>OCTW011606836.1_pt1 | contig 27652 bp, 15 predicted proteins | sample 1539671 | NCBI WGS metagenome assembly OCTW01 (sample SAMN02144230, study PRJEB22623) | gut metagenome | biome: sheep rumen | host: Ovis aries | place: New Zealand | reverse complement strand
TAGTTTCCGATGTTAACGGTTACACCGAAGAAACCTTTGGCAAGACAATGCGTACAGATGGCTTCGATAGCGACAATGACGGTATGCCCGATTTGTGGGAGACCGCTAACGGACTGAACCCTAACGATGCTAGTGATGCCAATACCTATACACTCGACAATAGCAAACAGTGGTATACCAATCTGGAGGTTTATCTCAACTCATTGGTAGAGGAGATCATGAAGGCAGGTAACACTGATGCCACAGAGGCCGTTGATGAGTACTACCCCACTTGCACAAAAGTGGATCTCAGCAGTACGGTAAAAACGCTCGAAGAAGGAACAACTCCTGGCGGAGGCGGTGAGGTTTCTGGTGACACAGGTTCTGTAACATGGGCATTTAATAGTGGAACAGAAGGACAGACTGCTGTTTATTCTGAAGCTATTACCACTTCGATGGGCGCTAATAGCATTTCTTTAGGTGCGAATCTAAAAACACATAACACGCAAACAGTTACAGCGAATGGGAATAACGTAAGCCTGACCAAAATTCAAGCACAGGTACCTAATGAATCAGAAGCAAACGACAATAATAAACTGACATTTACCTTTGCTGCAAAGAATGGTTATAAGTTTAAGGCAGAAAGTATCTCATTATACGCATGTCGTTGTGGAACAGATGGCGGAAAGATGGACATCAGCTGGGAAGATGCCGGTGGAGTGGTTTCATTAGCAAGTGGTGTAACTCCCAATCGCAATAATGGAAATCCCCCTTATACTGATTATAAATTCGATCTCTCTTCTTCCTCACAGGCTACTGAAGGTGATTGCAAACTCAACATTAACATCTATGCTTTAGGTCAAGAGGGTAGTTTGAAGGATTATGCTTTCGGACAGATCATCATCAATGGTAAGTTGGTTGACACCTCTGGTATTGTGACACCTGCAAGTGTTATGATCAAGCAGTCTGACTTCTACGACCTGCAAGGCCGCCGCGTGAGCGATCATGCCAAGGGTGTGATCATCCGTGTGGATCGTATGAGTAACGGACAGAAGAAGACATCAAAGATCGTAAGATAAGATAAAGTTAACGTTAACGATAACGGGAACTGCCCCTCCCCTAACCCCTCTCCATCGACTATGGAGAGGGGTTTTCTTTCGCCCCCACCTATGTTCTGTCGTCCAAAGGTCTAAATAGAATAACGATTTTATGATTACAACGGAGAGTCCTATATATTAATACTGGGAGTTTTATGTACTAGGACTCACAGTTTTATGTACTAGGACTCACAGTTTTATGTACTAAGACTCGGAGTCTTATGTACAAGGACTCGGAGTCTTGTGTACTATCACGATCGTCATTAGGCATTATTAACAACAGTCCGGATACCTTGGACTGGGAATCCGGGGTACTTGGACTGTCGGCTTTAATACACTTTGCTATGCCCAATACTTTATACAGATTGTGTGGTTGATGGTCTTCCATCAAATGAAATCGTTTTTTAACACCATTTGCACATTATGATGTTGCAGGATAATAATATATTTAGTACCTTTGCAAAGAAATGTGTATATTGGGGACTGGTACCCCAAACAAGTACAGAAATAACTCGCAGGTGGATGCGAGCACCAGACGGGGACTTCCCCACTGATTTATTAAATGCTAATCATTAATATTAACTTAAAATAAAATGTCTATGAGAAATTTTTTACGCATGTTTTTAGTGTGCCTCATGACCATGTTCTGCGGAACGGTGATGGCACAAACAACGATTTGGTCGGAGGACTGGAGTAACTGGGAAGATAAAGCAAAGACAAATCTTGCTTGTGTCAATCCTAATTATACATTCACAGGAACGGTTTTAAAAGATGATGGATCGTTTAATAGTGGTACAACCATTTACATGGATAAAATAGCTGGTGGAGATGCACCAGAATTATTAATTGCAAAAAATGGTGGCTCTTTTACTGCAAAAATAACAATGAACGGTGTAAGTGGAGAGTTAAAGCTTAGTTATAAATGTAACAAAGCATTAACAATTACCGCTGAGAATGCCACCATTGGTGAAGCACAGAATTCTGGAAATGATTATGTTTATCCTGTAACAGTAGCCTCTGGAACATCTGATATTAGTATAACATTTACTATGAGCACTAATGCGAACGCTCGTTTAGACAACATCAAGCTCTATCAGGGAACTGCTAAGAAACCTGCAGGACTTTCTTGGGGAACAGCATCTAGATCAGTAACTATTGGGGCGGATGACAATTTATTCCCAACGCTGTCTAATGAGAATAATCTCTCTGTTACCTATTCGAGTTCAGATACAAGTGTAGCTACCATAAATGCTAATGGTGAGATAACACTTATTGCTGCAGGTAAGACTGAAATTACTGCTGCTTTTGCAGGAAATGACGAATATGAGGAAGGTAAGGTTTCATATACACTAACGGTAAATGAAAAGACTACTCCTGCAGATGTCACAGAGATTTCAGTTGCTAAAGCCCTTGAAATTACTAATGCGTTAGAAAACGGGAAAACAACAACCGAAGAGTACAAGGTAAAAGGTTTCATCGTTGGTACACCGGATTTCCAGCGCAGAGCTGACAATACCTTATATGGTAATGTGAATCTGACAATTGCTGACGAGAAGGGGGGATCTACAACACTTACCATTTTCCGTGGAAAGTATTTTAATGATGCCAACTTTACAGAAGAAACCATCACGGCTCTTAAAGAAGGTGATGAAGTTGTATTCCAAGGAAATCTTCAGAAGTACGTGAAGAATGAAGTGATAACTCCTGAGTTGACCAGTTGTTATCTTATCAGTGTCAATGGAAAGACAGAGCCAGAGACTCCTGCTGTTACCATCGGCGAGGTTTCTGACATTAATGAATTCAAAGCTCAGCCAAAAGGAAAGCCATATAAAATGACACTTGAAAACGCACAGGTGGTTTATTCTTGGACTTCTACTAATGGTAACGTTCAGTCATACGTTCGTGACGAGACAGGTGCTCTCTGTTTCTTCTTTGCAAAAGGTTATGAAGCAGTATCGGATAAGTTTGCTGTAAATAACATTTTGAATGGTTCAATCGTTATGCAGAGTAATAATTCACAGACACGTGCCGATGCTATTGAACAGTCAAATGAAAATACATTAACATCTACTACTGGTACTGCCGCAGAACCAGTGAAGATAGATGCAACTAAAGTTTCTGAGTATCTCAACGATCTCGTGCTCCTGGAGAATGTAACGATCGAAGAGAAAGACGGTAAATACTATGTTGGTGATGTACAGTTGTACAACCAGTTCCACATTGAGGCATTCAATGACCTTTCTTCTTTCGTTGGCGAAGGCAAGAACGTGAAGGGTATCGCCGTTGTTTACAACACTACTTACGAGATCTATCCTATCGAGATCACTTCTCAGGGTGGCGGTGAGACACCGGCAACTTCTGGTGTGATGATTAAGTTTACTGAGGAAGATGTTTGCACTAAGGGAGCTGCAAAGAGTGAATATGCAAATGGTGATTTCAAACTGACATGTGTTGATACTAAGGCAGAGAAATTGGAGATCGATGCTAACAACGCATACTTTGGTACTGCAGAAGACTACCAGAAGTTCACACATCGTCTGAAAACAGGAGGTAAGTCTGGCAGCAGTAACTCTTTAACACTGACTATTCCAAGTGATGGAACACTGAAAGTTTATGTTCGTACAGGTAAGAATGGAGAAACAGATAGAAATCTTGTTTTAACACAAGATGGTACAGAACTATACAACAAAGTTGTACAGGAGGCAGATGCTGTACAAGTTGATATGGGTGGTGAAGAACCGACCAATGTTTATCCTGTCATCAGTGTTGCTGTTAAGGCTGGTGAAGTTACTATTGGTTATCCTGTTAATAGTCTCAACTTCTATGCTTTCGAATTTATCGCTGGATCTTCTGGTATCCAGAACGTAGTGAAGCCAGTTGTTGAGAACGGTATCCGTTACAACCTTGCTGGTCAGCGCGTGGATGAGAACTACAAGGGTGTAGTGATCATGAACGGTAAGAAGTACGTTGTGAAGTAACAATCAACGATAACGTTAACTATAAGGATACAAAAGCGGTGCACTATAACAGGTGCACCGCTTTTTCGTATTACACATATATATATCCATACTATATTATACACGCATCACAAATATTTTTACATTTAAACCTTATACATATAAAATACCTCGACTAAACAATAAAATTATTACGTCAAAACCTTTGCAGTTTCAAAGATTCTATATACCTTTGTCTTTGAATTGTGGTTCAACTTTACGTTGATTAAAATGGGAACAAGGTGTAAATCCTTGACTGTCCCGCAGCTGTAAGCTGCCCTTATACAGGAACAAGCACCATAGTCACTGAGATTTTCGGGAAGACGCTTGTATCCAGGCAGCAAGTCAGAAGACCTGCCATGACGATGGCTCTCTCATTCCTCTGGGGTTAGGATGAGTAGAGATAATTATGGGATTTGTAAGAAGTAGAAAATGAGGAAGTACTCGCTCATCATTGTTTTACTGTGCTCCATTTATGGGAGTTCTGTGTCTATGGCACAAACAGATAACACAGTGGAACGTAGCAAAAACAGTCGTCTGGACTCGCTGCAAAAAATACAAGAGGTGGAGGTGTATGGCAAACGTCCATTAGCCACCTCGCAGACGTTACGAGGAAAAGACCTTCAAGCGCTTTCGACCACGACTGTGGCCGATGCACTGAAGTATTTTGCCGGTGTACAAATCAAGGACTATGGTGGTTTAGGTGGACTAAAGACCATCAATGTAAGATCCCTTGGAGCCCAGCATGTTGGTGTATATGTCGATGGAATTAGGATCACTAATGTACAGAATGGTACTGTTGATTTAGGAAAATTCTCTCTTTCATCCATGGAATCCGTAGCGCTGTATAATGCCAATAAACTTGACAATTGTCAGTCGGCCAGTGAATATGCTTCCGGGGCTACTGTTTACCTGCGTACCCGTCGCCCCACATGCGACTCACTGTCTGTACAGTTACGTCAGGCCTCGTTCTCCACCTACATGGGTAAAGCCAATATTCAGTTCTTCCGCCATGGATGGAGCGGATTCCTTGATGGGGAATGGACCGACACAAAAGGAAACTATCCTTTCCGCTACCATTCAGAGTATGAAGATACCGTTGGACATCGGTCGAATAGCGACATCACCTACGGACGTATTGAGGCAGCGCTGTTTAAAGACGGTTTTTCCTCACATCTTTACTATTACGACTCAGAACGTGGTTGCCCCGGCGGTATAGTGCGCCGACTTAGCGACAAATACGTCAATGTGGGACGTGAATGGGATCGTGATTTCTTTGTACAAGCATCTTACCAGAAAGAATTCGCCAAACATCACCGAATAAAAGCAAATGCCAAATATACCAATGAATACCTGCGATACTGTACAGACTATCCTGAAAACCAGAACACTGCCCGTGTGGATAATCATTATCGGCAGCAAGATGGCTACGGAGCATTGTGTTATGGTTATACCCCATGGTCGTGGCTTTCCCTATCCACCAGCTACGATATCCGTTACAGCAAGCTTTGGGCAGACCTGAAGAAATTTGATGATGTCTTCCGATTAGATCAGAAAGAAGTGGTAGCCGCACAGATGAACCTACATGGTTTTCAGGCTGCCATGTCGATGCTCCATCAGCACTACCACGACTTCACCTATGCTCATGTGGGGGCAGCCGATCCACTTGACCGATGGACCCCTGCCCTATCGCTGGCTTATACTTTCCGAGGAATAACCCTTCGTACCTGGTATAAGAAAATCTTCCGTGCCCCGACACTCAACGATCTCTATTACACACAGGTGGGCAACCGAAACCTTAAACCTGAATATACCAAACAACTGAATATCGGTTTGGAATACCACTACAATCATAAGCAGTGGAACGCTTCAGTACAGGCTGATATCTATCAGAACAAGATAGAAAACCGTATCGTATGCCTACCCCTGAAAGGCACTTATACCTGGACAATGATGAACTATGGCTATACCTTCTGTCAGGGGCTCAACGCTACCGCTTCAGGATCATATAACATACACGAATGGAGTTTCTCGCTCCTTTCCTCACTGACCTGGCAAAGAGACTTGAACAGGACAGATCCCGAGGATGAGGATACCTATAACAAACCTATCTGCTACTCTCCCCGACTGAGTTACACGCTAACCGGCATCATTCAATGGCGTCGCGTTCAACTTACAACCTCATATATGCACGTTGGTGAGCGAATGTGGAGCTATGCCGACCCTAATGACATGTTGACACCTTATAATAATATAGATACGAAGTTATCTTATGACACTCATCTGGGAAAGACATCTTTAGGACTATGTCTTGAAGTGTGCGACCTTCTTGACGAACAATACGAGCATATTCCCCGGTATCCATTACCAGGACGTAACTATCGTCTGACACTAACATTCGGAATTTAAAACGAAATATATGAAACGTATTTTTAGTATCATATTACTACTATGCCTTCTGTCTGTCAGCATGAGGGCACAAGAACGTATTATCCTGCTCAATGAAGGGATATGGCAATCGGATAATGGTCAAATGACCTATTTCGAAAACGGAAAGGTTGTCAGTAACAAGTGGTTTCGAGACAAGAACGGTAGCAAACTGGGAGATACGCCCAACGATATCATTCAGATCAACGAACAACTGATAGCCATCGCCATCAACTGGTCGAACATCATACAATTTATCTCACCTGACGGTAAAGCAGTAGCTGCCACAGAAGATATACCCAACAACCGTAAACTGTGTTCTGACGGTCGCTACGTCTATGTAACCAGTTATGGACATGAGTGCGGAACACAGAATGGCATGAAATACTTTACCAAAGGTTACGTTGCCAAAATTGACATATCGAACTTCAAGGTGGTGGCAGCAACCGAAGTGGGCTATGAACCTGAAGGTATTGCCCTGTACGATGGTCATCTCTTCGTAGCCAATACCGGTGGGTACGCCTTTGAGGAAGCACATGACTACGAGACAACCGTATCAATCATTAACGCAACGACCATGAAGGTGGTGAAGACGATAGACACCGGGCAAATAAATCTCTATGGAAAAATGTCGCAAAGTGGACAATACCTTCTTATCAACTCACCAGGGGACTACTATGACATACCAGCCGCCTGCATTGTCTTTGATTGTAAGAAGGCACTGTCGGACAACACCAACGAATGTTTCGTCCGCTTAGACTGCGCCTCCACCTATAACTGTACTTTGCTCAACGGAAAGTTCCTCGCCATCGGTTCGAAGTTCTCTTATTACACCAACGACTATACCTTCGATTATAACGTTATCGATCCTGTGGAAGTAATGATCAGTCAGGGTGCAAGCGGCATAGACCAGTCGTTGGTAGGAACCGTTATCCAAGACATCATGAAGATGGGAATGCCCTATGGCGTTTATGTCAATCCCTATACCGGCTACTACTATGCAACAGATGCCGGATCCTTTACTGCCGCAGGACAGCTCTATCAATGGAATCCCCAAGGGAAACTGCTGGGTAAGCACAAGGTATATATCAATCCCGCCCATTTCCTTGCTCTTCCACCAGATGGTCAGCATTTCACGGGAATAGAGGACATCTATGCTGAAGACGACCGATTTAAGGACGGCAAAGTTTACGATCTTCAAGGGCACATCGTGAAGACTCCCCTACGTGGACATCTCTACATACAGTTCGGAAAAAAATTCATCTATAAATTAAACCATTTTAAATTACTTATCTTATGAGAAAACAATTACTTACATTCTTGGTGTTGGCAATTCTGTCTATCAGTAATGCCTATGCCGCCAGCGTTAAGGTGACGATGAATACCATCTCGACCACCATGAAACTGGCAAACAAGAGTACAGGTGAGGCTATCGATGTCGGTACACCCGCCAACCGTGTGTACACATTCGACGCTCCTGCAGGAAGTTACGTGCTTACCGGTTATGCGACCAATGGTACCACGGAGAATGGAACAATCGTCATCAACATCACTGAGGACGGAGAAAACGATTTCAGTATTCTCACTTGTACCGCTTACGCCACAAACAGTGGTTGGAAAGTTGATCAGGACTATACTGTTGAGGTGGAAGTAAACTCCAAAGAGGGAGAGAAGCAAGAGATTACCATCGGCAACAGCATCACTGCAGGGCGCAAGACCTTCCTGGCACTGAACGGTAACAGCTACTATGCTTACTTGAGACCAAGCGAGAGTCGGCAGGCTGAGGGATATATGGAACTATTCCGCTCCGCAACACTCACCTTTAACGTTAACGTGTCCGGTGCTATCCCCATGGGAGCTGACTATACAGTCACTGTCCCCTCTAACGCTGAGTTCTATTTAGGAACAAAAACCGCACACTTCATCGCTTTCAGAAAAGTTGAGCCTCTATCGGTAGAAACATCTGGCAGCAGTAAGAAGATTACCTATCATCTGGCAAACAATACTCAGTACAACTATCGCACTTGGAAAAAAGGTGGCCTGACACAGGCAGGTTACTTCACGATGAATACCGATGAGAGTAAACGACCGGATTTGTTATTCACGGATAAAGACTACTCCGCATTCGGACCAAATACCATCAAACACGACGTACAGTGGAACGGAGGGTATGAGACAGGTGATATTTTCGTAAACGTCAATGAGCGTGGACATCTTCGCATGAATGTCGGTGACACCTTTAATGCACATGCTATGCGTACATGGGAGTTGACAGATAACTCCACAAATAACTATTTCATGGAGCCCGACTTCCATTACACGGTTATCGATGTTAATGGAAAAGCCAGCAAAGGTGTCATTGAGATAGAGAACCCTGATGGCGGCCCAGATCCTTGGACAACCATAAAGGCTGTCGGTAACGGAACAGCCATTGTACTTGTAACGTACGACGCCATTGGAGTAAACTATTATAGTCAAAAGACCAAGAACCCATATATGGGAGGTGAATTCTGGAGTGCTATATGGCCGGAAAATACTGCCGCTTATGTTGTGACAGTAGGCGGAGGTACCACCAGCATGGATCCTAACATGGTTATCAATGAGGCATACAACTTAGACACTAAAAAATTAGCGGGAAAATATGTTGATGCCGAGCACGACGTGTTCTATTATCTCGACACAGAGGAAGGATACACCTATACCTTCACTCCAAGTGGCGTAGCAAATGTAGAGATCGCTTACCCAACCATCGGTAAACATTCCGCCACCTACAAAGGATTCGCTACCACTGGCGTAACCAAGAATCAAGACGGTTCCTATAGTCTGTTGTTAAAAGAAGGAAGACAGATTATCCGTTTGACAGATGCCAGCGGCAATGCCATCTATCAGGTACTCACAGCCAAGAAATGTCATCGTGAAATCACTAATGTCACCCGTGAAGGCAGTACCACCTTTATCCCTGGTGACAAGGTGAAGATACAATATTCAGGCTTGCGCCATCCGGCTAACAAGATGGCTGGTATCTATAACATGTCAGCATATATCACATATAACGGTATTCCCAACGGAACATCACTTATTTTAGGAGCTGGACAATATACTTTCGGTTCTGTGGCAAGTGCACAAGCCGTTACTATCACCATCCCTGAAGACCATGACGTGAATGCCACGCCAGAGATTGTGATGAACGATGGTGTCATTCAGGTTAACGGATTTGGCGATCCTATAGGTAATCACCGTAACACCAGTAGGGTGACGGGCCGCTCTGCCAATTTCACTGCTATTGCTCATAAGACATACTTCGGTGCTGTTCCAGAAGTACGTATCCCATTGATGGCTGCCACTCCATTCGTAATACATCTTGAGGCTAATGCTGATGACGTAGAATATACACTCACTCGCAATGGTGTATCTCTTTCAGCCAACGAGGATGGTACCTATACAGGCACATACGGAGACTATGAACTTACCGCATCAAAAGCCGGCTATCGTTATTTCAGAAGCACATACACCATTGAGGATGGCGCAGAAGGAGATCAGACCTTCTACGTGGAATTAGAGAAAGCCGATGACAAAGCCTGGGACGGAAAGTCAAAGACTGAGCCAGAAGCAGTTGACGGAATCTATCAAATCAGCAATGCAGCTGAACTGGCTTGGTTCGCAGATCACGTGAATGGAGGACAGGTAAGCAAGAGTGCTGTTTTGGTAGCAGATATCGATTTGGCAGACTATCCATGGACTCCTATTGGTGGTGGGACCACCTCAAAGGCATTCAAAGGAAACTTTGACGGTAATGACCATAGCATTGACGGTCTGTACATCAACAATACCTCTACCTATCAAGGATTGTTTGGATACGTTCATACAGGTACTGTCAAGAAACTTACTGTATCAGGAGAGGTATCTGCAAAACAGTATGTTGGTGGTATCTCAGGCGCTACCACACAGAATGCTGTCATTGACAGTTGCGTGAATAACGTTACCGTTCAATCTACAGGCACTTATTTAGGTGGTATCACGAGTCAGATTACAAACAATGCGAAAGTGACCAACTGCGTCAACAACGCAGAAGTTACAGGTAAAGCTAACTATGTTGGTGGTATTACGGCAAATATCGCCGCAAACTGTACCGTTGACCGCTGTGCTAATAACGGAGATGTTAAAGGTGCCGGTAATTATGTAGGAGGTATAGCAGGATATGTGGCACAAGCCACTTCTACCTTGTCGAACTGCTACAACATCGGTGATGTGGAGAGTACTGCTGGATGCGCAGGTATTGCAGGTTCAAATCAAATGAACGCAGTGATCACCAATGTTTATAATATTGGTAAGATAACAGGAAAGAATGTGGCATCTTGTGTTGGCGGTACAACAGCCAAGAATAACGTAACCAAAGCTTACAGTGTAGATAGTTATGACATTACCACCAACCAGACCAATGTTACAATAGAGCAAGTAGCAAACGGAAATCTGGCACACTTGCTGGGCGAACCGTTCGGTCAGGATCTGGAGAACGATAACTATCCTGTTATCGGAGGACCGCAGGTATATAAGGTTACCTATACGACCAACCTCGACTCTTATGTGAATACACTTTACAGTAACGCAACCTTAACAACTACCGGATGGGTTGACAACAGGACTTCAACATGGTACACAAAGCGTGGTGGAGAAGTGATCACCGAGATTGACTGTGACTGTACACTTTATGTAGAACTGCTCACGTCAGGTATCAAGGACACTGTTGCACTTCAAGATCTGGAGAACGGAGAGCGTTACAACCTCGCTGGTCAGCGTGTAGATAAGAACTATAAGGGTGTTGTGATAATTAACGGTAAGAAGTATATTGTAAAGTAAATCAACGATAACGTTAATTATATCATTTAAAAGCGGTGCACTGTAACAGGTGCATCGCTTTTTTCGTATTTATTTCCTCTAATAAATTCTGTAATATCAGTTTTTTTCTGTATTTTTGCATTTTAAAGATTATTGTTCATAAATTCAAGCCATCGTCTATTAACAAATCAACAATTATATGACAAGAATTCTACACAAGTTAAGTCTTTTGTTCGTATTGCTTACAGTAGGAACAATCGCTAAAGGACAAAACATTCAAGAACTGTGTCTATTCAACACTGATTTTACTGAATGGGAGAAAGTGAACAACTCCTCTTCAGAGCAGACGGTTGAGAAAAAGACAGCCTTTACAAAAGAAAGTCTTACCTTTACCTTGTTGAATAATGAGGTAAATCCTACGGGAACAAATGAAAGTAAATTTGGTGATAAAGTTGGTTGGATGATGGCCGCTAAAGATCCCAACACCTATGTCATCACTTCCCCACTCGCTTCTATCACCAAAGTAATATTCACTCATGGTGCTACGGGTAGTAATCGTGGATATAAGTTAGAGGTGAAGGGTGATGGCGATGCTGACTGGGTTGTTGTATCCAACAGTATTGCCAATCCAGCTGCAGGAGTCACTGTAACGGCAACTGTCAATCGTAAGAACTGTCAGTTGCGTTTCACCAATCTCACCACCAACCAAAATGCCTACATGTTCGATCTCAAGATCTATGGTAATGTGGATATGAGTACCATATCGGTGAGCAACCTTACCACGAAAAGTAATCCAGCTGATGCCGGTAACATAAAGAACATTCCTGCCGGAACATTGTTTGAGAAAGACGCTGAGGTAACCCTTACCCAGACACCAAACTTCGGATATCAATTTGTAAATTGGACCGATGGCAATGGCAATGTGTTAGGCTCCAATGAATCATTAGTTGTAAAGCTGTCCGGTGATATGACTATCACCGCTAACTACCAGTCAGTAAACACCTACGAACTGGCATTAACACCAACCAATGGTGCCGCCGACTATATGATTCAGCTAAATCCGGCCCCCCACATGGATGGCAAGAAGAAGATGTATGAGGAAGGAACGAAAGTAACACTTACCGCCACTAACAACCAGATTCTTACATTTACCAGTTGGAGCGACGGCACTACCGACGCCTCCACATCCGTAACCATGAACGGCAATCAGAGTATTACCGCCAACTACGATGCCGAAGACTATATTGCCGGATGGGACTTCTACAATAGTGGCAGCAGTGCAAGAAACGCTGACTTCTTTGCGAAACCAGAGAATGAGAGTGCCTCGCTGATATTACGTAAAGCGAATGGCGCGAAATCAGGTTGGCTCGACAAGAGTCAATCTACCGGTGGATATGAAGGCAGGAATGCTGCTGTAAACTGGCAAACATTCAATACAACAAATAAAGATAACTATTATTTCCAGGTTTGGGTGGATGCTTCTGAATATAAAGACATCAAGGTAAGTGCTGAGATGGCATATAACTATAATGCATATACCGTACAGAAAGTGCAGTATTCTCTGGATAACGAGACTTGGAAAGACTTAGGAACAATCACAATGACAAGTGCAAAGGTGTGGACAGAAGGTGTATTCTCACTGCCATCAGAGGTTGACTATATGCCGAAAGTGTACATCCGTTGGATACCCGACTATACTTCTGCCGTTGACGGTGCTTCATCTAACAACGATGGTACAGCTATTGCCAACATCTTCGTTTACGGAACCTCCAGTATCCAAGACGATGGTAAGGCACCAGAACTGCTCTTTTCTGTTCCTTCCGAAGGAACAAAGAATGCATCGGCTACCGGACAGATCGTACTGACTTTCAATGAGAAGATACAACTCACAGAGAATGCTGTCGCCACCCTAAACGGTAAGCCCATCAGCATCTCGGTAGTCGGTAAAACCGTTACAGCCTCTTATATGAAACTGGCTTACAACACCGCACAGGTATTCACACTTGAGGGTGGATCAGTAAGTGATATGACCAACAATGTGTTGAATGAAGCGATCACCATCCACTTTACTACGATGGACAAGCCGAAGGTGGATAAGAAACCATATGACAAGGTGGTTTCAACAGTAGAGGAATTCAAGGAGGCACTCAAGACTGCGAACAGCATCAAGAGTACCTATCGCATCTTCATGCACGATGGTACATACGATCTGGGCACAACAACACTCACCACCATCTCTGGATACAATATCTCATTGATAGGTGAAAGCATGGAGGGTACGGTTATCGTGAATAAGCCGACTGTTGAAGGTATCGGTGAAACGGCTACACTTCTGAATACCGGTCAGAATCTCTATCTGCAGGATATCACCCTGAAGAATGCATACGACTATACAGGTAGCACAGGCCGCGCCGTTTGTCTGCAAGACAAGGGTAACAAGACCATAGCCAAGCGTGTGAAGTTGCTCTCTTATCAAGATACCTACTATAGCAATAGTCAGAACAGGTTCTACTGGGAGGATTCCGAGATTCATGGCACAGTGGACTACCTCTGTGGTGGTGGTGACGTATATTATAATAGGTGTACGTTCTATATGGAAGACCGAACAAGCGGTGATGTGTTGGCCGCTCCGAACAAGCCGCTGAAGTATGGCTATGTCTTCTTGGATTGTACGATCGACGGTGCTGACAGTCAAAAGGGAAAATACAACCTCGCTCGCCCATGGGCAGACCAATGTCGTGCTCAGTTTATCAATACGACTATGAAGATCCTACCCTCTGCTACTGGATACACAGAGATGGGTGATGGCAATGCACCCGCTGTCTTTGCTGAATATAATAGTATGACCTCTTCAGGAAGTATTGTCGACCTGTCAGGAAGAAAGACAAAATATATCTACAATGAAGGTGCTCTCGTGAAGGAAGCTGGTCATTCTCCCGTTCTTACCAAGGAAGAGGCTGATGCCTTGTCTATCGACATCGTCATGGGTGGCACTGACGGCTGGGATCCGAGAGTAGCTACCGAGCAGGCTGATGCTCCAGAGAATGTGAAGTTAACAGGCACCTCACTCACTTGGGATGACAATGACTACGTGCTGTGCTGGGCAATCTGCAAGGATGGAGCCGTCATCGATTTCACTACGACCAACAGTTATACCGTAACGGATGCCAACGCTAAGTACAGTGTACGTGCCGCCAATGAGAAAGGTGGTTTGGGCGAGGCTACCGAAGCTAACTCTTCTACTGGCATTGAAGAGGTCGTTACCGATCATGAAGTGGTGAAAACCACCTATTACAATACTGCCGGCTGTCAGGTAAACGCCAAGACCAAGGGTGTCATCATTGAAGTGAAAACCTTGAAAGACGGTAAGAAGAAGTCATCCAAGTTATTGAATTAAAAAAGTATGAAAAAGTATATTCATTTCATTATATTCATCATTTTCATTTCTGTCTCCTCATCTGCAGGAGCACAGACAGAGAAGACACCGGCATTCCCCGGTGCTGAGGGTTATGCCCGTTATATTACAGGCGGACGAGAAGGCAACGTTTATCATGTGACTAACCTTAACGACAGTGGAGAGGGATCCCTTCGCTGGGCCTTGGGAAAGAGTGGAAAAAAAATAATTGTCTTTGATGTGTCTGGAACGATACATTTACAGTCGGCATTGTCCATCCCTTCTAATACCACCATTGCAGGACAGTCGGCTCCCGGCGATGGTATCTGTATAGCAGACTATCCCTGCTCTATCAAGGGCAATAACGTGATTGTGCGTTATATGCGTTTTCGACTGGGTAATGTCAATGTCACAAAAGACGGTGCCGACGGCTGGGATGGTTTTGGAGCGATGGATCAGCAGAATATCATTATCGACCACTGTTCTGTAAGTTGGAGCATCGACGAGTGTCTGTCTGTGTTAGGTAATAAGAATACCACTGTACAATGGTGCTTGGTGGCACAGAGTCTTGTAGATGCCGGTCATAGCAAGGGTAACCATGGCTATGGTGGCAACTGGGGAGGTTCTGGTGCCTCTTTCCATCACAACATGATTATCCATCATACCAGTCGTACCCCGCGTTTGGGTCCGCGCCCCACCACGCAATTGGACGAAAGGATGGATATGCGTAATAATGTGATTTATAATTTCGGCGGTAACGGTTGCTATGGTGGTGAGGGCATGAACGTGAATATCGTCAACAACTATTACAAGCCCGGTCCAGGATCTCCATCCGGAAACAAAGGGAAACGCATCGCTGGCATCGGTGTAAGAACTAATGAGTATATCACCACCTACCCTGCCTACGCACCAGCCTTGCATCTATGGGGAAAATTTTACGTAACGGGTAATGTAAACAGTGAGTATAGTGATGTGACCAACGACAACTGGACATACGGTATGTATAACCAGATTGACGCTGATGGGAATGACGGTACCTATACGCAAGAGACAAAAGACACTATCCGAATCAATGAGCCTATACCTTATATATATACTACCACCCACACGGCAGAGCAAGCTTACGAGAAGGTTCTCAACTATGCCGGTGCGAGTCTGCATCGTGACAGTTTTGATGAACTGATGGTCAGTGATGCCCGTAATGGTACGGCAACCTATACGGGTAGTGGATTGGGACAAGGTTTTATCAATTCTCAAAATGATAACAGGCCAGCCAATGCAGGAGAGGACTGGAGTGCATGGCCCACTTTACAGAGTACAGCAGCACCGACAGATACCGATGGTGATGGTATTCCTGACACCTGGGAGCAGGCAAATGGTTTGAATCCTAACGATGCTACTGACGGACGAGTAATAGGTAACGATGGTTATACTCCCGTGGAACGTTATTTGAACAATCTGGTAGAAGACATCACCAAACAACAGAATAGTGGAGGCACTGTAATGGGAGATATTGAAACCGCAGAAGGTGAAACAGAAAAGAAAAGTTATGAACTATCAAATGCTACCCATAGTGATGAATGGAATTTCGATGGTGGCTTTTCCGTCACAAATGAAAAAGGTAAAACCTATTCTCCTGGTTCGAATAACTGTGTAAAGTACTCCAGCGGAGTACAGTACACTATTAACATTCCCGACGGACTCTCTGTGACAGCCGTCCAGTTATATGGATACGATAACTATGCTGAAGGAGATTCATATCTGGGAGAGCTAAATGGCATCACCTACCCTGCTACCGATTATGTCTTTCCGAAAAAGGAAGATAGTCATGCCGTGATGAAATCCTATAAAATATCTCTTGAAACACCTGCCACAAAGAAACTTACATTTACCCCGCAAGGAAAACAGGTGGTATGGATCATTACCTTAGAAACCGAAAAAAGCACGACTTCTATTCAGTATATTGCTTCTGACCAGAAGCAGTCTGACAAGATCTATAATCTTCGAGGGATGGAAATAAGGCAGCCTCGTCAAGGTATATATATTAAAAATGGAAAGAAAATAATTGTTAGATAATATGAGAATACGAACACTTATTGTCATGAGCTTCATGGCAATTGCAGTATCAGCACAGCAATATCCGTATCAGGATGTTAATCGCAGTGCTGCGGAAAGAGCAGCTGATCTATGCTCACGACTGTCTTTGGAAGAGAAGACACAGTTGATGATGAACAACTCCCCTGCTATCAAGCGTTGGGGAATACCCGAGTTTAACTGGTGGAACGAGGCCCTCCACGGTGTGGGGCGCAACGGTTATGCAACAGTCTTCCCCATCACCATGGCAATGGCTGCCACCTGGGATCATCCTTTAGTGGAGCGTATCTTTACAGCGGTGAGCGACGAGGCCAGAGCAAAGAATGCCCTCGCAAAGAAAAAAGGGGAGATGAAGATCTACCAGTGCCTGTCGTTCTGGACACCCAACATCAATATCTTCCGTGATCCACGTTGGGGCCGCGGACAAGAGACATACGGCGAAGACCCTTACCTCACATCGATGATGGGGTGTGCCGTGGTACGCGGACTGCAAGGACCAGAAGACAATAAGTACCGTAAGTTGTTAGCATGTGCCAAGCACTTTGCCGTACACAGCGGACCGGAATGGAACCGTCATCAGTTTAATGTGGAGAATCTGCCGGCACGTGACTTGTGGGAGACTTACCTGCCTGCATTTAAATCGTTGGTACAGGATGCGCATGTTGCAGAGATTATGTGCGCCTACCAACAGATAGACAGTGAACCCTGCTGTGGTAACAGCCGTTATCTGCAACAGATCCTTCGCAACGAGTGGGGATTCCCAGGATTGGTGGTTAGCGACTGTGGTGCTATCGGTGATTTTTGGCGCCCTAACCGTCATAACTTCGTAAAGACACGTGAGGAAGCTGCAGCTAAAGCGGTCATCAGTGGCACAGACGTAGAATGCGGAAGCGACTACAAGAGTTTGCCAGAAGCACTGAAAGCCGATTATATCACCGAGCAGCAGATCGATGTGAGTGTACGCAGACTGCTGCAGTTGCGATTTGAGTTGGGTGACTTCGATCCAGATGAGATGGTGCCATGGACAAAGATGCCTGCCAGTGTCGTTGCTTGCAAAGAACATAAAGACTTAGCACTGAAGGCCGCACGCGAATCGATGGTATTGCTGCAGAATGACGGTACCCTACCCTTGTCAAGATCGCAGAAGATTGTGGTGATTGGACCGAATGCCAAAGACTCGGTGATGTTGTGGGGAAACTATAATGGTATGCCTACCACCACGACGACCATCTTGCAGGGAATCCAACAGAAAGCGCCTCAGGCAAGATATATTGACGGTTGCGGACATGTACAGAACACCAACTACGCAAGTATCTATAATCAACTGTCCTCAGACTTAGGAAAGCAAGGACTGAAAGCTACCTATTGGAATAATGAGGAGATGAAGGGCAATCCCGTCATTTCATTGCCTATCACAGAACCTATCCATCTGGACAATGGCGGCAACACTACCTTTGCACAGGGAGTAGCTTTAGAGAATTTCTCAGCTTGTTACGAGGGTACTTTCCAACCGAAGGAAGATGCTACCATCGTATTGAACTTCAATTTTGAGGATTACGGAAGACTCATCTTCGATGGTGATACACTGATTCAGCGCTGGCACAATCACGGTGTAGGATATCATCCATTCGAAAAGAAGGTAAAGAAAGGAAAGAAATATCCAGTAAAGATTGAATATATTCAGCAAAAAGGATTGGCATACGTAGAGTTTGACATTACCGAAAAGAAGGAAATAACCAAGCAGTCAATTCTGGATCAGGCAAAAGAAGCCGACGTGATTATCTTCGTTGGTGGTATCTCTCCTCGACTGGAAGGTGAGGAGATGAAGGTGGATGCGGAAGGATTCCGAGGTGGTGACCGCACCAATATCGAACTGCCGAAGGTACAGCGAGAGATGATTGCCGATTTGAAAGCGCTGGGTAAGAAGGTTGTCTATGTGAACTGTTCAGGCAGTGCTATAGGAATGGTTCCTGAAAGTGAGCATGTGAATGCAATCCTGCAAGCATGGTATGCTGGTGAGAAAGGTGGAGAGGCTGTTGCTGACGTATTGTTCGGCGACTATAATCCTGGTGGAAAACTGCCCGTAACCTTCTATCAGAATGTAGAACAGTTACCCGATTTCGAAGACTATACGATGAAGGGTCGCACCTATCGTTATTTCGAAGGAAAGCCACTCTTCCCCTTCGGCTACGGACTGAGTTATACCTCTTTCAAACTCTCTAAACCAAAATATCGTAACGGGAAAGTACAACTGACGATTACCAATACCGGCAAAAGAGACGGTTCGGAGGTGGTACAGGTATATATCCGTAATCCCAAGGATACAGAAGGACCACTGAAGACACTGCGTGCCTATCAACGTGTGGAGGTGAAAGCAGGACAGCAGAAACTGGTAGAGATCCCCCTACCCCGTCAGCAGTTCGAACTATGGGATACTGAGACCAACACCATGCGTGTGAAGGCTGGGAAATATGAGGTATTCACCGGTACATCTTCTGCAGACAACGATCTTAGAAAGATTAATGTAACAATCAAATAACTAATACCTTATGGCAACAACAGACGACAAGAAGATTATCTTCTCGATGGTAGGCGTAAGCAAGACCATTCAGCAGAACCAAAAACAGATTCTGAAGAACATCTACCTCTCGTTCTTCTATGGTGCAAAGATCGGTATCATTGGATTGAACGGTGCCGGTAAGTCAACCTTGATGAAGATTATTGCCGGCATAGAGAAACAATATCAGGGAGAGGTAGTCTTCTCACCCGGTTATTCCGTTGGCTATCTGCCGCAGGATCCTTATCTCGATCCGGATAAAACAGTGAAGGAGATCGTGCAGGAAGGCGTGCAGCATATCGTGGATGCTCTTACCGAATACGAGGAGATCAACCAGAAGTTCGGACTACCCGAGTATTATGAGGATCAAGACAAGATGGATAAGTTGTTCGAGCGTCAGGCAGAACTGCAGAATATCATCGATGCCACCGATGCTTGGAACCTCGACAGTAAACTGGAGCGTGCCATGGATGCTCTGCGCTGTCCGCCAGAAGACCAGAAAGCCGGCGTACTGAGTGGTGGTGAGCGCAGACGTGTAGCGCTCTGCCGTCTGCTCCTACAGAAGCCCGATGTATTGTTGCTTGACGAGCCTACCAACCACCTGGATGCAGAGTCTATCGACTGGTTGGAGCAACACCTCCAGCAATATGAAGGTACGGTGATTGCCGTAACCCACGACCGATACTTCCTCGATCATGTGGCAGGATGGATATTAGAGCTCGACCGTGGTGAAGGTATCCCTTGGAAAGGAAACTACAGCAGTTGGCTGGAACAGAAAGCGCAGCGACTGGCTATGGAGGAGAAGACGGAGAGTAAGCGTCAGAAGACCTTACAACGAGAGTTGGAATGGGTGCGCATGGCGCCAAAAGCCCGTCAGGCAAAGGGTAAGGCCCGTCTGAACAGCTACGACAGGCTGTTAAATGAGTCGGTGAAAGAGAAGGAAGAGAAACTGGAGATCTTCATCCCCAATGGTCCACGTTTAGGAAATAAGGTGATAGAAGCCCACCACGTAGCCAAAGCATTTGGTGACAAACTGTTGTATGATGATCTGAACTTCACGTTACCTCCCAATGGTATTGTTGGTGTGATTGGTCCTAATGGTGCTGGTAAGACTACCCTCTTCCGACTGATCATGGGATTGGATAAGCCCGATAGTGGTATCTTTGAAGTAGGTGAAACCGTTAAACTGGCTTATGTTGATCAGCAACACACCGACATCCAACCCGAAAAGAGTGTCTATGAGGTGATATCTGGTGGTAATGAGACATTGCGATTAGGAGGTAGAGATATCAATGCCCGTGCTTATCTTTCAAGATTTAACTTCTCTGGTGTTGACCAACAGAAGAAATGCGGTGTGCTCTCTGGTGGTGAGCGTAACCGTCTGCAGTTGGCCATGGCTCTGAAAGAAGAAGGAAATGTGCTGTTGCTCGATGAGCCCACCAACGATATCGACGTGAATACCTTGCGCGCCTTGGAGGAAGGTCTGAATGATTTTGCTGGATGTGCCGTAGTGATCAGTCACGACCGTTGGTTCCTGGATCGTATCTGCACCCATATCTTAGCTTTCGAAAGTAATTCGAATGTATTCTTCTTCGAAGGATCTTACTCGGAATATGAGCAGAACAAACTCATGCGATTAGGAAAAGAAGAGCCTACGCGCGTGAAATACCGTAAACTGATTAATGACTAATCAACAATAAAGGCTCCCAATTGGGAACCTTTATTATAATGTATAAGAGAATCATTACTTCTTTGGTTCTGCCTTCTTAGCTGGAGCTTTCTTTGCCGGTGCCTTTGCAGCAGCCTTCTTGGCTGGAGCTTTCTTCTCCTTGCCGGCATCCAACTGAGCCTTCAGCTTATTCTCCAGAGCCTGCATCTTCTCTACCTTAGCCTGCAGACGGGTGATCTCCTTGTTCTTCATCTCAATCTCATCACCCTGATTCTTAATGGTAGTCAACAGAGCGTTGAGCTCATCATTGTCGATTTCCTCAGGGTACAAACTGTTCACACGATTCATGAAGTCGCCCAAGATATTCATATAGTTCGTGAATGCATCAAACGGACTACTGTAGATACCACGGTCAAGACCTACATTACTGGGTTTGGTCGTCATGAAACGGAAGTTATTAGAAGCCTGCAGGTAATCCCAGTCTTGGTTCAGACGCGGATCATTAGCGATACGCAGACGATCAGCCACGCTGTAGAGTTTCTCGAATGCCTCACGCTGCATGCAGTTACCTAACCAGCAGCTCACATCTCGCTCCTCATCTACCCATGACAAAGTGTCAGGTACCTCTAAGTTGCCTACGCTCTTCATTTTCGCGCAAATCTCAGATGGTGTGGAGAAGGTGATACCCTTTGCCTTAGCACAAGCCGGCAATGCCTTCAAGAACTCGAGGATATTGCTCGACAACGGTTGTGCGATACCCAGTGCAGAGAGCTCCATGAAGATATTAATCACCTGCTCTTCCTCGGGGAAGTTAGCAATTCTGTTAATGTAAGTGTCTGCGAACAGTGGATAACCATCCCACTCACTATTGTTGAAACGCAGAGAGATATCATCAGACAGTTCTACATCACGCAACAACAGTTTCAGGCTTGGAGCCATCGGGCAGTTGTATACATAGTGCGGACTCTTCCATCCTAACACATGCTTGGCACCCTCGGTAAGCATACCCTTGAAGCCCATAGCAGCAGCCTGAGCACCGATATCATCGGTATAGATAAGAGAAGAGTTACGCAAGATGGTCGGTTTCTTGCCGAAATACTCCTCTATCTTGTTAGCCTGCTTCTGTACATCGAGTGCAAAGACCTCCTCGTTAGCCAAGGATGACAGACCATGGCTGTAAGGCTCTGCCAAGAACTCTACACATCCTGTCTCGTTGAGTTGCTGCAGCTTCTCCAATACTTGTGGAGCATGCATCTCCAACTGCTCCATGCCTACACCTGACAAAGAGAAGGCTACCTTGAAATATTTGCCATGCTCCTTGATCATCTGCTCGATGGCATTCAGAGCAGGGATATATGAACGCTCTGCAATATCTGTGATAGAGCGCTCGTTCTCATAATCATCATAGTAATAATGATCAGTTCCGATATCAAAGAAACGATACCGTTTGAGATGAATAATCTGATGTATCTCAAAATATAAACAAATTGTCTTCATAATCTTCAAATATTATTTTTGTTTTCTTCTTTCAATTATTTCCATCCGAGAGTGCGCTCATATAACTCCTTGATCCAAGCGCCTACCTTTACCCAAGTAATCTGGTCGACCTCTTTCTTACCTTCTTCCTGAAGATACTTAAACAGACTGTCGTTGACACAGATAGAATACATCGCATCAGCGAGTGCCTGGATATCCCAATAGTCAACCTTAATACAGTTGTGCAGAATCTCGGCACAACCACTCTGCTTGGAAATAATCGATGGTGTACCACATTGCATAGCTTCCAGCGGAGAGATACCGAACGGCTCAGATACCGACGGCATGACATATACATCACTGTCTTTCAGACATTCGTAAACCTGTTTTCCACGCATGAATCCCGGGAAGTGGAAACGATCAGCAATACCACGCTCAGCAGCAAGGTTGATCATCGCCTCCATCATATCACCGCTACCAGCAAAACAGAAACGGATATTACGGGTACGATGCAGCACCAGGTTGGCTGCTTCTACGAAGTACTCCGGACCTTTCTGCATGGTGATACGTCCGAGGAACGTGACCACCTTCTCCTTATCGGTATGATCAGGACGAGGGATATCCTGCAACTCCTGACGCAGTGGATAAACCGCATTATGTACGGTGAAACACTTGCGCGGATCCTGATGATAGTGGTTGATCACGGTCTGACGTGTCAACTCAGATACACACATGATACAATCAGCATTATCCATACCGTCTTTCTCAATGCCATAGACAGTAGGATTCACCTTACCGCGACTACGGTCAAAGTCAGTAGCATGTACATGGATACACAATGGACGACCACTCACCTGCTTGGCATGAATACCTGCGGGATAGGTCAACCAGTCGTGTGCATGGATAATATCAAACTCTTCCGTACGTGCCACCACACCGGCAATAATACTGTAGTTATTGATTTCCTCATGCAGGTTTGAGGGATAGCCACCCGCAAACTCCATACAACCTAAATCGTTGACATGCATGTAGTTGAAATCAGAATAGATATGGTCACGCAAACGATAATAATAGTCGGGATCCATCACATTGCCGATACGTGACTTTACATAGTCGTAGTTGACATCACGCCATGCGATAGGCACTGCATTCATTGCGATAATACGTGCAGCCTCTTGCGACTCATCACCAAAAGGACGTGGGAGGCAAAGGGCAATCTCCATATTCTCCTGGGCATGTAATCCCTCAGAAATACCAAAGTTGGCTGTTGCCAGTCCACCATATACATGAGGAGGATACTCCCATCCAAACATTAACACTTTCATAGTTGCTTCCTCCTTTCTTATTTCTTATAAGTATATTTTTCCAACATATTCAACGTACGGAGAATCTCTGCCACATTCATGGCAAACGACATTCCACCACGAGCACGGAACGGTGGGTTACCATCACTCATCTCGGGGATCGTTCCAATACAGTTGAGCACCATCTCATCCTCATAGCCAACCATCTGACGCTCCACGAAACTGATACGTGTACGACGATAGAGCTTCAGACAAGCCTCCATATAGAAACCACCAAGCCATGGCCAGGCTGTTCCCTGATGGTAAGCATAGTCACGCTGTGACTGCGGACCTACATACATCGGGTTATATCCGCCACTCTTCGGTGACAATGAACGCAGTCCCTTCGGGGTGAGCAACTCACGGGTACAGATATCGAGCACACTCTTCTTCTGGTCTTGTGACAACGGACTGAAGTCAAGTGCCACCGCAAAGATCATGTTGGGGCGTACACTCCAATCAACCATGTTACCGTCAACGTAGTCGTATAGGTAACCATAATCGTTGAGGAAGGTATTCACGAACGACTCCTTCGTCAGGGCGGCACGCTCCTCTAATACGACAGCAGAAGCCTCATCATTGTTCTGACGTGCCAGTTTAGCGGCAAACTTCAATGCATTGTACCACAATGCGTTAATCTCTACCACATATCCTGTACGTGGAACGACCGGACGACCGTTAGCAGTAGAGTTCATCCAAGTAACAGCCTTGTCACGACCCTCTACACGCACCAGTCCGTTCTCCTCCAAGAAGAAGTTAGGATGCTTGCCCTCTTCCAGGTATTTCACAATATCCCAAACCAACTTGCCGTACATCTTCAGACACTTGTCTTCGCCAGCTTCCTTGGCATATTGCTGAACAGCCCATATAGCCCAAAGCGGTACATCGGGATGCTCCATCTCATAGATCTCTACCGACAGCGGTTTACCTTCCATAAACTCACGCAAGCCCTTTTCGGCGGTCTTCATGACCAGTTCGAAATAATCCTGTTCCTCAATAGCTAAGGTAAGACCCGGTAATGCGATAAAGGTATCACGGGCACGCACCTTGAACCAAGGATAACCAGCCAGGATATAACGGTCATCGTTAGGCATTCTCTTGTGGAACTGATGAGCAGCTGTCACCAAACAATGGAAGAAGTTATCTCTTGGTACACGACCTTCAACCTCTTCATCAAACAGAGTCTTCAGTCTTCTCGTCTTAATCTCGGAGATACCTGCAGAGAAGACGATACTCTCGCCCTTCTTGATATCCATCTCGAAGTAGCCAGGAACATAGAGATCCTCATTAGAGGCATAGCCACGCTCCTGCTCCTTAGGATATTCCACGCCACGATACCAGTCGGGCTGGAATACGAAAGAGTTCTTTTTATTAAACTGCATATACAGATCTGGATAACCAGCATACATGCAAGTCTTGATACCGTTATCCACCTCATGGTACTCACGACTGGCCGCACTGTTCTCATGTGTAAACTGTCGTACACTGCGGAAGGCGAGGAACGGACGGAAACGTAGGGTTGTTGCAGAGTGGGCATCTACCAAGGTATAGCGAATCAGGATTCGCGCCTCATAATGGCGGAAGACCACCTCTTTCTTTAAAATCACACCTCCTACCCTATAAATGGTAGTAGGTACCTTGTCACAATCAAACTCTCTGATGTACTTGTGACCTTTTGGACTGTAGTTGTTGCCCTGATACTTATGAAGACCGAGGTTAAATTCAGCACCATGCTGGATAACCGTCGGATCGAGAGAAGAAAGCAGCACATGGTTCTCATCATCCAGTTCTGGGATGGGTACAACCAACAAACCATGATACTTTCTGGTATTACAGTCAACAATCGTAGAACAGGAGTAGGCTCCTGAACGATTGGTGCGTAATAACTCTCGAGGCAAGGCCTCTTCAAGATTCGTCATCAGCGCTTTTTCAAATCGTAGATAACTCATAGGTTTATTATTTTGATTATGTGATATCAGTTAAAATATACCGATTCCGGTAAATCCAGTTCAAAAATAATAAAAAAAAATATGACAGCAAAAGGATTGCGGATGTTTTTTAGAAAATAGAGTTTTTTAACGTAATAATAACAAAAAACATGGCCATCTACGGGTGTAAATGGCCAAGCTATATATAATAAGGTATATTGATCAATCAGGGATGAGGAAGTTGATCACCTCCTGCTCTACCGTAATCTTGTAACTGCCCACCGGTGTATTCATCAAACGTCCGTCGATGCCTACCATGGCATGAGGTGCTTCGATAACATCTACCTGAGTGGTGCGATAGGGATGGACACTCTTATGATTAAGGAACTTTCCGGTAAACAACAGATAGAACCCTTCTATCAGTTGTAGCATCTCGGGATGGTAGACCACAGAAACATCCAGCATACCGTTATAGGGCACGGCATTGGGTGTCTGTCCGTAGCCTCGCGCATTACCGATACATACCGTCATCAGTTTTCTCTTTATCTGGTCTGAGTTGATCTTCATATCAACCCGGTATTCCATACGTTGGAAGATCATCAAGAGGAATGAGGATACAAACGATAAGGTACGGGAACCGAAGAAACGGCGTGTCTGCCTGCGGAGATTCATGATGGCAGCGATAAAACCAATATTCACACAGTTTAGGAAATATCGGCGACACTTCTCATTCTTATCATTGGTATATCGCAGACAACCCACATCAACCTTGCGTACACGGTGCTTCTTTAACCAGGCAATGGTCTGGTCAGTCTCCGACTCCTTAAAGCCCCAATAGCGAGCGAAGTCGTTCATCACGCCATTAGGAATCACACCAAGAGACACTTGTTGACGCACATCCTCGGGGAATGACATCAGACAGTTGACCGCATCGTTCAATGCTGAATCACCGCCAACAATGACAATGGTCTTGTATCCGTTATTCACCAACATATTAAAGAGTCGCTCCACGCTCTTGGTGTTCTCACTCTGCACAAAGTCGTAAGCCACCTGATGGTTCTTCAGGCATTTCTCTATCTTCTCCCATTTCTTCTTGGCGCCACCCCAGGTGTGCTTCGGACAATAGAGGATGCCCCATCTGTTCTCATTATAAATAATCTTTTCCTCCATAACTCATTATTCCGTTAGGTGAATAATCTGTTCTACTCTCTCCTGCATGGGCAACGAAGCATTGATCCAATGGATGTGGAAACCACGACGCTCCATACCACGAAACCACGTCATCTGTCGTTTAGCAAACTGATGGATGGCAATCTCCAACCGTTTGAACATCTCATCAAAGGACAATTTGCCTACGACATATTCGGTTACATATTTATATTCCAATCCATAATAGATTAGGTCTTCCTCGGGAATACCACTGTCGAGCAATGCTTTCACCTCATCGACCATCCCTTCTTCAAGACGTGCTTTTAGTCGGCGGGTGATTTTCTCTCTGCGCAGTTCTCTGTCAATATCCACACCGATGATGACACTATCCACTGGCGGTAAGACCCTGTTTGGCAACGGATGCTCCTTGTTATAGGTCTCAATCTCTATGGCGCGGATAGCCCGCTGACAAGAGTCCACGTCCGTCGTGTTATGCATGTTCGAACCATTCTCTTCCTTCAAGGCGACCAACATCCGGGTTAGTTCTTCCAATGACCGACCTTCAAGGGCTGCACGCAGTTCGGGATTCTGTGGAACGGGCGACAGTTGATACCCCTTCAATACAGCCTCGATGTATAAGCCAGTACCTCCACAAAGTATTGGTCGGACACCTCTTCGGCAGATATCCTGATAGGCATCATAGAAAT
>OCTW013426677.1_pt1 | contig 27654 bp, 25 predicted proteins | sample 1539671 | NCBI WGS metagenome assembly OCTW01 (sample SAMN02144230, study PRJEB22623) | gut metagenome | biome: sheep rumen | host: Ovis aries | place: New Zealand | reverse complement strand
GGAAGAGACGGAAACATCACCTCCAGAACCAACGCTTTTTGATTGAGGGGGCTTACTTTTTCAAAAATAAGTCCGCAATACCTGTTTATCGGCACTGCGGACACATATTTTGTCGCTTTTCAACTTTTAGCGGACAGCAATAATTATGTGATGGATTTGCAAAATGCAAATAACTCCTAACTAAATTGTAGTTTTTTTTCTGTTTTTTTGCATCCTATATATTTTTTTTGTTCCTTTGCATAGCTGATGAATTTTTGTATTAACATGAACAAGCATTTGGTATTTTATACTATAAAATCGCTTTTGCAGATCAGATGTTTTTTCCTGGTTCTGTTGTCTCTTTTCGTAGGAATGTTTTTCCTTGCTGGTTGCACGTATCAATCTCGTAAGGCTTATGGCGTTCGTTCGGCTTATTATTGGAGTACATCTTGGACCGACATACCTAAAAGTTATACTTTTACGAATCATCTTAATCGATTGTATGTTAGATACTTTGATGTGGTATTGGATGAAGGTCGTGTGCCGGTTCCGAATGCAACATTTTCCTTTAACTCATCTCATGAATTTGTTGATAAAGAAAATGCAAAATCAGATATTTCTCGTGTGAGCGACAGCTTAGAAATAGTACCTGTTATTTTTATTGTCAACGAAGTGATGAGAAAACCACAACCACAGTTGGCACAACAAATACTAGATCGCGTACTTCAGATGAATGCCACTAATGACATACACCGTGTGCACGAACTTCAGATAGACTGCGATTGGACTAATAGTACGCGTCAGCATTTCTTTTCCATGTTACAGCAGTTGCATACTTTAGCCTCAAAGCATCATATTACTTTATCTGCCACTATACGTCTGCATCAGTTGATGCAGAGTGCGCCTCCTGTTGATCGTGGTGTGTTAATGGTCTATAATACGGGTGATTTTACTCGACGTTCATGTGAACATCCTATACTTGATATGCGAGATATCAATCCTTATCTTGACTATTTAAGCGATTATAGTCTACCGCTTACGGCAGCATATCCGCTTTTTGCCTATCGTATAGCTTTCAGAGGTAATCACTATTTAGGTATTCTGCATGCTGATGATGATCTGCCTTTATTGCCTGGTGATACTGTGATTACTCGCAAGTCAACAGCAGAAGAAGTGCTCCAGGTGCAAAAGAAACTTATGGCTATACGTCCAGATATCAACGATGAAGTAATCGTATTCGACTTGAGTAAAAATCATTTATCCTACTATAAATCAAAAGATTATGAGAAAGTTTATCATCTGCATTAGTTTGATGCTGTCACAAGCAATCGGCACATGGGGGTGTGGTCCAATCGGACCTGTACATAATTATTATATGATGGATGTTTTTGGTCATGGGGGACAGGAAGCATTCTATGAACGTTTGCAGCAGTACTGGCGTAATTATACCGGGAAACAAGCTGAAGATTATTTTGACCCACAGTTGACTACCATTTATAAGTCGGCAGTTCGTAAGAATGATCGAGCGATGGCTGAGTATATCCGACTCACAAAGAATTATCGTTCGGTGTGTGATGCTATGAAGGATCGATGGAATTATCCGACAAAGGCAGAATTGTTGAAAATGAAGAGGCAGATGGCTGAAATAAAACGCAAGGCTCTTGCCTATACTCACGGGGCATGTCTGCCACAATATACCTTGCTGCTTATGCGTAGCAATATGTATTATGCAGAGGATGTTAAAAATTTGACTGTATGGAAGAGTAGGGCTTCTAAATTGCCTGCCGGTGTTTATCGGGATATGTGCCGTAATATCTATGCTCGAGCCCTTTATAAAACAGGAAATCGTAAAGGTGCTGCAGCTATTTATGCTCAACAGGGTGACTATGAAAGTTTGCGCTGGTGTGTGCAAAACTACTGGAAGCTTGATGGTATGAAGAAGATATATGCAGAAGATCCTAATTCGCCTACACTTGATTTCTTGGTGCAGAATTTTGTCAACTCTGTCCAGGAAAATTATGACAATTATTGGGAGGGCGAAATACAATCTTACAAGCCGCATGCTGATGCATTTGTACGATTTGCCAATCAAGTGATACGCGAAAATAAAAGCAAGGTTCCGGCTTTGTGGCAAGAGGCTATTGCCATGATACATTATTTACAGGGTAAGCCTCAGCTGGCTTTGCAGGAAAGTGAGAAGGCTATGCAGATGAAAGGTACACAGATGATGCTCGATAATGCCCGTTGTATACATCTGCTGTCTTATTCTCGCTGTATGAATAGGGATGCAAAGTACAGTGATGTGGTAACGCAAGAACTGGCATATCTTGACAGTAAGATTAAGGACAATGATGATGATAGCTATTTTTGTCGTGTTCGCCATCGTATACTTTATCAGAATATCGTGGAGCATTATCGTAAGGCTGGTGATCAGTATGGAGCTCTTGCTACGCTTGGTATTGTCCTTCAACCTAAACCTTCTGTCGAATCATTTTATTCTAATTACGAATATGAAGATAAGGTAGATTCGCTCTCAGCTGACCAGACACTGGCTTATGTTGATTATATCAAACAGCATAATGCTCATATGAAACAAGGGAAAGACGATGCACTTACTCGATATATTATGCAGTGGTATGTGGGTAAAGGGAGTGTAGACCATTATATTGATGCTAACTATTTTGCTGATAGAATCGGTACGAAGTATTTGCGAGAAGGACGTTTTGCTGAGGCTTTGAAGTTTCTTGAGAAGGTTCCTTTAAGCTATGTGGCTCGTCAAGGATTAGCTTACTATATGGCTCGTCGTAGCTATAATCGTGACCGATGGATTGTTGGTCGACAAGTAGTAAAAGAGCGTGCTCCATGGTCAGAAGAAGAGTATGTAGAGTCTAGTCTTAAAAGTAATCAGAAAGTGGATTTCTGTAAAGATATGCTTCAGCTGGAGTCTCAGTATCGTTTGGCTAAGAAAGAAACTCGGGCTGATATTGCTTATCAGTTAGCAAGCCGATATTATCAGGCTTCATGTTATGGTGACTGTTGGTATCTTACCCATTATGGATGGTCGTGTATCGACAGTGCTCGCAGCTATGAGAAAGATTTTGCACAAACTGCACTCACATATCTTGTTGAAGCACGCCGGATTTATGCATCGCCAGAAGTGGTGAATGCGAACCATCAGGCTATGCGCCTTCAGATAGCAACTCTTTATGCAGAAACTTTTGTGCGTATGGAGATAGAAAGCAGAGTGTTCCATTTTTATGATGAAAACATACATGTGATAGCTGAATATCCTGCTGTAAAACCTTATTATACGCAGTTATTGGCACTTACACAACAATATCGTGACGATACAGAGCAATATATTACAAGGTGTGATATTCTGAAGCGTTTTGCAACCCGACAATGAGTTTGGGTTGCCATATCCACGATTTAGTAGTTGGGTCTTTGAAATCTGATAATCTAATGATAAATAACAATGAGAAAATTATTTTTTTCGATTTATTTCCTTTTTGCGGCTTCTTTAGGTTGGAGCCAAAATGCTGTAGTATCCTGGGATTCGCTCAGTCTCTCGATGGATCATCATCGGGTGATGCCGGTCATGGGTGAAGTGCATTATTCACGTATTCCTGCAAGTGAATGGCGAAATGAACTGTTGAAGATGAAGGAAGGCGGAGTGACGTTTGTTGCAACATACGTTTTTTGGAATCATGTAGAAGAGCAGAAGGGAATCTTCGACTGGAGTGGTCAGCGTAATCTGCGACATTTTATAGAAATCTGTAAGGAACTGCAACTTCCTGTCATCGTACGCCTTGGTCCTTTCTGCCATGGAGAGGTTCGTAATGGTGGAATACCTGATTGGGTATTTCAGGAGGGGTGTCGACTTCGTTCTGAAGAACCTAAGTTCTTGAGTCTTGTCGAAAATCTCTATCGACAAATTTTTACTCAGATACAGGGTTTGCAGTGGAAGGATGGCGGACCAGTTATCGCAGCTCAGTTTGATAATGAATATCGGGGTAATGGAAGTTATCTTATGGCATTGAAGCGAATAGCTCAAAAGATTGGTTTCGATTTGCCTTTCTATACTCGTACCGGATGGCCTGCCCTTCGTACCCCAGTTCCTTATGGTGAAATGCTTCCGCTGTATGGAGATTACGCCGATGGTTTTTGGGATAAAGATATAAAAGAAGGTGCTGGCGATTACTGGAAAGCTTTTTCGTTTCGTTCTACCCGTACTAGTACGGCGATAGGTACTGATCTGCTGGGTAAACAGAAAGAACAGCGTAATGAACAGGCTTATCCGTATTTTACTTGTGAATTGGGTGGTGGTATGGTTACAAGCTATCATAAGCGCGTGTATATGTATCCTATGGATGCGTATGCTATGGCTGTAGTGAAGTTGGGAAGTGGTAGTAATCTGCTGGGATATTATATGTATCATGGTGGAACAAATCCTGAAGGTAAACTTACTGCCCTTAACGAGACACAGCGTACTCCTGGAACAGCAAATAATGATTTGCCCGTCGTAACCTATGATTTTCAGGCTCCGCTCAATGAGTTTGGGCAGCGTAATCAGGTGTATTTTAAGTTGCGTCCATTACATATTTTTGCTAAATCCTTTGGTGAGTTATTGGCACCTATGACAGAGACTATCATTGATGGTAGTGCTGCTCTTAAGAAGGGTGATGACAGTAAGTTGCGATGGAGTTATCGAAGTAAGAACAAGCAGGCTTTTGTGTTTTGGAATAACTATGAACGATTTGCTCATCTTAGTGCCAAGAAAAATATTCAGTTTGAGGTTGAGGGCGTAAAATTTCCGAGTAGCCCAATAACGATTCCTGCTGGTACTGCAGGAATCTTTCCTGTTCGTGTCGAGGGGTTGAAGTATGCTACAGCTCAGTTACTCGATAAGAAAGATGGAAAACTTTATCTTATGGCGATACCAGGAGTAGATACCGAAATAGCCTTGGATAATGGAAAGGTGCTCAAGCATGTAAAGGCAAAAGGATTAAAGAAACCTGTTTATAAGAATATCTATCTACTCGATGAATCTACTGCAGAGTGTTATCTGTTGGATGGTAATACACAGGATAAGCGTTTTTCTATGTTGGTGAATGATAATGTAACTGTTCGTAAAATTAAAGAAGCCAAAGAGTTGCGTACTATCATTAAAGGAAAAGCTAAAGTCGCAGAAGCTCCTTCAGAAGAAGATTGGAATCAGGCTGCCGTATATACTATTACTATCCCGAAAGTATTAAGCAACCCAAGCCAATGCACTACAGCTGATACTGAATTGAAGTCTAAAAAAATGGCTCATGAGCGAATGTTACTTGAAATCGATTATCGTGGTGATTGTGCTCGTCTTTATGCTCATGGAAAACTTATTGAAGATAACTTTTATAATGGCCAGCCTATGCAGTATGACATAGCTCGGTTACCAGAACATATAGAAGACTTAGAACTTCGTATCCTTCCTAAGCAGAATGGTGCTCCGATATATTTTCCGAAGGAGGCCGACAGTCGTGAAGGTGAAAGTGTCAATAGCGTTGTACTGAAGAAAATCTGGTAAGCGCACGTGAAAAAATCAGTATTCATCACGATTTAAGGTCACACCTGTTTCCTGAATTCAGAAGGCGGTGTACCATATATTTGGATAAAAGCCTTGGTAAACTGGCTTTGTGTCTTAAATCCCAAATCATAGGATATCTCTTGTACGGAGCGAAATGTAGTTTGCAACATCTGTTTAGCTTCCTGCATGAGATATTCTGTGATAATCAATTTAGGCGACTTTTCTACCACTTTATTCGTAATAGATCCGAGATATCGTGTGCCGATGTTCATTTTATTCGCATAAAAGCTCACCTCGTGGTGTTCCTTAAAGTTGTCGGCCAGAATATCCATAAATACATTGTATAAGTCAACAGGTCTTACTGTTATTTTTTCGTCAGAGGTTACATTGTATACCACTTGGGTATGCATGTATTTATGTGCGATATGAACCGCACTGCTGAGGCTGTCGCCAAGCGCTAAACGAGTGGCTATGGCTGCAGACATGGCAGCTCCTACACCATGCCTCTGCCATCCCGCCATGTTAAGAGAAGTATAAAACTGTTTGAATCCATCGTAATAGAGTAAAGCTGTTACACTATTATCCTTAACATGTCCTCCACGTAACATGATACCCTTGGCTCCCATAGCACTGAATTTACGGGCAGCTTTTACCATAGCATCAGATGTTTTGATACTCATATCAAGAACCTTTTCAGCTTCGTCACATTTAATGATGAGCAATTTGGCTTTTGGTATAAGAAATGTTTTCCAGGCATGAATGGCCTCCATAGACATGAGATACTCGCCCTTAGATGACAATATACCGGGAACGATGATAAGATTATCGCAGTGTTCTACCTCCTTGCTCAATTCGATAATCGTCTCCACATCACGTATCATACCCATTTTGATCGCCTTAGGGTGCTGGGTGCTGATGATGCTCTGTACCTGTCGGAGTACTACATGAAAGGGAAGGTCGAATATTCGCTTGATGTGTTTATCGTCTTGTATGGTGATAGAGGTTATAGCTGTGAGTGCATGTCCCCCCATGGCAGATATCGTCTTGATATCCTGCTGTATACCCGTTCCACCTGTGTTGTCAGAACCGGTAATGGTTAATATAGGAGTTAATGTATTCATGAAAGCAAAGGTACATTTTTTTTTAATAGAATAAGAATAGAGTTCCGAAAATGATAAATGAAATTCATATAATCACAAACGATTTGCTGGAATCGGACTAATGTTATTGGGTACAGGAACGTTTTTTTTGACAATTCAGTTTTTGTTCTCACCTTTGCAGTCGGAACGTAAAAATAATAACTGATATAAAAAATGGAAGATAGAACAACTTTGAATCGCAATCTCGCCCAAATGTTAAAGGGCGGAGTAATTATGGACGTAACCACTCCTGAACAGGCTAAGATCGCGGAAGCAGCAGGTGCTTGTGCTGTTATGGCGCTCGAACGCATTCCTGCTGATATCCGTGCAGCTGGTGGTGTTTCACGTATGAGCGATCCTAAGATGATTAAAGGTATACAGGAGGCTGTTACGATACCTGTTATGGCAAAGTGTCGTATAGGCCACTTCGTTGAGGCTCAGATTCTCGAGGCTATTGAGATCGATTATATTGACGAGAGTGAAGTTCTCTCTCCAGCAGATGATGTATATCATATCGACAAGCGCAAGTTTAAAGTGCCTTTCGTTTGTGGTGCCAAGGATTTGGGCGAAGCATTAAGACGTATCAATGAGGGTGCTACAATGATTCGTACTAAGGGTGAACCGGGTACTGGTGATGTCATTCAGGCTGTACGCCACATGCGTATGATGCAGAGTGAAATACGTCGACTCACCTCGCTTAGCGAAGATGAGCTCTATGAAGCGGCTAAACAATTGCGTGTGCCTTATGAGTTGGTAGCGTATGTTCATGAGAACGGTAAACTTCCTGTAGTCAATTTTGCTGCAGGTGGTGTGGCTACTCCTGCTGACGCTGCACTCATGATGCAACTTGGTGCAGAGGGTGTATTCGTAGGTAGTGGTATCTTTAAGAGCGGTAATCCTGTGAAGCGTGCTCAGGCTATCGTGAAAGCTGTAACCAATTATCAGAATCCTGCTATCATCGCTGAACTCAGTGAGGATTTAGGTGAGGCTATGGTCGGTATCAATGAGAGTGAAATCGAATTGCTCATGGCTGAAAGAGGAAAGTAACAACAATACAAAATCTAAGTATACTATAAAGCTTAAGATCATGAAGATTGGCGTTTTAGCTTTACAGGGAGCATTTGCTGAACATCAGCAGATGCTCCATCGTTTGGGAGTTGAGTCAGTTCAGATACGTAATTTGGCTGATTGGAACGAGGCTTTGAGTGATGCCCAGCAGCCGATAGTAGGTCTTATTATTCCTGGTGGTGAGAGTACTGCTATGATGAGAATAATGAAAGATGAGTTATTGTGGCAGCCTTTGCAGGATGCTATTGCCAAAGGGCTTCCTGTATTTGGCACCTGTGCAGGATTGATTTTGCTTGATCATACACATCTCAATACAATGAATATTGACGCTCGTCGCAATGCTTACGGTCGACAGTTGGGCAGTTTCCGTGTGGAGAGTGATGTTAAGGGTATCGGTAGTGTTCCAATGACGTTTATTCGTGCTCCTTATATTGAAGAAATAGGTGAGAATGTAGATGTTTTAGCTCAAGTAGATGGCCACATCGTAGCAGCCCGACAGGGAAATCAACTTGTTACAGCCTTTCATCCTGAGCTTGATGAAGATACACATATTCACCAGTATTTTCTTTCTCTTTGCACGCAAGCCAAGGCTGTGTAGTCTTAAGATTTCTATTCCGTTTAAGCGAGTAATCACTCAAAAATGATTACCTTTGCAGACGTTTAAACGTTAAGATGATGATAGAAATCATAGCAGATAATATCATTTCTCCTTTGGGTATTTCCTCAAAGGAGAACTATGAAAATGTAAAGGCGGGTGTCACTGGTCTGCAGAAGTATGAACATAAGTTTAATCTTGATTTTGCATTTACTGCATCGTTGATGCCCGAAAAGTTTTGGGAAGATAGCTCATCTTTTTTAGGACTTAGCAGATTTGAGAAGATGGCTGTTCGTTCTGTTCAGGGTGCTATACGTGAAATACCTGATGGGACAGATTTTGATATTACCTCTGGTCGTACATTATTCATCTTAAGTTCTACTAAAGGTAATGTAGAATTACTTCCTGATGCTGAACGTGTTAGCTTGGTTAATAGTGCTCATGTAATAGCACAGAAGTTAGGTATCACATCTACTCCTCAGGTAGTGTGCAATGCTTGTATTTCGGGTGTGCATGCTCTACTTGTGGCAAAGCGCTTCATAGCGTGTGATGCGTATGATTATGTTATTGTCTGTGGATGTGATGTACAGTCATCTTTTACTATTTCAGGTTTTCAGTCGCTTAAAGCCTTGTCAGCTTCTCCGTGTCGTCCTTTTGACATAGATCGAAACGGATTAAATTTGGGAGAGGCTGCTGCTACAGTGATTCTTCATAAGGCCGATTGGCATCCGGATCATTGGTATCTTGCTTCGGGAGTAGTACGTAATGATGCTTACCATCAGACGGCACCTTCGCCTAAGGCTACTGGTCTGGCTATGGCTATTCATCGTACGATGGAGGATTATCCTGCAGAAATACTTGCATGTGTTAATACACATGGTACATCAACATTGTTTAATGATGAAATGGAGGCTGTAGCTTTATCTCGCGAAGGACTTGCTGATATCCCTGCTAATTCACTTAAAGCTTATTATGGTCATACGATGGGTGCTACAGGCGTGCTCGATATCATTATTACTCGTATGGCTGTAGATGATCATACCGTATTAGCAACCAAAGGATTTGATGAACTTGGTGTCAGTAGACGTGTGAATATTGTGACTCAGAATACGACTACAGATAAGCAGGCTTTTCTGAAGACAATTGCGGGCTTTGGTGGTTGTAATGCGGCAATATTAGTAGCTAAAGGTTCTGTTATTAAACCTGAAAGCTCATCTGTTAAACGATCGTTTACTGTTAAGCATCAGTTGAGTATCCGAAATCAGCATATTGTGTTGGATGGACAAGACTATACTATTGCTCTTGAGGATGCCAACGAGCCATTGTCTGAAATGGGTATTTCCTTTCTAAAACAAGTATATAAATCTGAAATAGGCGATTATCCTCGTTTTTACAAAATGGATAATCTAAGTAAACTAGGGTTTGTTGCATCTGAGCTTCTTCTTCATGCTGTCCGGAAGGATTCTTCTGTAGAGGTTACTTCTGCTTCGTCTTTTTCCGGACAGAGTGGAGAAGATACAGCCATTCTATTATATAGCAAGTATGGATCTATCTCTACTGACCAAAGTTATGCGCTTTCCATGCAAGATATTCCTAGTCCACATCTTTTTACGTATACTTTGCCGAATATGGTAACCGGAGAAATTGCTATTCGCCAGGGGTATCATGGTGAAACTTCTTTCTGTTTGCTTCATGATAATCAAGATGTTACTGCATTATTTCGTGAAGCGCAAAGCATGCTCTCAAGTGATGCTCCAATAACAAAAGCTATTGTAGGTAGTATAGACTATCTTTCGGATAACAATTTTGAAGCGCAACTCTGCTTTATCGATAGTATTTGCGATTGAGCTTACCGTTAAAGGTACGCTCTATCTTATCTACCTTTTCATAGTATATAGGTACTTTATACGATTCTAGTTTGCTGGCAATAAAACGGGCTATTGATTTTTTATCGATTTCGTCTTTCTCGCTGACAATCAAGAGTTTGGTTACGACCCCGATAACTGGATGTTCGGCAGCAATACAGATACACTCCTTGATATCGGGTAGCGACAGTGCAACGTCCTCTACTTCAGTAGGTGCTACTTTGTAACCACCTATATTAATGACATCGTCTTGTCTTCCTAACATATGCAGACGTCCTTCGCTGTCTATTTCTCCATTGTCAGAAGTATAGATGGTACCATTGTTCAAAACGAGTCGTGTCATCTCTTCATCGCCAACATATCCCAACATCAGTGTGTCTCCCTGACAGGCTATTCTACCTTCTGCAGTAATGAAGAAGTGAGAATGTTTCATCGCTTTTCCCAGACAGTTAGCTTTACTTTCCGGGGTGTTGAAATTATAGGTAGCGATAATGCCTGTTTCTGTAGAAGCATAAGTATTATAGAGGCGTGAAGTAGGAAGTGTTTTGCGAAGTAAATCAAGATCTTTTTGTGAGATAGCTGAAGCTCCAGTCTCGATAAAATCTATTTTGTGGGCATAAGTATGCAGGCGATTGCTACTGAATGTCAGCAAGATACGAATATTGGTTGGAACGAGGAAAGTGGCCATCTTACTGCAAGGATAGTCAAGAGCTGTGTAGAAAGCGTTTAGGTCTTTCATGCCTTGAAGCAGATAGAGGGTAGCACCACACATTAGTGTAGGATACACTTTAGAAAGACTGCCGATATGGTTGAGTGGTCCGCTGATAATAAAGACTAGATCTTTGTTGAATCCTTGAGCCTCTTTTAAATTATCTGCATTTGCAAGTATTGCGCGATGACTAATCATAATACCCTTAGATTTTCCTGTTGTGCCCGTAGTAAAAAGAATATCGGCCACTTCTTTTGGGAATATCATGTGCTCCACTTGCTTTTGAATGGTCGAAAAAGTCTCTTCGGTAGCATCCTTCTCAAGAGGAACAGCAATGTTTCCACTGAGATGAATAGCAAAATAGGTTACCAGAAAATCGATGGTCTGACTACTTCTAAAAACAATCGCACGATGAGATTGATGCTTATTTGTAGCAAAGCGCTGACATATTTCTGCTGCGTGTTTTTTTATCTTATCGTATAGTTGCTCATAAGTTACCTTTTGTCTATCACATATTATAGCAATCTTTTGAGGTTGTTTTTCAGCGAAAAGTTTAATATAGTCTTCTATCATGAATTCAATTATTCGGACCGAGCAATAATAAGCAATCTTGTAATTTTGATCTTGAAAAAACTTGTATTCAACACATAACAAGATTATTGTTGTAATTTGTTCTCAACCATTTTGGTGAGATTCTCTAAGTTTTTGAAATTTTTAGGTGTCACATCCTCTGATTCCAAGCAGATGTGATATTCCTCAGAGAGCAGCATCAGTATAGTGGTGATGCCCAGTGAGTCGAGCTCACTGAAGAGAAATTCAGAATCTAAATCAACGAGTGGGAGAGCTTCTTCGAGCAATTCACGTATTCTTTCTTTTTTTTCCATTGTTCATTGTTTTTTGGGAACACAAAGATAACTATTTTGATTTACATTAGCAAAAAAGTGGCTATAGTTTTCTTGTTATTGGCAATTTTTAGCTAACTTTGTTAACCGTACTAATAAAATCAATTTAAATTATGGAAAACAATAACAACGAACAGTCAGTGACTATTACTCCAGAAATGGCAAAAGTTGGTGAAGAACTTTTTAACGAATTCATCAAGAAATTTAATGAGAATAAGTATCAGCCTCTTGAGGGTTTAGCCGTATTGTCTCTCGTTAGTGCGAATCTTTGTGCTAATATAGATAAAGCTCTCAATATGCCTGCAGGTACTACAGCTAAGGCTTTTCAAAGTACAGACCTTACTTTGGGTGTAGCTGAGCAGAAGTAATTTTTACTAACATGATGTTGTAAAAAAAAGAGCATCTCGTATTTTCGCTAAAATACGAAATGCTCCAAAGTCATTTTTTACGTTTTACCAAATCAATAATTTGTTTTTTACTAATCTATTAACTTTTTGAAGTTATCGTTGATTCCCATCAATCTTATTACCTTAAAAAAACTAATCCTATGAAGATCTAAGTGTTTTCAATATTCGTATTTATATAATTTTTATATGGAAAATGCAAAACTATCATCCCTTTGATAGCATGTCTATCATCTTTGATTGACATTGCAAATATAGAAATAACTTCCTGATAATGCAAAATATTTAAGTAAAGTTGATAGTTTTATCAGCTAACTGGTTAATTTTAAGATTTTGAACTTTTAAAATTAACATTTTTAAGAATTAGGAATGTTGTTCTTTAACAGTTTTAAAAGTATGCTGTAGAGTAACCAAAAAAAATACTCTGCCAAAGTTTGACAGAGTATTTTATAGATGTAAGCCCGTTTGCTAACAAAGGCTTATTGGTTGTTTTTATATGATCTAATAAATCTTTCTTACATACCTCTAGCTTTGAGAAGCGCAGAAGCATCAGGAGCCTTTAAACCTGTGAGGTCTGAGAAAGCCTTCATCAAGTCTACAGTGTAACCTTTACTTAAGATCTTATCGCGCATGGCCTGACCAGTAGCAGGCTTCAGTGCACCATTTTTCTCGAAGAAATTAGCAATGTTAACAGCTAAGACCTCAGTCCAGAGATAGCTGTAGTAACCTGCAGCATAACCGCCACCCCAAACATGATTGAAGTAAGAAGTAGAGTATCTTGGTGGAACTTGACTGTCTAGCAATCCAATTTCTTTCAGCGCTTTTGCTTCGAAAGCATTTGCTTCGCTAGCTAAAGGTACATCCTTAGAAGGTAATACATGCCAAGCCATATCAAGACATGTTGCTGCCAAATTCTCACCGAGAGCATAGGCTGCCTGATAATTGATAGAGCTTAGCATTTTTTCCTTTAAGTCAGCAGGCATAGCCTGACCTGTTGTAGCATGCTTTGCATAGTGGTCGAATACCTCAGAAATAGGAGCAAAGCTTTCATTAAATTGTGATGGCATTTCCACGAAATCGCGAGGTACGGCAGTACCGCTTAGCGTATTATATTTACAGTTGCTCAGAATGCCATGTAGTGCATGACCAAACTCATGGAACATTGTACATACTTCATCCCAGCTGGCCAGTGAAGGCTGTCCCTCTGGTGCTTTGGCCATATTACATACATTATATATAAGAGGTAACTGATGGCGATACGTACTTTGTTTTGCGAAAGAACTCATCCATGCACCACCGCGTTTGGTAGGGCGACGGAAATAGTCTACATAGAAGAGGGCGATAGTTTTGCCATTCTTGTCGCTTACCTCGAACACCTTCATGTCAGGGTGATAGGTAGGAATGTCTGTACGAGGCTTAAAGTTCAAGCCATATACTCGATGAGCTGCATAGAATACACCATTAACCAGTACACTGTCGACATTGAAATATGGTTTTACATCATCTTCAGAGAGATTATATTTCTCCTTCTTCATCTTAGCAGAATAGTAGAATCTATCGTAAGGCTGAAGCTTAAAGTCGGCGCCCATAGACTTTTGAGCATATTTTTCTATTTCTGCAGTTTCAGCATCAGCTATAGGTTTGTAAGAAGCGATAAGATTCTTTAAGAAAGCATACACATTATTCGTGTTTTTCGCCATTGTCTTATCGAGCGAATAAGAAGCATAGTCTTTGTAGCCCATGAGTTCACCCTTCATAGCGCGAAGTTTTGCCATCTCACTAACGATAGGGAAGGTATTGAATGATCGGGTACCGTCTGCACGATGTACTGAAGCCTCGTATACGCGACGGCGGAGTTCACGATTGTCAAGCGAAGCCAAGATAGGTTGTTGTGTAGTATTGACAATAACAATACAGTAAGGAGTTTTGCTACCACGGCTCTCTGCGTCTTTTTTACACTGAGCGATATCTGCATCACTTAGGCCAGCGAGTTCCTCTTTAGAATTCACCCATACCACGCTACTGTTTGTGGCCTCAGGTAACAGGTTACCCCAGTCTTGCTGCAGTTCAGAGATACGGTTGTTAATCGTTTCCATACGCTTTTTCTTATCGGCAGCAAGATTGGCGCCAGAGCGTACAAAACTCTTGTAAGTCTCTTCAAGAAGTCGTTTGTCTTCGCCTTTCAGTTTCTTATATTCGTGGTCGTAAACATATTTTACACGTTCCCAGAGCTTTTGGTTAAACGAAAGTTCGTTTTCCAAAGCGGTAAGTTCAGGCATAATCGCCTTTTCGGTTTCAGCGATTTCCTTTGTTTTGTCAGAACTGGTAAGGCAAAAGAAGATGCTAGAAACACGGTCAAGTAGATTACCACTTTCTTCATAAGCGAGAATAGTGTTAGCAAAGGTAGGTTTTGCTTTGTTCTCTACAATGCGCTTTACGGCAGCACGCTGCTGTGCGATACCCGCCTGTAGTGCAGGAAGATAGTGTTCGTACTTAATTTTGTTGAAATCAGGTGCACCAAAAGGCAGTGTGCTTGGGTGCATTAATGGGTTGTCATTTGTGTTTGTTGCCATAGCTAACATCGTACTAGATGCCAAACAGGCTGTTAGAAACGTCTTTTTAAGTTTAGCGTTCATGATGAATTAATAATGTTGTTTTGATAATTTGATAATGTTGTATATTGTTATAATTTGATGCAAAGATAGCGAAATAATCTAATATTTTGAAATAATTTCTGTATATTTGCACAAATATAATATCATTTTGACAAGATTGTGATATAGATACTTATTTAGAATTATAGAGTAAGATTAAATGTTGATTTTTATCGATCCAAGTGAAAATCTTTCATCAACTGTAAATACCAGGTAGATCGTTGGCGTTCTTCGTTCAGCATGCAGCATACATGCTCTTGCGGTGCTCTTTCTCTTCCTTTTCGGTGTACTAGAACAAATCGTTTAGCCTCCTTTTCGGGTACTGTCTTAATCTTGTATATATCCTGAAGAGAGAAGCCTACGATGGTACATTCAGCCGAAAAATCCTCTAGTACCTCTTTTGGAATACATACAGAGAAAAATCCCCCAGGCTTGAGGAGCTGATAAGCCCCCTTGATAAGTATTGAAAAAGGCAGACTTGAACTGTGGCGTGCTCTTGTCTTGCTTAGATTGTTACATTCCAAGCTTTTATCAAAGTAGGGTGGATTACATACTACACTGTCATAGATGGGCATTGTATCTTTCACCTCTTTTATATAATCCTGAAATGCAATGTGCTCCAATTTGATACGGTCGGCAAAGGGCGAAGCAACAAAGTTGTCTTTTGCATCGAGCACTGCATTCTCGTCTATTTCTATAGCTTGAATCTGAGCATTGGGAAAACGTTGAGCGAGCATCAGTGATAGAACACCTGTGCCAGTTCCGATATCAAGAATGTTGTTACCACCAGCAGATAGTGTTCCTAAAAGATCACTGTCAGTACCCACACGCATGGCTGCATGATTCTGGGTAATGGTAAACTGCTTATATCGAAAGATATGATTTTCTTCTGTATGTCTGTTTTCTTTGCTCATGTACGTATAATTTAGGTAAAATCAGAATATTTACAGGTATCAATGCTATTCGTTCATTTTAGACTTCAACTCCTCAAGTTTTTGAGCCAATTTATCAATGCTTACTGTAGCAAATTCCACTTTGTTGTCTGGGGTTAAAATATAATAGGTTGGAAGCCAACTGATATGATAATCTTTAGATACCTGCGATTCTTTCCATTTCTTGAGTTCGCAGAGTTCTACAATATTTCCCCCTTTAAAGGTTTCAGAATAGCATTTCTGCCATGCTGCAGAGTTTGTATCAAATGAAATGCCATAGAAGTGAGGCATGCGATAAGTATTAACAATTTCGTTCATCTTTGGTAAGTCTCGTCGGCAGTCAGGACACCATGAAGCCCAAAACTCGATAACCTTATAAGTTTTTGTATCTTGATATAGATTATATTTCTTTCCTTGATAATCTGGCAGAGAGAAGTTAGGAGCTTTTTCGCCCGGTTTAAGCAGATTTTGGGCATAGAGTGCATCGACGTCAGTAGAGTCTATTACTGCAGCAGGGGTATTCTGCTGAGCTGTAGCGGGCATAGTCGTCGCCGCAATCAGCAGAGCCATGGATATCATTTTTTTCATATATCTTGTATTCATAGATTAATATTCTTAGATTTATTATGTACTGCAAAGGTAGTAATAATTTAGTAAATTCAGTTCTATTTTCGCTTAAAGAGTTCGGTAGGCGTCATTCCCATGATTTGTTTGAATGTGCGGTTGAAATTTGCAGCACAACTGAATCCCGTTTCTAAAGCTATCTCGTTGATGTTGAGTCCGCCATCGGCCATCAATTCTATTGCATGGGTGATGCGCTGATAATTCAGATAGTTGTTATAGCGTATGCCGATGTCATGAAAGAGTCGGCTGAGTGTACGTATTGACATATGGGCTGCTCGTGCAACATCCTCCAGCCGTATATCTTCGTGAAGATGTTCATTTATATAGCTAAGTGCTGGTTCTATTCTAGTATCCCGTGTTGCTATAATACCTTTCAGTGGTCTTTCATAGGCCTTACAGGCTAGAGGCATCTGCCTGAAGAACGACAGGGCAAATGTATATGTATCTTTATCAGTAGAATCGTTGAGTTTAGTCTTCATGCTTGATATATAATGCATATTTTCAGATGCCCATCGGTTAGTATTGAAAATGGTAAATTTTTTTCGTTGATCGTTTTGGTGAAATTTAAGGGGTACATAATAAATTATAAGCGATATCGCTTTATTGTTACTTGACAAGGAATGACTTTTCCCAGCCGGTATCCAGCAGATATGGCATTCTGGCACAAAATATATCTTGTCTTCTACAGTAATATGTAGGGTTCCCTGTAGAGTGAATATTATTTGATATTGCTCATGGATATGTTTTTCTAGATCCATTCCTTCTCTGCCTGTGTACTTGATAAGTATTTCTTCTGATGAAGCCTCACTTACTTTCTTAAGATATTTTTTTTGCTCTTCGTTCATTGGCATAAAATGCTAAATAGTTGTCTTAATATGCAAATATGGTGCAAAGATAATGTTTTAATTTTGCATCAAGAAACAGAAAATGATAAAGATGATGAATAAAAAGACATTGTTAGCTATCGCTATAGTATGTTTGGGCTACGTTTTCCCTATGCAAGCCCAGAAAATAGAGAATTTTACTTTACAGGGTTCCAAGGGCAAATTAGCTGCAACATTGCAGGCTCCGAAGCTAAAGAGCGGGGAGAAAGTGCGTTTGGTTGTTATTTGTCATGGCTTTGGATCAGATAAGGAACGTCCTTTGCTCAAGGCTATCGCCGACAGCTTGCAGAGTAAAGGTATTGCTAGTATCCGCTTTGATTTTAATGGTTGTGGCAAGAGTGAGGGTAAGTTTCAAGACATGACAGTTCTTAACGAGATAGAGGATGCTAAGGATGTAGTCGCTTATGCTTTAACGTTGCCTTGGGTGAGTGATATCAGTATGGTTGGCCATTCGCAAGGAGGAGTGGTCACTTCGATGGTAGCCGGACAGCTTAAAGGTTCCATTCGTAGTATAGCTTTGTGTGCTCCGGCCGCAGTACTTCGCGACGATGCCCTTCGTGGAAGTACACAGGGAAGTATTTATGACCCTCATCATATTCCCGAATATGTAGATAATCCAAGAGGGTTACGTATTGGTCGCGATTACTTTATGACAGCCCAGACATTGCCGATTTACGAGACCGCAAGACAGTATACTGGGCCGGTACTCTTAGTGCATGGCACATGGGATGTGATAGTACCTTACACCTATAGCGAGCACTATCATGAGGTATACCAGAATAGTGAACTCCGATTGTTGGCCGGTGTAGATCATAGCTTTACAGGTGAGTCTGCTTGTAAAAAGGCAGCCGGAATGGTCGCAAAGTTTATTCAGGAACATTAAGTACCTCTAAACATTTCAAGTAATCTCTAAATAAATAATAGAAATAAATTCAATTCAATTAAATGATTTAAGTATGGAAAAATTTATAGGAATGCATTTCATTTATACCTATGCTAATGGCTGGGAGTATGAGTTTTATGTAAAGAACGAATCTACGGTAGACTATCGCATACATAGTGGTATGGTAGGTGGCCGATGGGTACGAGATCAGAAAGCTGATATTGTTAAGCTTACAGATGATGTTTATAAGGTATCATGGACAGAGCCAACCGGTACTGATGTTAGTTTGAATTTCATGTTGAAGGAAAATAAAGTACATGGTGTAATTTTTTTCCCAAAATGGGTACACGACCATCCTGAGATTACTATATGTTTCCAGAATGATTATATAGCAAAAATGGAAGAGAGCCGTCTTAAATATGACACTTATCCAAAGTATGTAGTGCCGGAGTTTGCCGAAATAACATATGCCAAGAATGAGGGAGTCAATAATGAAAAAGTTATCGCTATGGCGCCTTATCCTGAAATGGCAGATGATATCCGTTCAGGCAAGCTCACATTTTAGCTAAAGACTACGGTTATATGGTGGCTTCTTTGCTTTTTGCACGTGTTTGGTTGACAATATTTTGGAGTTTATAGATATTATTTCTTAAAATCACATCTCATCTCTATTTTTGCATAAAATTAAAATGTCGTGATTGACATCGTTATTGATTTGTCTATTTGATATTACGGCATGTTTTATGATTGAAAATAAAAAAGTAGATGAAAAATAATGTGATAATAGCAGCTATGCTGCTATGTGCCAGTGTAAATTTGGCTCAGAATTCCAATCAGAGTAAAGGTCATAAGAATATGGGGGCGGCTGTAAATATGCCCGTTCCCTTTACGGTGAATGTTGCAGATTCATTAATGATTAACGATCTACATCTTGATGCGAAACAGGCGAAAAAAGTGAAGAAGCTCAATAAAAAATATGCTAGCATCATCGATGGCACTGGTCTGAAATCTACTAGTAGCAAACCTTCTGGTGATGGTCCTGATGGTGCTTCTCATGGTATAGGTGGTCCTGGTGGCGGCCAACCAGGAGGTTTCGGCGGAGGTATGTCTGGTGGCATGGACAGTCCTGGTAGTGGTTTTGGAAGAGGAGGCATGGGTGGTCCTGGCGGCGGTCGTGGTCAGGGCGGTCCTCAAGGTGGTCCTCAAGGATGGCCTGGGAAGAGCACCTCAACTTCATCGCTTGATCTTGATGCTAAGCAAACTAAATATGAAAAGAAACTCAAGAAGATTCTTACAGAAGAGCAGTATTCGGGCTATCTCAAGATAAAACCTCGTTTCTATGCTCAGCGAAGTATTCGCGAATTTCTTCTCGGCAATCCATTTATGATGGAGCGTAATGATCAGAAACCTCCACAGAATGGGCATCAGATATCAGGTGCACATGGAGGTCCTCATGGTTGGCCAGGTGGTGGAAGTCGCGAGTCTGTAGGTGGTAAGAGTGAAACGGGGTATAGCCAGTCAGAGGGAACGGCTACCAAGAATGGTACATTGACCTCTACCAAAGTTGATGAGAATGCCGTTCAAGTTACAGGTGGAACACTCCAGTTAGTTCAAGCTAATATCAAGAAGATTTCTGGTGACAGCAAAGATTCGGATGGTAGCAGCTTCTATGGCACTAATTCTGCTGTATATGTTAGTGGTAGTGGTAGTATTATTAATATGGATGGAGGATCTGTCACCACCGATGCCATAGGTTCCAATGCTCTATTTGCCTATAATGGCGGAACGCTAAATGTCTCTAATGTAAGTATCCACAATACCAAGAGTCTTTCACGCGGTATCCATGCTACGGGTGGCGGAATTATTAACGCCCGTAATTTGAATATAGTCACAGAGGGACGTAATTCTTCTGTGGTAGCCACCGATCGTGGTGGTGGAACAATATCGGTTTATGGAGGAAGTTATATTTGTACGGGGGAAGATTGTGCCGTGCTATATTCAACGGGCCATATAACAGCGAACCAAATATCCGGTGAGTCTCGTCAAGGTGAAATCTGTGTTATCGAGGGTGACAATAGTGTTACTATTAATAACTCCGATATGACATCGGGTGATAGTCGATGGGGAATGATGATATTGCAAAGTGGTTCAGGTGATTCGGAAGGGTATAATGGTAAGATTACGGTAAACCATTCTCGTCTGAAACTAACCGATAGTAAGGCACCGCTGTGTGAAGTTCCAACTAATATTACAGGCACACTTATCCTCAACGATGCTGATCTGCATGTACCAAGTAAGATTTTAATGCGTGTAGAGTATTATAATCGATGGCACACCAAAGGTGGTACAGGAAATCTTATCCTGTCTACCGATTCTTGTAAAGTATATGAAGGGACAGTGGTAAAAGATAACTACGGACATGTGAATGTAACTGTTCGTAAGGGAGTAACTTGGTTGTTGACGACAGATACCACAATCGATAAACTTACAGTAGAGCAGGGAGGTAAAGTTTTTACAAATGGTTACAGCTTGAAATATTTAGTCTCTGATATTCAGGGAGATATTAATTAATGTCTATTCGATAGAAATGTTTGTGGAAAATTATGCTGAAAAATTTTCTTAATCGAAATATTTAGAGTACTTTTGCACGAGAAAATTTTCCTAGTGATAGGAATTCCAAGAAGAAAGATTCTAAATATTAAGAATATGTTTCTACATAAAAGTATGATAGCGTCATTATTCGGATTTGATTCCAAGCAACATCGGTTGCAAACAGAAATTTTAGCTGGTCTCACTACATTTCTTACTATGGTATATGTTCTTGCTGTTATACCATCGTTATTTAAACCGTTGGCTACTCAAGGTATGGATAATCCAGCAATTTTTACGGTCACAGCACTTACATCTGCCTTGGGTACTTTTATCATGGCGTTAGCGAAACGTCCTTTTGCTCAGGCTCCAGGTATTGGTTGTGCCTCTTTCTTTGTCTTTACGGTTTGTCTCAGCTTAGGTTACGATTGGCGTTTTGCATTGACAGGAGTATTAGTAGAGGGTATAATTTTTATACTTATTTCGTTAACAGGTATCCGCCAAAAGATAGTTGACGCTATTCCGAGAGTGCTTAGGCAAGCTATTAGTGTGGGAATAGGATTTTTTATAGCTTTCCTTGGCCTTAAGAATGCTGGTATTATCGTGCCAAGCGATGCAACTTTAATATGTTTGGGCGACATAACTCATGGACAGGCTCTATTGGCCATTATAGGCATAATAATTATGGAGGTTCTTTTGATGAAAAACGTAACAGGAGGTATACTTATTAGTATTATTATTACTACCATAATAGGTATACCAATGGGGATTACTCATATCCATGATTTCTTCTGCACTCCTCCTTCGATAGCTCCGATTGCCATGCACTTTGATTTCTCTAAACTGATGTCTGTCGATATGATAATTCTTGTGTTTACATTGCTTTTCATGGATCTTTTTGATACGCTTGGAACTCTTGTAGGAGTGTGTGAAAATGCAGGTATGGTAAACAAAGATGGCTCTATTCCCAAACTTGAAACGATGCTTACAGCTGATGCTGTCGCTACTACTCTTGGTGCTTGTTTAGGTTCTAGTACGACAACAACCTTTGTAGAGAGTGCTTCTGGTGTTGGTGCGGGCGGACGTACTGGAGTTACATCACTTGTTGTATCCATTTGTTTTCTTTTATCGCTGTTTCTCTCACCATTCTTCCTCTCCATTCCTTCAGCAGCAACAGCTCCTGTGTTAGTTATAGTAGGATATATGATGATGAAAACAATGGTACATATTGATTTAAATGATAAATTCAATGCCTTTCCTGCTTTTATCACCATAATTATAATGCCACTTACATTTAGTATCAGCAATGGTATTCTTATGGGTTTTATCAGTTATGTGAGCATCCGAGTTATTTATGGAAAGTATCGCGAAATAAGTCCGATGATGTATGTCCTTGCCGTTATTTTTATCCTAAAATTTATCTTGTTATAAATCTATTATTGCATGCCTCGTTCATGCCAATAAGCTATATAGGTTGTGTCTATCCAACTTTTATCAGCAAGGTCACCCACTTCGTGGTTACCTTGCTGATAAAAAAAGATATTTTTTATACCCATTCAAAATTTTCTTTTCCTGCTCCAATCTCAAAATGAAGTTTGGCAATGCCTAAATCTATCTTGGTATAACCTATCAAAGAAAAGTTTTTTTCTGCTTTAACCCTGTGAATGTTGTTATCGTTAGTTCCAAGATATTCGAAGTGGAACTTCTGCTGATTGACGGCTGTAGGAGCGAGTAGGGCGGCTGCCACTCCATCCTGGAACCATTTAGGTGTGATGTTGCTAATATTGCTCACTTGTTTGGCAGTCTTACGCTTCATGTTCTTTCCTGGTTCTTTACCATATCCAAGAGCAATCATACAACAGAGTTTTTCATTTTTATCAACGGAGTATGCTTCCTTAACTTTGTTATAGGTCAGACCTACCCAACAAGTGTTGAGTCCAAGAGTCTGGGCAAGCAGAACTAACTGCTCTCCGTAATAGCCTATACGTTCTGCAAGGTCATCAGCTTTCATTCCTACCATGGCGAAGTAGTTAGTCACTCCGCTGAATGTGCCGTAAGCCATCTTTCCCTTAAATGCCTTTGGCTCGTTGATGACGAGCTGAATGTGAAGATTCCCCAACTTGTTACATTCTTCAACTTTTGATTGTAGCATGTGGATGATGTCCTGTGGAATGGGCTTATCTATGTATTTTCTCACGCTATGGCGTGCCTCTATTGCTTCTAATAAGTTCATAGTTCTTTGTATTTATTATCGTTTAAGAATTAGCGAGTTTTTTACATGCGTATATGTGCAATGGCAGCTAATGGCACGTGATATTTATTCAACACTTTTGTGTCGAATAATTGTATAGTTCATGCATCATAACCATTTGGAATCGGCTAGAGTTGGTAATAGCATATTCCTTTCCATCTTCTTTATCGGGCTGACAATCTTCTGATTCATCATCATTATGTCCGCAAAATGCGGCTAGTAAGGCTTGATACGTAACAATAGTGAGAAAACTGGGGTTATGAATATCGGTTGAAACAATTCCAAAATCTTTCTTTTGTAGAAAGGACGTTTGAATTCGTTCCTTCCATTGGTTTTTAATAGTATTCGTCGGACACAGAATCAGGGAAGCCCGATTCAAACGCGAGATGACTTCTATACCCAAAGTGGTTTTTCCGGCACCCGGTGCAGCAACGATGTGAAGTTTACTGTCACGCAGATGAAAATCCAAATCATCAAGAATCCTTTTCTGATAGCTTCTCCAGACTCCGTTAAAATGAAGTATACTTTTCGTCATACATTAAATTTTTAAAAAGCATCCTATTTTTGTATGTAGAATATTCACATTATTGTTGAATCAACCATTTCCAGCATGGAATAATCTCAAGTACTCCATACTCATTTTCAATGATCCTTTCTTTATCGTAGAATTAAAGCCTTCAGTAACCATGTTCCTATGAACAATTTCGTAGCTTTCAATCTCCTTATGTGGTTCTTAAGGAGATTTATTGAGTAGAGTTTTGTCTACATTAATAATAAAATGCCATATTATATTTTGACACAAAAGTATAAAATTCTATTGAAAAGAGCAAGGATTTTAGGTGATTATTATCATTTCTCATTATTTTATTTTTATCGAAATAACTTTAATACAATACATCGTTTTCTCGAACTACCTGAAAGGATTACCGAGTGTCTACACTGTTGGCGCACCACGTTGCTCAAATGGTTGGCAGTGATTGCCAACTTGCAATTATTTTGTTCATCATCATTGAGATTTCTTTTTTCTGACTCTTTGATCTGCTAAATTGGAATTTACTTGTCTTGTTTCTTAATAATCGGAATGATAAATTCCAATTTATATGATTACACGTCAATCTTTTTGATGACTTTAGCAGGTACACCGCCAACTATAGTATTCGGCTCTACGTCCTTAGTTACTACAGCACCTGCAGCTACTACGGCTCCATCACCTATGGTGACACCTGCAAGAACTGTTGCATTGGCTCCAATCCATACATTCTTGCCAATGTGGATGGGGGCATAACTCATGCATTGACGCTTGGCGGGATCAAGGTCGTGGTTTATGGTAGCAAGCACGACATTATGTCCAATGAGTGCACCTTCATCAATGTTGATACCACCCTGATCCTGGAACTTACACCCCATGTTGATGAATACTCGTTCACCAATGACGGTATTTTTTCCGCAATCGGTGTGAAAAGGAGGGAATAAGCCGACAGTCTTAGGCACTTCACGACCCCAGAGTTGCTCCAATAAATCGTGAAGCTGCTCTGGTGTATGATAACTGCCGTTAATTTCAGCTGTTATTTTCAGTGCTTCCTGTGATAACTTATGAAACATCATGTGGACTTCGCCACCACCAACGACGGGCTTGCCCGATGCCATATAATCTCTAAATTCTTGTATAGTCATATTATCGTATTTCTTCAAGTTCTCCAGTTTCAGAGTCAATAATAAAGCCACGCACCACAATGTCCTTCGGAACAAGTGGATGGGTTTTGATGGTATCGACAGTCTTTTTTACAGATGTAGGGGTGTCCTTGAATCCTTCCAGCCAGTGATGTAGGTCGATTCCACATTTCTGTATGGTTTCGATAGTTTCGTCTGTTACACCACGGCGGGTCATTTCATGGTGGAAATGGTCAAAGCTCATATGACAGGCTCCGCAATGCGAGTGTGCCACCACCATGATTTCCTTTACCCCCAACTCATAGATGGCTACAATAAGGCTGCGCATGGCAGAGTCGAAAGCAGATATGACCAAACCTCCAGCGTTCTTGATAATCTTGGCATCACCATTCTTCAAGCCGAGGGCAGCAGGAAGCAGTTCAGTTAGTCTAGTATCCATACATGAGAGTACTGCAAGTTTCTTATCTGGGTACTTGTCAGTAATATACTTCTCGTAGCCCTTTTTCTCTACAAAAATTTTGTTGTAGTCAATAATCTGGTCAATCATATATGTTCTGGATTTTTGATTATTTGTCTATTTCAGTAAATCTTGCGAAAATTCGTCCGTCGCGCTCAATGTTCTCGAAAAACATCTTCTCTGGGCGTACCCAGTATCGCATTTCATCATATAGTGCCTGATAGATGACCATTCGCTCCTTAGTTTCTGAGTCGAAAGCCGTGCGAATGTAGCGGTAATTTCCTCCTTTGAAATGCTGAAAGTAGCGAATTCCATCCTCTGGAAGTGGATATTTCATCAGCAACTTTTCGATTAAGGGGACATACCAAGTATGCACTTCATCTGCCGTAGGAGTGTGAGCACCAGGAAAATGGAAAGAATGGTTGTAATGTTCCAAAAACAGAGACTCGAAGTGAGCCAGTGTGTCCTGTTCGCCAAATACCCCCCAAACTTTGTCTTTGTAATAGGGGTTACAATAGCGGAACTGTACGGTTTCCAGCTCAGCAAACTCATGAATCAAAGTTTCATCGATGACAAACTGTTGATTGCCATCTTTGCGAGGTGCCTTGTATTCATGTATGCCAATGCGCTCATTCAGAAACTTAGTCATCTGGAAATGCGGATTGCCAAGCAAAGCTGGAATACCTACGATTGGTGCAAGCATCTGGGCATAGAACGAACCGCAACTGTTACCCACCAGCAAGTCAGGATGCTCTCTGTCACAGATGTCTCGGATTTCTTCCAGTGCCATCTGTGGATGTGTTGGCAAGTCAGGCGTAAGCACCTCTGCACGACCTTCTAATGCCTCTCTCAGTGCTACTGCAGGTACGCATTGACCGCTGGCAAAGAATCCGTGAAGGAATAGTATCTTCTTCATTTTTCTTCTGTGAATTTATAAACTATCAAAGTTGGAATGATGACCAATAATAGCAATACCGTTTCTGCCCATGCATACGAGCCGAAGTAGTCAACCAAGGTCTGGAATTTCATGACTCCATCTACAAGGAAGACCAGGAAAGCAAACCAGCAAAGCAAAAAGATGCTTGCATACTTGATTTTTCGCTTTTTCAGTTTCATTTGGCATTATTATTATATTATACCTGTTGATATTTTTTGATTCTTATTTCCAGTTCTGCCAGATTGATGAATCCAGATGTGCGATACACCTCTTTGCCTTCCATAAAAAGTAGAACCGTTTTAAATTGGTCTATATCTTTATTTTCCGTCGCTCTTTCATCGCCTCGGTAGATGCATCATGCGTCTCTATGAGTAAGGGACTTTTATGATACTTCACTATCGAAACCATGGCAGAGTGATGTCGTTTTTTGAACTCAATACATTGCGCAATCAAGTCTGCATTGGCCGACTTTGCTGTAGGGGCTTTGTCGAAGTTCTGGATGTATGCAGCATTTGTCAGGAACACAATGTCAGAGCCATCTGGAAGTTCTTGCATTACCTTAACCATGAGTGTAAGTATCATGCGGAACTCTGTTGTGTGAAGGTCGGCTATAACATCCTTCATGACGATGTCTCCGTTCCTTTCTATCACTACAGCTGCAGCTCCAGCCCGTTCCTTGTGACCATAATCACACGAACCCCCAATCCATGCATAGTATATATTTGCCTTTTGTGTCATTGTTCCTTCATCCACTGAATGTTGGCTTCATAGGTGACGTCCCCTTCAGCCAAAAAAATATAACCAACTTTTGCCATCGTTTAATTGGCAGTTTTTCGCATACGTGTATGCGGATACACGCATGTATTCAGCAACAAAGATATGAAATTTTCTCCGGATTATTATCAAACTCTTTCTGAAATTGTCATTAAAGTGATTTGTAGCAATGAAACCAACTTTACGTAGTAATTGGTTGAAAACTAGTTTGTTTATGTCCTCGATAAGGCAATTTATAGTGATAAGGCGCAGAGAACGAGTAAACACCATCAGGAGAACTTTCTCTTGGTGGTGTTTATTCATGCGCAAATGTACGTACGCCCACAAGTACACGTATCTATTTAACAGTTGCTTTAACTTTAGGTTTTCCGGCAGGTAATTTTTTATCGACCTCATACATTTTAGAATATTTTCCAGCAGGTAAGTCAGAGAGAACAAAAGCATTGCATTTACGTCCTGCAACAACTTTATCCGTGGCAGCCGTGTTGATGGCAGTTGCGATTAATCCCACGAGTGCTCCAAATCCACTTCCACCATGAATACTTGTATCTACAGAGATCTCACCTTCTCGATGATATAGTGTCTGTCCGGTCTTTGTTGATCGAAGAATATATTCTACGTTAACATACAAACGGCCTCCGACATTATTTCTGCGCCAGTCTTTGATGATGGTGAACATCGCCGCATCCGCACCTAGTACTTTCTGAAACATGGAAATGTCTTTATCCAAGAACATTTCTGCATCATAAGCACTTTCTTGTTGATACATTT
>OCTW011514373.1_pt1 | contig 27667 bp, 17 predicted proteins | sample 1539671 | NCBI WGS metagenome assembly OCTW01 (sample SAMN02144230, study PRJEB22623) | gut metagenome | biome: sheep rumen | host: Ovis aries | place: New Zealand | reverse complement strand
GTGAGCGGCCTTTGCTGTCGGGGTGTCTGTGTAGGTGTCGCCGCAAAGCGAGCATTTATGCGTTGTGTAGCCCTCTGCCGTGCAGGTCGGAGGCGTCACGGTGGCAACGTAATCGTGCGTCAGCTTTTCGGTGTAGGTGTCCTTGACCGTGTTCCCGCAGACGGAGCACTTGTGGGTCGTGTAGCCCTGAGCTGTGCAGGTCGGCGGAGTGACGGTGTCAACATACTTGTGCGAGACCGTCACGGTCACGGGGCTCCTGCCGAAGTAGGCGTCAGTTATCCAGCTGCCCTCGGGGGCGTACATCAGGCAGAGATAATCGCCGCTCATCGCCGCTCGGGTGTTTGTTACGGTAAAGTAATCATAACTACCGCTTGTACTGAACTCGGGGCTGGTCGCGGAGTTGTAGACCTCTGTGCCCGTGTAGCTGCCGTTCGAGCCTGTGACCTTATAAATGCTCGACTGACTGCAATTCGAGAGATAGGCGTGTACGTTGAATTTGAGTGTCTCGCCCTCCTTCAGGCTCCTCGGCGAGGCCGAGAAGGTGGAGTACATACCGTAGTAATCGTCAAGCTCGGTATAGGTTATCTTCAGGCTTTTCAGCACATTGTTCTTGTCGGTGATGTCGGATGGCAGCTGCGAGGCGGCGGCCGAGTTCGTGAAGCACTTGTTCGTCATGTCGAGCTTCCAGCTTCCCGAGGCCTGAATGGTCACGGTGCGGCCTGTCTCCGTGGTCACAGTGACCTTCTTGGGCAGGACGGCAGCCAGCTTTTTCAGGTTGTCCTCGGTGGCGAGGGAGGGGTACATACCGATATTTGTAAAACGCAGCCCTGCGCTCTTGACATAAGAGGGCGCGTAGTCGTTGACCTTGAAGAAATCGACCTCGTAGCGGATCTCGGCGGTCTTGCCTGTGGCCTTGTCCGTCAGGCCCGTGACAGAGACCTTGTAGTTCGAGTCGTACTGTCTTGTCGAGGTGTTGTAATCCGAGGGCTGTGCAAAGCGGACGTAGGACGAGCTTGCCGAGAGCTTGCCGTTTGCGGTCGTACACTCATAGCTCTCGCCGCTTTTCAGGTTCGTGACTGTCACGACAACAGCCGAGGTGTCGGAGACGGTGATCTTGTTTGTGTCAAAGTCAAGGTTCCAGCCGCTGACCGATGCCGAGAGCAGCTCTGCGGGCATATATCCCGGGCAGGGGAAGGCGTAGGCGGTGTCGGTCATCGTGCGCGAGCTTGAAGATGTCTCGTCCCTGCCGACGGCGGTGCTGCCGCAGTAGCCGAAGCTGATCGTCGAATATCTCGGGTTGATGAGTGCATAGCGGTGCCCGAAGGTGCTGAAGCTGCCCGAGGACAGCGAGTAGCCTTCGTTCATCCAGCCCGTGATGGCGCCCATCGGCGTGTAGCCCCACGCAAGGATATTGTGCGTGCAGCTGAAGCCCTTCTCCCAGAGCTCGTCGCTCATATCCGCGGGCTTGCTGTCGTTGCTGATATAGTGATTGAATTCAAACGTTCTGTCAAGGCACTCGTACTGCAGCTTCTCGACGCCGCCGAGGTGGCTCGTGAGCTTCGGGACTCCCACAAGATAGCGGTAGAAGTCGGTCATGCTCTCCATTACCTCGAGGGTGTCGGCGGTGAGGACGCCCTGGTCGTAGGGCGCCTTTGTCGAGGCGGGGCGCGAGTAATATGTCGAGCTGTCGCCGTTGACGTAGGTGCTGCCCGCGTATCTTGCGTTAGAATACTCGGTGGCGATATCCTTCATGGTCCTCTTGAACTGCGAAAGGGTGTTCAGGTCATACACGACCTGTGCTGTCGAAGCGGCAGCCTCGGCGGTCAGGGCGACCTGAGCCGTTTCGGGCAGAGCAGGAGCGCAGGCCAGCATACAGGCGCAGGCTGTCAGTGCTGCTAATAGCTTTGGCATTCTCATTGTTCTTCCTCCTGTAGAGATTATATGATCGGTGTTGTTTGTGCATATTATACTATTATAATTATACCACGGTGCATGATTTAAGTCAATTATACAACTCACCAAAGCTGGGTTGTGAAAACTGTATCCATCTCACAAAAAAATTTGAAAGGCTATAGGCATAATACACAAAGTTGAAAAAATCTTGAAAAAGCCCTTGACAAAGGGGGACAAAAAGAGTATAATAATTTATGTTGCAAACGCAATAATGGGAGCTTAGCTCAGCTGGGAGAGCATCTGCCTTACAAGCAGAGGGTCATAGGTTCGAGCCCTATAGTTCCCACCAATATGCAGACTTATGTTGAAGGCTGTGTCCTTCAACATTTTGTTCTGCGAAGTTCGGCCGGGTAGTTCAGCTGGTTAGAACGCCAGCCTGTCACGCTGGAGGTCGTGGGTTCGAGCCCCATTCCGGTCGCCAAAACGCTTCTGTAGCTCAGTCGGTAGAGCAGGGGACTGAAAATCCCCGTGTCGATGGTTCGATTCCGTCCGGAAGCACCAATAATGCGGATTTAGCTCATCTGGTAGAGCGCCACCTTGCCAAGGTGGAGGTAGCGAGTTCGAGCCTCGTAATCCGCTCCAAACAAAAGCCCCTGCGCTGATGCAGGGGCTTTTTATGTGTGATATGCCTCTCCCGAACGGCAAAAGCACAGCTGGGAACAGGGGCTCCGCCAAGGACGGTTTTTGCCGTTTCGGTGGAGCCCCTGTTGTTTTATCGTGCAGCGGTTGATCGCGGCTTGACGCCGCTTGCGATCAGTGCTCAGTCCGAGAAATCTCTGTCGAGGTTCGGGAAGAAGCTGTATTCCGGGAAGTCCTTTTCGAGCTGGGCTTTCAGGCGTTCAACTGCGCCCTTCGGGTCCTTCTCGTCATAGCTGTAGATCACGTCGAAGGTCACGGCGCTCTTTTCCCTGTCAACGTAAAAGCCGTGCATCTCGATTATCATGTCGTCAGATTTTACAAGCTCCGTCAGGCGCTGGCGCATACGCGAGCTCAGCTCGTCGGAGGTGTTTGTGGCGTAGATGCCTATGGTCAGATATACCGAAAAATCCCTATAGACCTCAGCGGTTATGCAGCGGCTCAGCTCGTCGATCTCGGCGGCGGTCAGTGTGTCATCGACCTCGATATGCACCGAGCCCAGAGTCTCCGAGGGGCCGTAGCTGTGCAGTATCAGGTCGTGGCTGCCGTGTACCTGCGGAAAAGAATTGATCTTGTTTTTGATGCCTGTAGAAAGCTCCTTGTCTGTTCTCACGCCGATGATATTGTCCAGCGTTTCGGTTATGATCTCGATACCGGCCCTGATGATGAACAGCGAGATCACAGCGCCCAGCCAGCCCTCGATATTCAGCCCGACGGTCATCATTATCACGGCGGACACCAGCGTAGCGGTGGAGATGACGGCGTCGAACGAGGCGTCCTTGCCCGAGGCTGAGAGCGAGCCTGAATCAAGCTTTTTGCCCATAGCCGAGAAGTAGCGCCCAAGGAAGAACTTGACCAGCACACCTGCTGCGATTATTATAACGGAGACCACGGTAAATTCGGGCGCCGACGGCTTCATGATCTTTCCTGCGGCCTCACGCAGGGACGTAACGCCTGCGATAAGCACGATCAGCGCAATCACCAGCGAGGTGATATACTCTATCCTTCCGTGGCCGTAAGGGTGTTCTCTGTCGGGGCCTCTGCCTGCCAGCTTTGTTCCGACGATAGTTATAACGGAAGACAGAACGTCGCTCAGGTTGTTGACGGCATCGAGGATAATAGAGATCGACCCTGCGGCGAAGCCGACGATGGCCTTAAAGATCACCAGCAGCGCATTGACCGCGATCCCCCGATAGCTGACTTTTACTATTTCTTTTGTTCTGTCCATATGGACACCCCCTGTTTTTCAATGCACGATCTGTAGTTGACAGCTGACAGTCGGATCCCCTGCGTATCTCACAGTTGTGAGGCGGCTTGCAGCTGCTCAGGCGAACTGCGCACCTGCGCCCGGATCAGCGCTTCTACCTGTTCTCTCTTTTCGTAGAGCACGCAGCCGCCCTCGTGGTCGTCAAGCAGCAGGCCGCCTGCGTTGATCGCCGTGAAAAGCTCGCTTTTCAGGGCGCCTGTAAGCTTTACGTCCCTCACGTTGATGTCGGAGAACGGCGAGAACGGGCAGGGCTCGGCGCCTCCCGAGGGGTTGATGTGGAAAAATCCGCGGCCTGCTGCCAGGCAGCCGCCCGAGCTCTTCTCGTCCCCTGGGAAGGATATGTAGAGCATATCGCTGCGCTTTCTAAGGCTGTCGATGGCTGCGGCGAGCTGCTCGCGGTCGCTGTCGTCGGGGGCGAGGCCGCTGCTGCCGTCCGTGGGGACGTACTCGACGTAGATCACGGCCTTGCAGCCCTTTTCGGCAAGGCTGTCGGTGAAGCTGCCCGCCGTGACCTCCTTCAGGTTTTCCTTTGTAACGGTAACGGAGGCGCCGAAGATCAGACCCTTGGCTTTCAGGCGTTCCATGTTCTGCGTCAGCCTGTCATAGACGCCGCTGCCTCTTCGGGTGTCGGTCGTTTCGCGGCCGCCCTCGATGCTCATGATCGGCACAAGGTTGCGGCAGCGGTCAAGCAGGGCGAAATACTTCTCGTCAAGGAACGTGCCGTTCGTGAAGATCGGGAAGAGAATGTTTTTCTGCTCTCCTGCCGTCATGATGACGTCGCGCCGCAGGCAGGGCTCTCCGCCCGCCAGCAGGACAAAGCTGATACCCATTTCCTCGGCCTGCGAAAAGATGTCCGCCCATTCCGCAGCTGTGAGCTGCTTTGAGGCGTGGTCGTCATCGTCATTGCAGAGGCTGTTTGCGCGGGCATAGCAGCCTGCGCAGTGCAGGTTGCAGCTCGAGGTTATGCTTGCGATCAGGAACGGCGGGACGTGCAGCCCGTCGGCTTCGCTGTCGCGCCTGCGCTTCGAGGCCTTTTTAGATGCAGCGGCAAAGCCCAGCATAAATGCGCTCTCGCGCGGGTTGGAGAACGTAGCTTTGATCGCGTCCGCGACGATGCGCTCGACGCCGTGGGTCAGGTAGTCCTGCAAGTCAAACATAGCGGCCTCCTTGGTTAGCAATAGTCAACAATTTTCTGTATACAAATCATGTGTACCCCAAAGGCGGGATACACATGACAATGCACGGTGTATAAATACACAATGAACGGTTATGGTGTGCGATCTGCGCACGTTTTTGCGATCCGTCCGCTGCGGCTTGGTGTGAACGGCAGCTCGTCTCAGAGCTCGGTGATAAGCTCTAAGCTGTGCTCCTCGTTCAGCGTCCGGCACATCTCGACGAACTTGTCGAGCGGCACATTTTGCAGCTGCTTGGCTGTTCCGCGGATATTGAGGGAAACGGTGTTCTCCTCGGCCTCGCGGTCGCCGATAACGACGGTATAGGGCGTCTTGTAGGTCTTGAAGTACTTGATCTTTTCCTTCATGTTCTTGTCGGCGTAGTCGGCCTCGACGCGGACGCGGTTCTTCACCAGCAGGTCGGCGACCTTTTTGGCGTAGTCGTTGTGCTCGGGGCGGATAGGCACCAGACCTACCTGATAAGGCGACATCCAGAACGGGAATGCGCCCTTGAAGTTCTCGGTGATGATGCCGATAAATCTCTCGAACGAGCCGAAGATAGCTCTGTGGATCATTACGGGCTGCTTCTCCGTGCCGTCGGAGGCAGTGTACTTCATGCCGAAGTTCAGGGGCAGCTGGAAGTCAAGCTGGATAGTGCCCATCTGCCACTCTCTGCCGAGGGCGTCCTTCATTTTCAGGTCGATCTTCGGGCCGTAGAAGGCGCCGTCGCCCTCGTTGAGCTCGTAGCCGTCCTTGCCGTACACGTTCTCGAGGATATTTTTAAGGTCGCTTTCGGCCTTGTTCCATACCTCGATATCGCCCATGTAGTCGTCGGGCCTTGTGGACAGCTCTGCGGCATAGGTCAGGCCGAAGGTGTCGTAAAGCTCGGTCGCGATGCTCATGATATCCATGATCTCGTCAGCGATCTGCTCCTCGGTCACAAGGATATGCGCGTCGTCCTGCCTGAAAAGCTGAACTCTGAACAGGCCGTTGAGCTCGCCCGACTTCTCCTTGCGGTGAATGGTGTCCACCTGATTTATCCTGATCGGCAGCTCCTTGTAGGAACGCAGCTTGTTCATATATACCTTGATGGCGTTGGGGCAGTTCATGGGCTTGAGAGCGTAGGTATCGGGGTCGTCGTCGTTCTCGCCGGGGATTATGAACATACCGTCCTGATAATGAGCCCAGTGACCCGAGGTCACCCACAGCTCCTTCTTGGAGAGAACGGGTCCCGAGATCTCGGTGTAGCCGTGGCGCTCGTGTACCTCTCTCCAGTAGGAGAGAAGTGCGTTGAACAGCTTCCAGCCGCGGGGCAGCCAGTAGGGCATACCGGGGGCTGTGTGGTCGAACATGAACAGGTCGAGGTCGCGGCCGAGCTTCTTGTGGTCGCGCTCCATAGCCTCCTTGATAAGGGTCTTGTGGGCTTTCAGCTCGTTCTTGTCCTTGAAGGCATAGGCATAAAGCCTTGTAAGGCTCTCCTGCTTTTCGTCGCCCTTCCAGTAGGCGCCCGAAACGGCTCTCAGCTCAAAGGCCGCAGAGAGCAGCTCGCGCGAGTTGTCAACGTGAGGTCCGCGGCAGAGGTCGATGAAGTCGTCGCCCGTGGTGTAGGTCGTGATGACTGCGTCGTCGGGAAGCTCGCTGATTATGCGCTTCTTGAAGATCTGATCCTTGAAGATCTCGAGGCCTTCGGCCTTGCTGATCTCTTTTCTTGTCCAGGCTTCGCCGCGCTTCATTATCTCGCGCATCTTCTGTTCGATCTTTGCAAAGTCATCGGTAGAGATCTTAACATTCTCGGGCAGCAAGAAATCGTAATAGAAGCCGTCGGCGATCTGAGGGCCGATAGCATACTGCACCTCCTTGCCGTAGAGCTCGATCACGGCCTTTGCCATAATGTGTGCCAGCGAGTGGCGGTAAACCTCTGCAAAAAATTCTTTGTCCATGTTTTTTCTCCGATCTATAAATAGTTTTGTGATCTATCTTACTGCTCAATGCTTCCGAGCAGCTTGTAAAGCAGCTTGTAGAGCGCTGCGGCCTCCTCGGGCTCGAGGCGTATGCAGCAGGCCATTTGTGTGGGGACTTCAACAGCCTTATCCCGAAGCGCTTCGCCCTTTTCGGTGATCTCGGCGATCAGCACGCGCTCGTCCTCGCGGCTGCGGCTGCGGGTGATGTACTCCTTCTGCTCAAGGTGCTTGAGCACGGGCGTCAGAGTTCCGCTGTCAAGGTACAGCTTTGCGCCAAGCTCCTTGACGCTTATGCTTTTCTGCTCCCAGAACACCATCATTGCGAGATACTGGGTGTAGGTGAGTTCAAGCTTTTCGAGGAACGGCCTGTAGCGCTTTATCACTTCCTTTGAGGCAGCATAAAGCGGGAAGCACAGCTGGTTCTCGATCTTCAGGCAGTCATAAACGGTGCCGTCAAAATCCTCGTTTTCCATAGTCCCCTCCGCAAAACAAATTGTGTACAATTTAATTATACTCAACTATAGCCTTGTTGTCAATGGGGGTTTATGAATTTTTTGTAAAAACAGGCGCTCAGCCGATGGCCTTTCTGATCCTCTCGAGTGTCTTTTCTCTTCCGATGATCGCAGCAAGGTCTGTGCCGCCGCCGGGGGTCGAGCGCTGTCCCGAAAGGGCGATGCCGAGAGGATAGAGCAGCCAGCCGTTCTTTACCTCAAGCTTCTGTGCGGCTGCGAGGCAGGCCTCGTAGATGGCGTCCTTAGTCCAGTCGGTGATGGCTGCGAGCGCGGGTTCGAGGGTCTTGAGCGCTGTCAGGGCGGTGTCGGCGTCGGTCTTGAACTTTTTGTTCTTGTAGAGCTCGGGGTCGATGGTCTCGGGCATATTGTCGATGAAGGCCACGCGCTCTGGAATGTCGCTGAGTATCTCGCACCTTGGCTTAAGGTTGCGGCAGAGCAGCTCCATGTCGATCTCGCTCTTTACTGTCTGTCTTATCCAGGGCTCGGCGAGCTTGGTGAATTCCTCGTCGGACATACGGCTGATGTGTGCGGCGTTGATCGCGCGCAGCTTAACGATGTCAAAGATCGCGGGCGACTTGTTGATCCTTGAGGGATCCCATATTTTTATCATATCCTCGAGGGAGAATATCTCCTCCTCGCCCTTGGGGCTCCAGCCGAGCAGCAGCAGGTAGTTGAGCACGGCCTCGCTGAGGTAGCCCTGTGCGACAAGGTCCTGATAGCTGGCGTCGCCGTTGCGCTTCGAGAGCTTGTTGTGCTCGTCCTTCATTACGGGCGGACAGTGGATGTACACAGGCACGTCCCAGCCAAAGGCCTGATACAGCAGCTGATACTTGGGCGTGCTTGAAAGATACTCCGAGCCGCGGATAACGTGTGAAATTGCCATCAGGTGGTCGTCCACAACGTTTGCAAAGTTATATGTGGGCATACCGTCGGTCTTGATAAGTATCTGGTCTTCAAGCTCGGCGTTCTGCACCTCGATATGTCCGTAGATGATGTCGTCGAAGGCTGTGACGCCCTCGGTGGGCATTTTCTGGCGGATAACGTAGGGGTCGCCTGCGTCGAGGTGAGCCTGTATCTCCTCGCAGGACAGGCAGCGGCAGCGCCTGTCGTAATGGCCGACAGCCTCGCCCGAGGCCTTCTGCTGCTCGTGCAGCTCTGCGAGGCGCTCCTCGGTACAGAAGCAGCGGTAGGCCATTCCCTTTTCTACGAGCTGCTCGGCGTAGTCCTTGAACATACCCATTCTTTCGCTCTGGACGTATGGGCCGTACTCTCCACCGACATCGGGGCCCTCGTCCCAGGTCATGCCGTTTTCCTTGAGGGTGTTATAGATGATATCCACGGCGCCCTCGACGTAGCGCTCGCGGTCGGTATCCTCTATCCTGAGAATGAATTGTCCGCCGTCATGCCTTGCGGTAAGGTAGGCATAAAGAGCGGTACGGAGGTTCCCGACGTGCATATAGCCTGTCGGGCTGGGTGCAAATCGTGTTCTGGTCATAGTATCTTTCCTTTCAGATGAAATTATAGCACAGATCGAATGGATAAATGTAAAGGCGTTTCCCTCTGCCGCGGCTTGCTTATCCGCGCCGTTTCGCGAGGGAGCCCCGGTATACTCAGCTGTTGTGAACGAGCCTGCGAGCCGATGCGCCCTCAGAGCTTCATTGTCAGTGATATCCTGTTCTTCTTCAGGTCTACGCTGAGTACGCGGACCTTTACTACCTGCCCGACCTTTACTACGTCAAGCGGGTGCTTTACAAACTTGTTGCTGAGCTGGGAGATGTGTACAAGGCCGTCCTCGTGTACGCCGATGTCTACAAAGGCGCCGAAGTCGATGACGTTGCGGACGGTGCCCATAAGCTCCATGCCCTCTTTCAGGTCCTTGAGCTCCATCACGTCGCCGCTGCGCATAAGGGGCGGCGGCAGCTCGTCTCTCGGGTCGCGGCCGGGCTTCGAGAGCTCCGAGATCATGTCCTTGAGGGTCGGGACGCCTGTGCCGAGCTCCTCGGCAAGCTTCTGCATACCGATATCCCTGCACCTGTCGGAGAGGTCTGCGAGGCCGCCGATGTCGGCAAGGGTGTAGCCGCATTTTTTGAGCAGCTCCGCGGCGGCCTTGTAGGACTCGGGGTGGACAGCTGTGTTGTCAAGCGGGTCGCTGCCCTCGCGGACGCGCAGAAAGCCTGCGCACTGCTCGAAGGCCTTGGCTCCGAGCTTGGGCACTTTCAAAAGCTGGCGGCGGTTCGAGAAGGCGCCGTTCTCCTCGCGGTAGGCGACGATGTTCTTGGCGACGCCCGAATTGATGCCCGCGATGTAGGAGAGCAGGGAGTAGGAGGCGGTGTTTAGGTCAACGCCGACGCTGTTCACGCAGTCCTCTACGACGCCCGAGAGCGCCTCGTCCATGCGCTTTGGCGGCATATCGTGCTGGTACTGGCCGACTCCGATAGCCTTGGGGTCGATCTTTACAAGCTCTGCCAGCGGATCCTGCAATCTTCTGGCGATAGAGACTGCCGAGCGGAGCGAAACATCGTAATCGGGGAACTCCTCGGCGGCAAGCTTCGAGGCCGAATAGACCGACGCTCCTGCCTCCGAGACGACCATATAGCTGACCTTTCTCGGCAGCTCGCGGACAATCTCCGCCACAAGCTGCTCGCTTTCGCGCGAGGCTGTTCCGTTGCCGATCGCGATGGTGTTGACGGCGTTCTTGTTTATCATTCTGATAAGCCCCTGCTTGGCCTTTGCGGCCTGGGCGGGAGTATTTATGTAGACGATGCCCGTGTCCAGCACCTTGCCTGTTTCGTCGGTGACGGCAAGCTTGCAGCCGTGGGCGTATCCGGGGTCGAGGCCGAGGGTTATGGTGCCTTTTACGGGAGGCTGCATCAGCAGCTGGCGCAGGTTCTCCTTAAAGACCTTGATAGCGCCCTCCTGCGCCTTTTCTGAGAGCTCGGAGCGTATCTCGCGCTCGATCGACGGATAGATCAGGCGCTTGTAGCTGTCCGTGCAGGCCTCGCTTATCAGCTCTGCGCAGGGGGACTTGCCTTTAAGGTACTTGCGGATACAGAAGGCCTCGCCGGCGCCATCGGGAACGCTGACCGTGACCTTGAGCTTTTCCTCGCGCTCGCCGCGGTCAATGGCGAGGATACGGTGTCCTGCTATTTTTGCGACGCCCTCTGAGAAATCGTAGTAATTATCGTAGACGCTGCTCTCGGCGTCCTTGGCGGCGGCTTTTGAGGAGAGCACGCCGCTCCTGCTGAAGTAGGCGCGGAGCTCTTTTCTGAGGTCTGCGTCATCGGAGACCTGTTCGGCGATTATATCGAGGGCGCCCTGAACGGCTTCCTCTGCTGTGGCAACGCCCTTTTCCTCGCTGATAAATTCTTCGGCGGCGGCTGTGGGGTCGGTGTTCTTGTCCTGCGCGAGTATCAGTTCCGCGAGGGGCTCGAGGCCTTTTTCCTTTGCGACGGAAGCGCGGGTGCGGCGCTTCTGCTTGAACGGCCTGTATATATCCTCGACCTCGACGAGGACTGTCGCCTTGTCGATGGCCTCGGCAAGCTCGGGGGTCATCTTGCCCTGCTCGATGATGGCGGCTGTGACCTCGGCCTTGCGCTTTTCAAGGTTTCTCAGGTAGTTGAGCCTGTCGAAGATAAGGCGGAGCGTCTGGTCGTCGAGCGAGCCTGTGACCTCCTTGCGGTAACGGGCGATGAAAGGTATGGTCTTATCATCGTCGATGAGGGCGACGGTGTTGTCTATCTGCTCCCTCCTGAGCCCGAACTCCTCGGCAAGCATTTTGTTTATATCCATAAATGTTCCTCCTTTTTAAGTTCCACGGCGTTTTTCGGCCGGCGGCTGTCCGGGCACTGTCACAGATTTCTCTCAAGTCGTATGTACACCTTGTCGTCCTTGGGGAGGCGCTCGACGAGGCGGACTTCTACGTTCTTCGGGTAGGCCTTTTTAGTGTACTGCTCCTCGGTGAGTACCTTGTATTCGATCTTGCGGGCGGTGAATTTGAGCGCGTAGAACTGCTCCTCCTCGGGGTAGCTCTCGAAGGCGGTGATTATGCGGCTGCGCAGGCGCATATAGTCCTGTACGCGGCGGCCCTCGTGGTTCTGCTTTAGCTCGTCGATCAGGCGGCGCTCCTCCTCGGAGAAGGGATATTTCCTTCGGATGAGCAGCTGCCGCTCCTCGGAGGCGCGGCGCTCGGCCTCTATCTTTTCTTCGCGCAGGCGCTTCATTTCGTTGAAGCCCTCGCAGCTGTTGAAGTCTGTCGTGAATACCGCCTTGCAGACGGTGTAGAGCGCCATTGCATCGTTGAGGGCGTTGTGGAAGGTGCCCTGCTCGGGAACATAGCCGAAGGCCGACGCGAGCTCCTTGATGTTTACCGCCTGCGGAAGACCCATCTTGCGGGTCAGGTCGGCCTGGATGTCGCTGACCATATCGCAGAGCCGACGGACGTTGTCGCTGCCCCGGTGGAGGCGCTGGTGTTGGTGAATGTCCGCCTCGAGCCCGGGGATATCGAAGTTGCCCCAGACACAGATATGCTCGATGTCAAAGCTGTCCAGCAGGCGAAGAGCCTCGGCCATTACGGCATCGCTGTCCGGAGAGCGGTAGATCTCGTCCTGATCCAGCTTTGTCAGGGTGATGCACTGTTTTGTGAGCTTGGGATACCTGTTGGGGCAGGCTGTGCGGTAAAAGGTCCCGAGCAGCTCGAAGTGTTCGTCGCAGACCACAAAGCCAACCGAGAGCACCTCGCTTTTGTTTCTCGTTATCTGATAACCGCAGGTGAATTCAAAATCCGCAAAGCAGTAGTTCATTCTGATTTTCCTTTCATTCGGAGCTTGGGGGCTCACGCTCATCCGGCGAGAGCCGAAGCCGCCATCGTTATCACAGGCAGCATCAGGCCGCTGAGCAGTGTGGTGACGGCGAAAAATTCCGCGCAGCGCTGGGGCTTGCGGTCAAACATGATCGCGAACATAGTGCCTGTTGTTGCTGCGGGGCAGGCGCAGGCGATGCTTACAACGGTGATGACCAGCGGCGGCGCAGGCAGCAGGCTGATGATGCGGCAGCAGATCAGTGGGATCACCAGCAGCTTCAGGGCGCAGACGAGGTATATCCCCGAGTTTTTGAATGCCTTGATGAAATTAGTCTGAGCCGCAGAGGCGCCTGCGATGAGCATTGCCAGCGGCGTGTTCATATCTGATATGTATTTAAGGCTTGCCAGCGGAACGGCAGGCAGGTGCAGCCTTGTCAGGTAGCAGATAAGCCCCAAAAAGACGGCGATGACCGAGGGCGACCGCAGAGCCTTCAGCAGCGATGAAAAGTCACGCTCGCCCTTCATCTGCATCAGCCCGTGGGTCCAGACCAGCAGGTTAAAGAGGGTCACATAGGCGGTCAGGTAGAGCACGCCCTCGCTGCCGAAGAGGCCGTTTATCAGGGGAATGCCGATGAAGCCGCAGTTTGAATAGACCGACGAGAACCGTTCGAGGGCGGCGTCCTCGCGTTTTTTGCGGACAGCCAGCGTTGAGATCGCGATGGCGAGCGCGAAGCTTATCGCCGAGAGCACAAACGACCACAGCAGCCCTTTCATCAGCTTGCTGCTGTACTCGGTCTGATAGGACATAAAGATCAGCAGCGGATTTATCAGGTGCAGCTCGACCGCCGAGAGCTGCTTTGTGCCTTCCTTGGTTATCAGACCTTTGAAGTAGCAGCCTGCGCCGATGAGCAGGATAATGAACATAATAACTATCTGCCGCCCTATGAGCAGCCCCGCATCCAGTGCGCCGATGTTTCCCATGGTGTTCCTTCCGCTCCAATGTACAATGTGAATTATGAATTATGCATTGTTTTGTGAATTGACAACGCTTTCCGCAATTCGCTCAAGGTCGGCGAGGGTGCAAAGGCTGCCGCTCTCGCCGCGTATCTTTGCGGCTCCCGGGAGACCCTTGACGTACCACGCAACGTTGTGGCGCATCTCCTTCATCGCCTGCGTCTCGCCCTTGAAGCTTGCGGCAAGCCTGCCGTGCTCCAGCATGATCTGCATTCTTTCTTCAAGAGTCGGCGGTGCCGGCAGCTCGCCTGTTTCAAGATAACGGGCGGCCTCGCGGAATATCCACGGTCTGCCGTAGCTTCCGCGTCCGATCATCACAAGATCGCAGCCTGTCTGCTCGTACATCGCCTTGCAGTCCTCGGCGGAGTTTATGTCGCCGTTGCCGATGACGGGGCAGCTCACGGCCTGCTTGACACGGCGGATCACCTCGCGGTCGGCCTTGCCCGAATAATACTGGCTGCGTGTCCGCCCGTGGACGGCGATAGCCGCAGCGCCTGCCTGTTCGAGCCGCTTTGCAAGCTCGGGAGCATTGATGCTTTCGGCGTCCCACCCTGCGCGTATCTTCACGGTGACGGGACAGGGCGCGTGCTTAACGGCTGCTTCTGTCACAAGGAAGGCGGTCTCGGGTGTCTTCATCAGGGCGGAGCCGCTGCCGGTCTGGACGACCTTCGGCACGGGACAGCCCATGTTTATGTCAATGATGTCCGGCTCGTACTTCGCCAGCATATCGACTGCCCGAGCCATATACTCGGGCTCGCTGCCGAAGAGCTGAAGTGCCATCGGGCGCTCCTCCTCAAAGATGCGGCAGAGCTCGGCGGTCTTCTTGTCGCCGTAGACCAGTCCCTTGGCAGAGATCATCTCGCTGACCAGATACGATGCCCCGAAGCGCTTGCACATCAGCCTGTAGGCTCTGTCGGCAACAGAGGCCATCGGCGCCAGAGCGGCGGTGCGTTCTATCCTCACGCCGCCAATGCTTATCATGTCAGCCATATAAAGTTAGTGTCCTCGTTGAGGAAATCCATGTTGTAGAGCAGGATCACCCTATCGACCTTCTTTTCCTCACAGAGCTCCGCCACGGTCTGCATCTGCATACGGTAGTAGCGCAGGTCGATCATCGTGATCTCGCTGTACTGGTCGATCAGGAACTGCATTGCGGCGTTGGCGTAGCTGTCCTTGACGATCAGCACCTTCTCGCCCTGATTGTCCGAGGTTATGTCCACGCGGGTGAAGTTGCCCCCGAGGAAGCCGGCGTACTTGTCTTTTTTCTCAAAGAACGAGCGGTCGATGATGCTGTCGGCCGTTCTGCCCTCGGGCAGCCAGGTGACGGAATATCTGCCCTCGGGGTTTGTGTAGAGCCAAAGGGGGTCGGGCTCGGTAGCGGCTGAGGGCGCCTTTGAATAGAGCGTGCCGTAGAAATCGGGTATGCTCTCGCTCTGATAATCGGGCAGGATATTCTGCTGTCCCGAAGCGGCGAGGTAGCTGTTCACGGCGTTCCACGCTCCGAGAGATGTCCAGTGGTGGTCGGTGCGGTAGTATGCGGTCTCGCTGCCCATCAGCCCTGCGGCCTCTGTGTTCATTGGGTAGAAGTTCACCCTGTCCGAAAGCTTTTTGGCGACAAGCTTAAAGCTCTCGTTCTGGTCGTCACAGACGGCGGAGGCAGGCAGCTTGTTCGCGAGGGCGCATTGGGCGTTGGGGACGAGGATAAAGTCCACGGGTATGTCCAGGCTCTCGGCGAACTCGTTTATATAGCTCACGTTCTCTTCTATCTGTGCGGAGTTTTCGGTGTACTGCTGCAAAAAGCGCAGGCTGCCGTCGCTGTCGCGGGTAAGGTAGACGCCGTTCTGGAAGCTTTTGCCCAGCAGGCGGTCAAAGTCGGTCTTGATCGACACGAATGGATCCTTGAAGAAGACCTGATCCGAGAGGTAGGTCTCGAGCTTTTCGGTGAACTCGCCGTTCTTTACGCTCTCGAAGGTCAGCTCGGGGCGCTGTGCGAGGGTGCGGTTCTCCATTTCGGAGAAATCCCTGTCCTTGGAGATCAGCGTAGCGGCGCCGATGCCGAAGACAAAGATCAGGAAAACTCCTGCGGTTATGAGGTCGCCGATGCGGCTCTTGTTCTCTTTGGCTTTTTCCGCTTTCAATCAGCGCACCTCCCTTAAAATCTGAAATACAGGAACGGGTTGAAGGAATTGCTCGCCAGATATGCTGCCGAGATCACAAGCAGGGCGCCCACACATATCGGCTCTGCCACGCAGCTGTAAACTGCGGGGGCTTTTTCCGTAAGCTTCTGTCCGAAGTATCTGAACAGCGGCGTCGAGGCGATGACGAGCACCGCGAAGAGCCAGATGTTCTGCATCAGCCACTGGCGGTCGTAGGTGCCGTTCCAGAGCGGCAGTCCGCCGAGGCCGAACATATTCTTGAAGTTCTGTGTCAGGGCGGAGGTGTCCTCGAAGGCGAAGATCCCCCAGCCTATCACTATAAGCAGCAGGGCGTAGATATGGCGTATCAGCGCAGGCAGCTTTTTCAGAGCCTTCAGCAGGAAGAGCTTTTCGCAGAGAAGTATCACGCCGAAGTAGACGCCCCAGAGCATGAAGTTCCAGTTCGCTCCGTGCCAGAAGCCTGTGAGGAACCAGACGATCATTATGTTCACGCACTGTCTTACCTTGCCGCGGCGGTTGCCGCCGAGGGGGATATAGACGTAATCGCGGAACCAGGACGAGAGCGAGATGTGCCAGCGGCGCCAGAACTCGGTGATGGTATCGGAGATGTAGGGGTAGTTGAAGTTTTCGAGGAAGTCGAAGCCGAACATCTTTCCGAGGCCGATGGCCATGTCCGAATAGCCGGAGAAGTCAAAGTAGATCTGGAAGGTGTAGGCGATGATGCCCATCCAGCTTGCGGCAACGCTCTGCTGTGACTGCGGCGCCGAGCTTATGGCTGTGAACAGAGCGCCGATGTTGTTGGCGAGTATCACTTTTTTTCCAAGGCCGACCGCAAAGCGCTTTACGCCGCGCGAGAACTGGGAAAGGCTCTCCTTCCGCGAGCTGAGCTGCTCCTCGATCGTCTGGTAGCGGACGATAGGCCCTGCTATCAGCTGGGGGAACAGGGTAACGTAGGTGGCCAGGTTCAGGAAGTTCTTCTGGGGCTTAACTTCGCCCCTGTACACGTCGATGACGTAGGAGAGTGTCTGGAAGCTGTAGAAGGATATGCCTATCGGCAGAGTCAGCCCGAGGGGCTTGAGGTCAAGGTGCATGAAGCTGTTGGCGTTGTTTATGAAAAAGTCCGTGTACTTAAAAAACAGCAAAAGCCCCATGTTCCAGACGACCGCAAGGATCATCGAAACAAGAGGCAGCTTGGACTTGAAGCGCTCTTTGTCGCACAGTATGCCCGTGATATATGCCACGACTATCGACGCCAGCATCAGAAAAACATATACCGGCTCGCCCCAGGCGTAAAATACAAGGCTGAATACCAGCAGCACCGCGTTTTTAAGGAACCTCGGCACAATGTAGTAACAGCCCAGCACCAGCGCTAAAAAGAAAAACAAAAAGGTTATACTACTAAAAAGCATCTAAAGCTCTCCATCCGTAATGCTCGTGCTCGCGCTCCGAGCTTGCAGTGATAGCCGGGCGGAAGCCTTTCTGAAGAAAGGCTGTCCCCCGGTCTCCGATCATCTCTGTATGCCCGGAGCGTCAGCCGATTATTTCGTTGGCTTTGGCGTTGTCGTCAGAGAGGCACATGAAGACATACTTGCCCTTCTGTACAAGAACGGGGCTGCCGAGCTTGTCGAGCTCCTCGGGGTTGTAGTTCTCAAAGCTCTTCTTCTGGTTTTCGATGCGGGTCTCGAGGCAGGTCTTTATCTCGCCGGCTGCGGCTTCGTCCTTGGCCTCGAAGCAGGCGATCTCCTCGGCGGTAGCGCCGCCTGCGCCGACATACACCTTGCTTGCGGTATAGAGCTCGGGCTTGATCTTGTAGATCTTCTCATACATAGCCGCGTCAAGCTCGTTGAGGCCGTCCTTGTAGGTGATCTCGTTCTTGAGCTTGTCAGCGATCGCGGCAACATCGTAGCTTACGTTCTCGTCTGTCTGTGCGGCCGAGGTGCTCTTATCGGACTTTGCAGCAGCCGAGCTGTCGCTGTCTCCGCAGGAGGCGAGAGCAGTGCAGCAGAGCATCAGGGCAGCCATAAGGGCGCAGAGTTTCTTGTTAAGGTTTCTCATATCATTCAGATCCTTTCTTTGTTTTACATTTTTATCAAGTATGATCGGCGAGGTATTTCAGCCAGATCATGCAGTAGTCCTTCATCAGGTGGATACCGTCCGTCGAGGCCTCGAGAGGCAAAGAGCCGTCGGGCTCGCGCAGGGCTGAGTTTACGTCGAGATAGGTGCAGCCTGTGGCCGAGGCAACGTTCTTTACGCGCTCGTTGAGCGAGTCAACGTTCTCGGTCGTGAAGCAGGAGTTGTTGTTCAGCGCATAGGACGAAACGGGGAGTATCGACTGGATATAGATCTTCGCGTCGGGCTGCAGCTTCTTGACCTCGTTTACGAAGTTCGTGTACTTCTCCTCGAAGGCGTCCCAGCTCGGCCAGCCCATCTCGTTGATGCCGAACATGATATAGATCCTGCCGAAATCCTTCTGCTCGAGGGCGTCGAAAACAGAGCCCTTGGTGCCGTCGTCAAGATCTATCTGCAAATTGTACTGAGCGGCGTCGTCGCCTTCCCACCACAGGTTCTCGACGTTAAGGCCGATAGAGGCGTAGAAGGTGGCTTCGGGCTTTCCGCAGTTCATGCCGAGACCCACGGTGCGCGAGTTTCCGATGAAGCAGGCGTCCGCGAAGTCGTCGTCGATCTCGTCGGAGGAGGGGAATTTGCTCTCTTCCTTGCTCTCTTCGGTGTCACCGCCCTCGGCCTCGCTGCTGTCGGCAACGTCGTTCCAGTATTCGTCAGCACCGCTTGCTTCCGAGTCGTCAGTGCTGTCGGCGGGAGCAGCGGCTTCCTCGGCAGAGGAGTCGGAGTCGGGCTTAGCGGAATCGTCGGCGCTGTCTGTGTCCTTTGAGTCGGTGTCGTCGGCGGACTTGTCGTCCTTTTCAGCGGCGCTTGCAGCAGGAGCGGTCTTTACTGCCTCGGAGGAATCGTCGGAGATGGTCTTGAAGGCGCTTTTTGCCGCCCAGAACAGCACAAAGCCGATGATGAACAGACAAACCACGCCAACCGAGCCCTGAATAGCTCTTACGCGCTGGAGCCGAACCGCTTTTGCGGATTTTTTCTTTTTGTTGTTAGCCATATTATTAGTCCTTCCTTACGAACACATTTCGTATTATCGGGAAACTTTACATACATAATGTATTATACCACAATACTATTAAAAAGTAAAGCAATTATTTGTGATAATTTTGCTCTGCGGCAGGCGGCGGTTCAATGCACAATGCACAATAGCAATGCATAATTCACAATTCACAATGCACAATTGGAATTGACAGCTGGCGTGAGGGTCGGCTTTGCGGAAAATAAATGATCCGCCGAAGGCGTCACCGCTCATTATCAACTATCCATTATCAATTATCAATTCAGCCGAACACGAAGCTCGGATTGGACCACCCGCAAACAAGCCTACCTGACGACAAGGACACCGCCTCATTCACAAAGTGAAACCGCCTCCCCTCCGGGGAGGCCTTGCAAAGCTGAGCCAAGCGCTCGATCGAAAGATGGTGGGGGAATTAAAAAACAGCAGAATTCATAAAAATTGGCGGATTTGGGCGGGGCGGATTGTCGTATGCGGGAAAATTTCAAAAAAATTCAATTTATTGTTGCATTTTGCCGTAATTTGTGGTATGATTATTAAAGATAACATCAGGCACCCATATATTGTGCCTGTAATGCTTTATAAAAACAGCATATATACATTATAATATAAGTTCAAGAAAGGAATGTATCAGAATGAACATGAAGAAGTGTCCCTATTGCCACGAAGAGATCTCCGAGGACGCTATACTGTGCAAGTACTGCCACAACCTGCTCACCGACGATGACGAGGTAGAGGCAGCGGACGACTACGAGGAAGAGGACGACGAGCGCACAAGAGTCTTCTCTGCAAAGCAGGCCGTAAGGCAGGCACCCCGTCAGGAGCCCGAGGAATATGACGATGACGAAGAGTACGAGGACGAGGACGACGAGGAAGAGGACGACGAAGAGGAGTATGATGACAGCGCCGCAAAGAGAGCCTTCATCACCGCCGCAGTCGTTACTTTCGGTATCCTGCTGATAATCATTATCGCGATAATCGCCGGCTATAAGATCTTTGGCGGAAAGAAGGACGACAGCAAGAACAACGCCCCCAGCCTGTCAAGCATGGCTCAGATAGAGACCAAGGCAAGCGAGGCAGCCGTTGACAGCGAGAACGCCCAGCCCGCCGATGCTTCCGCAGACGAGCCCGCAGATACCTCCGACGAAGAGGACGAGAGCGTTGAGTCTCCCGAGAGCATGCCCGAGGAGTCCTCGAAAGCTCCTGCCGAGTCCAAGGCAGACGCTTCTTCCGCCGCAGATACAAGCTCGAAGGCCGACGAAAGCTCCGCCGCTGCTGACGACGGCGAGGTCCCCGAGAAGAACGACCAGTATGTTTCCAACATCACCGCAAAGCTGAACGAGATCAATAACTCGGGCGTTAAGAACTACACCTACAGAGCCGCAGATTCCAAGGCTTCCTCGGGCGTAGAGTTCTACTACTTCACCACCAACGATGACGTAAGCTACAGCGTTGCTTACTTCACCGCTACCGACACCTTCAAGATCATGCAGGGCGCAAACGTTGTTTACCAGCCCGGCGCCTGATCGGAAGATCGACAGATAACACACAGCACTCGCTTCGGCGGGTGCTGTTTTTTGTGCGGGAGAATTTGGGACTTGAAAATTCGGGGGAAAAGTGTTATAATGTATGTTACACACCTATGTTTTTGACAGACAGGAGGAACTTATGCAGCTTTTTAAGAAACTTATCGCGGCGGCAGCTGTGCTGGCGGCGGCCGCGACTATAAGCATCACGGGCTGGGCAGTAGACGATCACGAGCTGCCGATCGTACCCGTGGGCGGCGGCTCAGCCTCGGAGAACGAGACCGACCCCACCCCTCTGCCAGTTGATATTTCCGAGCTGAGGGCGACTATACCTTATATCAATTATACCTATACGGGCAGCGAGATCTGCCCCGTGCCGACGCTGAAGGTCGATGGCGTGAAGCTTGTCGCGGGAACGGACTACGACGTAAGCTATTCCAATAACGTCAAGGTAGGCGAGCTTGCCGCCACCGTCACGCTGACGGGCAAGGGCAGCTACACGGGCAAGACCGAGAGACAGTTCACCATCAAGCAGAACGACATCTCGGACAATCGGGCGACTATCCCTTACCTTAACTACACCTATAAGGGCACAGCCATCGAGCCCGAGCCGACCCTCAAGATCAGCGGCAAAAAGCTGGTCAAGGGCACGGATTATACGGTGTCCTACAAGAACAACATAAAATGCGCCCAGCTTACCGCGACCGTCACCCTGACGGGCAAGGGCAACTACAAGGGCACGACCACCCGCCAGTTCAACATCAACCCCAAGGATATTTCCTCGCTCAGGGCGACTATCCCTTATCTGAACTACACCTATAAGGGCAGCGCCATCAAGCCGACGCCGACCCTGAAATACAACGGGAAAAAGCTTGTCAGCGGCACGGATTACACCGTTTCCTACAAGAACAACATAAACTGCGGCCACCTCACCGCGACCGTCACACTGACGGGCAAGGGGAATTTCAAGGGTTCGACCACGCGGCAGTTCAACATCAAGCAGAACGACATCTCCGATAACCGCGCAACTATCCCGAGCCTGAACTACAACTACACGGGCAGCGCCGTAAAGCCTACCCCCACGCTCAAGATCAACGGTAAGAAGCTTGTGGCAGGCACGGACTACACGGTGTCCTACTCGAACAACTCGAAGCCCGGCACAGGCACCGTCACCCTGACGGGCAAGGGCAACTTCAAGGGCAAGACCTCGCGCACGTTCAACATCAACAAGCTCTCTCAGGGCTGGCACACCGTGAGCGGGAAGATCTATTACTTCGGGGCTGACGGCATGGTCGTAAAGACAGGCTCGCCCGACGGCTACACCATCACCTCGACGGGCGCGATGACCGCCGAGAGCGCAGCCCTCAAGGCCGAGGTGGACAGCTTTATCGCAAAGAATACCAAGTCCACGCTCTCCGCCGAGGAGAACCTGCGCCTCTGCTTCCTGAAGGTCGCGACTATGAACACCTACGAGCGGCTGGAGGACTTTGACGAGTCTGCGGGCTGGCAGGTAAGGTTTGCTTACTACATCATGACCAAGGGCAAGGGCAACTGCTACAAGTTCGGCGCAGAGTTCTGCTATCTTGCGAGGGCGCTGGGCTATGACGCCAAGTGCATCGTGGCACGCTGTGCAAAGATGGGCGGCGGCACCACTCCTCACTGCTGGGTAGAGATCAACATGAACGGCACGACCTACGTCTTCGACCCCGATATGTACAACGCCACAAGGAACTTTGGCTACTACAAGTTCACCTACGCCACCGCGCCGATGGCCTACTACAAGAACCTGAAATGGAACGGATAAGCACCTTACTGATAAAAACGCCTGACTGCGGTCGGGCGTTTTTCTTATCTGTTTTTCGGGAAGGAACAGAAAAACACCCCTCCCGACCTATCGGGAGAGGTGTTTGACAACACATATTCTGAGCGCTCTGCGCTTTGAGCACCCTGCGCTTTAGTACAGGTCTTCTTCGATCGAGTCGATGTGGCTCTCGGTGTGGCCGCCGGAGATCGAAACTGCGAAGAGCACGTCTGTTGCGCCGACGTTCTTCATGAATTCTACGGCGCTGATGTTCAGATATCTGAAATCGAGGACGTAGATCTTGGAGAAGCTGTGGGTCAGGAACGGCGCGAGTGCATTGCCGTAGCTGTCCTTCATTATTACGAGCACACGGCCGTTGTCACAGTCGGTCTCTATCTCGGTGATCCTGTCGTCGCTTCCGAGGAAGGTCGAGTAGCAGGCGCCGCCCTGCATGAAGTCGAAGAACAGGGGGCCCTCCTGGCCGTTCGAGAAGGAGGTGTCGTAATAGGTCGTGGTCACATTGTCGTAGTTGTCGGGGATATAGTAGGTGAAGGTGTCGGGATAATCCGCCAGCTCCTGATAGTAGTCGCTGAACGTGTACATCGTGCCGAGGAAGTCCTCCTTGACGTCAACGGTGTAGGTGGAGAGGTCAGGGTAGGGAACATTGGCCTTTTCAGCGAATACCTGAGTTGCGTAGTAGGCTCCGAGAGGCTGCCAGTGGTGGTCGGTGCGCGAGTAGATGTACTCGCCTGCGTGATCGTCCAGCGTGTCGTATACGTCAACATTTATAACGCCCTTGAGGTGCATACCGATGTTCTCGATACACTCGTGCTGGTCGGAGAGCTGGCTTGCCATGTCCTCGGGCATATAGTATGCCGACGCCAGCGGGATGTCCATATTGAAGACGTTGACGGAGTCGCCAAGCGCTTCCTTATACTTGTTGATGACGTTTGCGTACTTCTCGCCTGTGGAGAACTGTCCGTAGAAGGCGGGCATTGCTCTTACGTCCTTGCCCTTGCCCGCGATGATTACGTTGCCTGCCCACTCGGCCTCGTCGGCCACTACCTTTTTGACCTTTGTGGTCGTGGTCTGGGTGGTCGTGGTCTCGGTAGGCTTGCTCTCGCCGGGCTCGGTGGCGTCGGGAGCGGGAGTTGTCACAAGGCCGACGGTGGTAGTCGTGGCCTTCTGATCGTCGTCAAGCTTTTCCTGCTTAACGGCCTTTACGTCGCCGCGTATCTGGATACCGTCCTTGTGTATACCAAGGTGGTTGGAGAACCAGTCGGAGAAGCTTTTAAGGCTCTCGCGGTTCGGAATGGTGTCGGTGTAGTAGGTGACAAGATCCTCGGTGTACTCGCCCTTGAAGTAGGAGCTCAGGGTGAACTCGGGCTTTTCGGCGTAGTAGCGCTTCTCGCTCTCGATAACGCCGCTCTCACGCTTCATCACCAGCAGGGCGATGCCCGTGCCGAATACCAGCAGCAGGCAGAGCACCGCGTTTATAAAGCTGAATTCAAGCTCGTATTCCTTGATCTTAGGCTTCTTGCGCTTTCTTGTGCGGCTATGTGTTCCGCTTGCAGAGCTGCGCTTCTTAGGAGCAGCCTGTCCATCGGGCCTTTGCCTTGTCCTTGAAGTCTGCTCACCCTCGGGTCTTTGCCTTGTCCTTGAGGTCTGCTCACCCTCGGGTCTTTGCCTTGTCCTTGAACTCTGCTCGCCCTCGGGGCGCTGACGTGTCCTGCTTGTGGGAGCTGCGGCGTCGGCGGCGGTTTTGGCTGTGCCTGCGGCAGCGGCTGCTGCGGCCTGAGTGATAACGGGAGCGTTTGCGGCTCTCTCGATGCGCTCGGCGCGTTCCCTGCGGGCCTTGCGCTCTTTTTCAAGGCGCTCGGCTTCAGCGCGTTCCTCGGCCTCGATGCGGGCAGCCTCGGCTCTGGCGGCTTCGGCCTTCTGCCTTTCGGCTTCAAGCTGTGCGGCCTCGCGGCGCTGCTTCTCCTTTGCGGCGCGCATTCTTTCCTGTACCTCGGGCGAGATCTTCAGCTCGATGGTCTCCATATTCTCGCGGCCTGCGGGCTTCTGGGGCTTATCAGGCTGTGCTGGCCTCTCGGGCTCGGGCTTTGGTTCTTCTTTCTTGTCGTCGTCCAGCCAGATGCTTTTCTTGACGGGGACAACGGGCTCGTCGCTCCAGATGCTCTTGCGGGTGCGGCGGCGTTCAAGCTCGTCCACCATCTTGTCGTAGACCTGCTTGTTGTTCTCCGCGGGATCCTTGTAGTCTGCGGCGTCGGTGGGGTGGTTCTCTTCGGGTATGGGCTCCTGTTCTGTATCCTCGGGAGCCGAGCCTGCGCCGATACTGTCAAGCTTTTTCAGGCTGTCCGAATATGCAGCCTCCAGCTGATCGAAATCGGGGAAGAGGCCGAAATTCTTTTTCTCTGACATCTATGCTCTCTCCTAAAATCTGAAATACAAAAACGGGTTGTTTGTGGTGTTGAGCAGCAGCAGGCTGCTGGAAATAAGTATCGCGGCGTTCATCACGATGCCGCAGGTGCGGAAGGCGTTGTAGGTGTTCTGCTTGTTCCTCGAGATCTCGCGGAGCTTGGGGATGATAGGTGTTGAAAGCAGCACCGCCGCGATAACGAGGAAGATGTTTCCGAGGAAGAGCGTCCTTGACACCTGATTGGAGAATGCGTTCCCGTTTGCGCCGACAAGCGCCTTGAAGAAACGTCCCAGGGCGGGGAAGTCCTCGAAGTAGAAGATGCCGAAGCCCACGATGATGACCAGCTTGGTGTAGATGTGAGCGAGGAATGCGGGCAGCTTCTTCATGTTCTTCTTGCCTATCTTCATCTCGATGAAGACGAACAGGCCGTAGTAAAGTCCCCAGAGAATGAAGTTCCAGCTGGCGCCGTGCCAGAGGCCCGTGCAGAACCAGACGAGGAACAATCCGCCGTACTTTCTTCTCTTGCCGAAGATCGGCACATAGAGCAGATAGTCACGGAAGAAGGTACCCAGGGATATATGCCATCTCTGCCAGAACTCTGTGATGCTCTTGCAGACGAAGGGGTAGCGGAAGTTTTCGTCGAAGTGGAAGCCGAAGATGCGTCCGAGACCTATTGCTATGTCGGAGTAGCCCGAGAAGTCGAAGTAGTACCAGAGGGCGACCATTGCGGCGCCTGCCCATGCGGCCAGCACGGAGAGGCCTTCGGTGGCGTCGTAGCCGTTCTCGGCGGTGCCGAAGCAGGCTGTGACGATGGAATTGAGGCTGTTGGCGATTATGACCTTCTTGCCTATTCCGAGGATTATCCTCGAGAAGCCGTCGGAGACATCTTTAAGCGTTGTGCGGCGCTGGTCGATCTCCTCGGCTATCGTGGAATAACGGACGATAGGTCCGGCAATGAGCTGCGGGAACATTGAAACATAAAGCAGGAATTTCGGGAAGCTCTTCTGGACCTTGACCTTGCCCCAGTAGCAGTCCACCGAGTAAGAGAGGGTCTGGAAGGTGTAGAAGGAGATGCCGATAGGCAGCTTTATCTTCGGCACGGGAATGTGGAAGGGGACGATGTGGTTCAGGTTCTCCACGATGAACCCGCTGTACTTGAAGATGCCGAGCACGCCGATGTCAACGATTATCGCGACAAGCAGCGCCTTTTTGGCGGCTGACGTTCCCCGCGACTTTTCGATCATCAGTCCCGTCGAGTAATTGAGGAACGAATAGGCGATGAGCATGATGACCCAGATCGGCTCGCCCCAGGCGTAGAATATCAGCGAGAATGCCAGCAGTACTATGTTGCGGAAGCTTGTCTTCCGCGTTACGAAATAACACAGCAGGCACAGCGGCATGAAGAAATATATGAAGAACAGATCTGCAAAAACCAACTTAACGACCTCACTTTTGATATGGGGCAAATTGTGTTTCAAAAATTGGACACCAACCGCCCGAAAACGTTTTCTGAATATACTGGTACAACAAAATAATTATACCATTCGACACAAACTCTGTCAACTGTAATCCTGCACAATTTTAGGAACATTTTTGCTTTGGAAATTGCTGTTTGGAGCCCGACAGCCCGCTGCTGCCGCCCTTTTGTAAGAAACAGGCAACAAGACCCGATATTTGGACAGTTGCGGGCAAGGCGCGAGCTGCGGGATATGTCATAATAGACAAAATAGTGTCTGTTGCGGGGCTATTATTTTATTTGCAAAAAAACGGCGGTTGTGTTATAATATTATTTTGGAAGTAAAAGAAGTACAGCCAAAAATATTCGGAGGGAAAAGTATGATAAGAGAAGACCTAAGAAACGTTGCGATAATCGCCCACGTTGACCACGGCAAGACCACTCTCGTTGACGGTATGCTCAAGCAGAGCGGCACCTTCCGCGAGAACCAGGCCGTTGACGAGCGCGTGATGGACTCCAACGATATAGAGCGCGAGAGGGGAATAACCATTCTTGCGAAGAACACGTCCATTCACTACAAGGGCGTTAAGATAAACGTTATCGACACCCCGGGACACGCCGACTTCGGCGGAGAGGTCGAGCGCGTACTGAAAATGGTGAATGGCGTTATACTGCTTGTTGACGCCGCAGAGGGCCCGATGCCGCAGACACGCTTCGTGCTTCAGAAGGCGCTGGAGCTTGGCCACAAGATAATAGTTGTGATAAACAAGATCGACCGCCCCGACGCAAGGCTTAACGAGGTCGGCGACGAGGTGCTGGAGCTGCTGATGGATCTTGACGCCTCGGACGAGCAGCTGGACAGCCCGATAATCTACTGCTCGGGCAGGGACGGCACAGCCTCCTACCACCCCAACGAGCAGGGCAAGGATCTTATGCCCCTGCTGGACGAGATACTTTCCTACATTCCCGCGCCCGAGGTCGATGACAGCGGCAGTATGCAGTATCTTGTATCCGCTATCGACTACAACGACTACGTCGGCAGGATAGCCATCGGACGCATCGAGCGCGGCGAAATGAAGGTAAATCAGGACGTTACCGTCGGCGACTACCACAACTCGAAGAAGGAATACCGCGGCAAGATCGTGACGATGTACCAGATCGAGGGGCTGAACCGTGTGCCCGTTGACACCGCGAGGGCAGGCGACATCGTCTGCATCAGCGGCATCGAGAACATCACTATCGGCGACACCATCTGCGAGTTCGGCAAGTTCGAGGCGCTGCCCTTTGTAAAGATTAGCGAGCCGACGGTCGAGATGACCTTCTGTGTCAACGATTCGCCTTTTGCAGGCAGAGAGGGCAAGTTCGTCACCTCGCGCCAGCTGAGGGACAGGCTCTTCAAGGAGCTGCTGAAGGACGTTTCGCTGCGTGTTTCCGAGACCGACTCGACCGACAGCTTCAAGGTAGCCGGACGAGGCGAGATGCACCTTTCCATACTTATCGAGAACATGAGGCGAGAGGGCTACGAGCTTGGAGTTTCCACGCCCCGCGTGCTTTACAAGGAGATAGACGGCAAGCTCTGCGAGCCTATCGAGAGGCTTGTTATCGACGTTCCCGAGAACTGCGTCGGCTCCGTTATGGAGAAGCTTGGCACCCGTAAGGGCGAGCTTACCCAGATGACCCCTGTGGGCAGCCGCATGAGGCTTGAGTTCCTTATCCCCGCACGCGGACTTTTCGGCTATCGCAGCGAGTTCCTGACCGACACCAAGGGCGAGGGCATCCTGAGCTCGGTGTTCCACAGCTATCAGCAGTACAAGGGCGACATACAGAAGCGTGCGACAGGCTCGCTTGTGGCCTTTG
>OCTW011549017.1_pt1 | contig 27669 bp, 21 predicted proteins | sample 1539671 | NCBI WGS metagenome assembly OCTW01 (sample SAMN02144230, study PRJEB22623) | gut metagenome | biome: sheep rumen | host: Ovis aries | place: New Zealand | reverse complement strand
GTTCTATTACAATATCGAGGTGAACATGATAAAATGAAAAACGGATGGAAATCTAAAGAGTCCTGTTGCCGGTGTTCTCTCATCCCGATTCCCACCCGTATGGGTTGCCGCAGAATGCAGGAGGTAAGTCGTACTGAAACGATAGGCCACCGCGCGGACTTGCGGAAAGTCATACCCGATTCCTGACTGATATCTGCTGCAAAATTACAACAATTTTCAATAAACAAACAACAAACCCGAAAAAATAACCCTAAAACCCCACAAATCATGTTAGTAAAAACATTCGGATGCGCCCTTTTCGGCATCGACGCCATCACGGTCACCATCGAGGTGAACATCGACAGAGGTATCAATTTCTATCTGGTCGGCCTGCCCGACAATGCGGTCAAGGAGAGCCAGCAACGCATCGAGGCGGCCATTGTCAACCTTGGCTACTACTACCCACACAAGAAAATCGTCATCAACATGGCTCCTGCCGACATCCGCAAGGAAGGCTCGGCCTACGACCTGCCCATCGCCATCGGCATTTTGGCCGCTGCCGAACAAATCAACACCGACCTCTTGGAGCAATTCATCATCATGGGCGAACTCTCTCTTGACGGGACGCTCAACCCCATCAAAGGCACGTTGCCCATCGCCATCAAGGCCAAACAAGAAGGCTTTCGTGGCCTCATCGTTCCAAAGGAAAACGCGCGCGAGGCTGCCGTGGTGGAAGGCTTGGAGGTGTTTGGCGTGGAAAACATCCATGAGGTTGTCTCCATCTTAAACGGGGAAAAGACCTTGTCGCCCGTAAAACCTGCAATGACGGACAACGACCAGTTCTGCAACTACGATTTCGACTTCACCGATGTGAAAGGTCAGGAAAACATCAAACGCGCCTTGGAGATTGCAGCGGCTGGGGGTCACAACGTTATCCTCATCGGCCCTCCCGGAAGCGGCAAGACCATGTTGGCAAAGCGAATGCCGACCATTTTGCCCCCTCTGACGATGGCTGAGGCATTGGAAACCACAAAGATCCATTCAGTGGCGGGTCTGGTAGGACGCAACACATCATTAGTGAGGACGAGGCCGTTCCGCAGTCCGCACCACACCATCAGCGACGCAAAATAAATACACTATTTTGTGGTGGGAACAAAGAAAGCCACCATCATCTATACCCCTATTTCTTCAACCTTGGAAATGACGAAATGAGCCACATTTCGTCATTTTTATTATGAGCCCCTCCTGCCTCTCTCCTTTATAGAGTAGTTGATTATCAACATACTAGAAAAAAATTCCAAAAAAAAACGAAGCCTCACTAGCCCCACTTGGTGGCTGGTTAAACTACACATACCTTTGCTTCGCAATTTCACGAAAAATGAGTCAAGAAGAGAAAGACATAGTGACCAAGAAGCAACACCTTTTGATGAAGGCCAGGGTCGCTATTGCCTGTGGCCGAACGGACTTGTTGGCTCAAATTGAGAGTGAATTGGAGCAATTAAACAACTTATAAAATAACTAAATCTTATTTACCATGGGAAAAGAAAGCTTAAATCAAAACAATGGCACGAATGGTGGAGGATGGGGAAGAATAATTCTCATCTCTGCTGCGATTCCTATCGCAGTGCATTGGGCAAAGAGCGTCATCACGAATTTTTTCAAAAGAGAAGACCGAAAAGACCAATTCGCCCAGCAGAAGGACTACGACAACTTCAAGTATGAACTCCAAGAAAAGCGCAGAAGAAGACGCTTGGCAGATCTGCTCAAGAGAGAGCAATCAGCACAAGCACAGGAAAACCAGTATGAGAATGACGAGCCGTTGCCATCTGTTGGTCAAGATGAAAACCCTGGCTTGGATTTCGGCAACAACCGTTTATTCGACAAAATCATTCACAGAGGCGAAGTCGGGATGTTCTTTGGCCCGAAGGGCAACGGCAAGTCTATTGTCTCGTATTGGATTGCCCTGAATGTCGCCGAAGGCAAACACATTACCGTCTGGAACGATGTTGAAAGCACCCCGGTTCCCCCTACAAAGGTGCTGTACTATGACCTCGAACTCTCCCCGATGGACATCCATAACCGTTATGGAAAGTATGGCTATACATTCCCCGAGAATTTCATTCGCCACGACAAAACGCAAATCAAGTCATCACAAGACATCATACGTGACCTTCGCGCCAACGTTGCGCAGGCTAGTGGCGGCGAGAAGTTATTTGCAGTGGTCGATAACATCAAAAAAGCGATGGAAATCACGCACGCGCAGACCGTTCAACCTTTCATGAATAGCCTTGATGCAGTTATCGATACAGCTAAAGTTAAGGGTGTGGAGGTTACCGTTCTGCTTGTCAACCACCCGACCAAGGACTTCAAGCCTGGTGATTCTCTCGAACTTGGCGACGCAGCCGGGGCAACAGATTTGAGAGATTTCTTGAATTTTGTCTTCGCAATTGAACCTACCAAAATCTCGAAACAGCATAAAATCCTGAAAGAGCTGGCCCTTCGCGGTGAAACAGAGCCAGAAACCGTGGCCGTAGTGGAGTTTGAGAATGAGGCGCCATACGTACATCCAGTCGTCCTATGCGAGATGGATGAAAAAACCGCACTTAATGTCACTAAAGAGGTGCTTTTGGCTATTCTTAAGGGCGCTACCGCTAACCCCATCTCTACCGACGAGGGGGAAGTGAACAGGACGGGACTGACGCACGATGATATGCTTGAAATCTATCGTTTGTACAAGAAAGAAGGTCTGTCTCAAGGGAAACTCGCCGAAAAATTCGGTCCCAAGTGCAAAAAAGGAACGGTTTCAAAACCTACCATCAAAAAAATCATTGCCAGGATTGAGAAAGAGCGGAAAGAGCAACAGGGGACGTAATTTCACCATCAACTTCATCCATCGTCAAGAGGCCCTACGGAGCCTCTTTTTTTGTACTTTTGCGCCGACAACCAACAACGCCAACTCATGCAAAAATTCGTCATCACACTTGATGGAGAACTACGTTTCGGCGATGTCAAGCTTCACAAGAACCTGCTACCCTGGGGCGACGATGCCTGCTTTGGAGGTGGCATGTGGAAAGTCGGTGGTGGGGGTTCGTATATTGACCTGTTCGGCAGTTCCTACGATTTCGGCGCACCAGACTTCCGACAGGTCAAACTCATCGACTGGACTGGCGTCGGCGGCGCGCCCATTCGACTACGCTATCTGCCAAATTATCCCGATTCGGAGGGTGCGTTTGATGTGATTGTATAGGTCAAGCGGAGCCAATTTTTGCGGAAACTTATTGTAAACTTATCGTCACCGACCTATGCGAACTTTCCATTCGACGACCATGAATCTTTCCAAATAAGTTTACACCATTAGACATTAAATATCAGTGCGTTATATCTTTTTGGAAATGTAAACTTGAAAATATGCCTCCCCTATAAAACCGTGAAACAGGCGTGTCTAGAAGAACTAGTTTACCTTTCCATTGCCCGTCGTCGGCTTGCATGAAAAAAAAACAGCGGCGTATTGCCGCTGCGTAAGATTACTATAGAATCACATAGCCGTTTTCCCTGCGTCCATCCACCGTTTGCTTCGAGACAGAGCAATCCAACAATTCTTCTAGGTCGGTTGCCTTGGCCTTCTTCGCTATGCCGTAATTGTCATAAATGGATTGCACCATTTCTTTGGTCTGCTTCAAAGTGTAGAACTGCCCTTTCGTAAACATCGTATTTGCCGCCGCTTTAATGCTATCCTGCAAGTCCGCATACCCAAAATGCTGTATGATGCTGGCTTCCTTATACGACATTGCACGCAGGTTGTCCTGGCCGATGCTGTTGTAATAGGTCTTTATCTCCAATGGTATCTGCGGCAGCCATTCGAGTATTTCCTTATATGCTGGATTCGCAAGAAGGAACTCGCAATACATCCTCATCTTGTCCTCAAAGGTGCCATTAAACGCCAGCAGAAACGACTCCAACACCTTGTCCTCGGTGATTGACATTGTGGCATCGTCAACAGACCGCATGACCTGACAACCATTGATATATTGACTCTTTTGAATATCCCACGCCCTGATTTCGTTGAACATGGCTAATTCGTTAAATACTACCCTTTGAGTGCGATTAGCCTTGTCGTCAATCACGGCAACATAGTCCTTGCTGAACTTGTCGATCTTTTGGCTCGTGCGGTATTTGTCCCCAAGACTATGCCTCACGCTCACTTCGTTGCAGTTGTTGTAGGTATTGATTAGGCCTACTGAAACCTTCTTTTTCTCACTAATAGTATCTAAAAAATCCCTGTGTTTGTCATCGCTGAAGTCCATTGTCTCTTTGAAGAAAAAAGTGGCGTCGTATTTGAAAGGGTTATCCCCACGTCTCTGCCTGCCCATTATTTGAGGCAGGTCAAGTGATATGTCAAGCGCTAGGTTGTCGCGATTGATGTTGCTAAAGATATAGGTGTATGCGCAGGGTGAGTAGAAATCGACCCCTTCGAAGGCACATTTTGTCACGAAGGTGAAGGTCTTGTGCTGCTCGCCATTCTTTGGCGCATGTCCTATGTCGAAGCCCATACACTTTAGGCGCCTTATATTGTCGTCATTCACCGCACAGATGATGTTTGTGTTTTCGGGAGTCAGGTTGTTCTCTTTGATGATACTAATAATGAGTCCCACATCATTGATGTAAAACACCGACTCATTGGAATACACTATTTGACCATTGTAAATCTTGTCCTTGAAGCAGCCTTTGTACAGATAGTCTTGGATGATTTGTGTCGCCGTCGCCTTGGGAGATTTTCTGTAATATGGCTTCTTTTCAATGTTGGCGGGATGGATTGACGACGCCGGCCATACAAGTTCAATATATGGCAGGACTTTGAAATAGTCCATCTGATCCAGGTATTCTTCGATATAGGGTGTCGCTGATAGGAAGGTGACCTGGTTGCTTTGCCTGAGATTCTCAAGAAATTCAATCTCCACGTCGCCCTTGAATGATGCATCAGTGAATAGCGTTTGTGCTTCGTCCACGACAATCCTGAACCGATCCAGCATTTTGTTTTCAGCCAATGCTTGCGCAACGTGTTTGAAGGAATCGTAGCTGACAAGGATTTTCTCTGTTTGAGTGCTAAACGGGGAGTTGCACCTTCCGATATAAGCCTTTGTGCTGTTTATCAGGTCTATCACGGGAGACGAACTGTCGCCAAACTTCCTAAACTCATGAACCTTCCCGATGAACTCCGGCGCATTTGCCTTACAGTGCATCAACTCTAACCTTGGACTACAAAGAATGGTCGGGATGTCGTTGGAAAGGAACATAGTCGTGGCTCCGCATCCCGGAATGGTCTTGTCCAATATGAAGCATCCAGATGGAAACTGTGGTTGAAGGCCTTGATAATCATTTAAATGATAAATCCCTTCAGGAATAAAAATTTGTGTTTTTTTCATTTTTAATATATTTTGTTAATCGTTTTGAAATAAAGCTGATGATAGGGACTGGAAGTATTGAAAGTGTGATTGCATAAAGCACATAATCAATACAATAACAAGATGGTTCTACAAGACAACACACTCGTCCTTTCAGGTCCTCGTGGTTGTCTTGGGTGCTTTCGCACAATGAAATTGAAATAATTCACTTTCCCACTGAAAGAGAACAACATCTATCTTGCAGATTACCATACGCTACGCGTACAACCCCATTGGGGATGAGTAAAAGTGTATGTCGAGCCTGTTGCGAGACTAACTTTTACGAATGGCCGGGTCGGCAATGGGGTTTCTCTTTGTTGTATAAGTGTCCATTTTTTTCACCGAGAATGGTGGATTCCATTAATACCCACTACTTTTTGTATAAAAAAATGGACAGTCCCTATCATCAATAAAGGCATCAAACAGCAAAAGTGTCCATTTTTTCGATTTCAACAACGAGAACAAATAGAAACAGATGAGAGTTTTGTTTGTCCCATCTGTTTCACATATTCATCAAGGTTGCATGAAATCAGGGAAATTGACTCCAGGATTGAGTTGGACATTACGCGCTCTCCTGGCTTGTTTTTCATCTGTCATGTAGTTTTGGTATTCGGCGCTCGATTCCTCAACCCATTCCAAGTTTGAGCTTGCGTAGTTATTTCGGTCATGGTCCTTATGCAATATCACTGGGTTCTTCTTACCATCAGGGGTGCCTCCTACGAATCTTGCCCTCGTCACCAAGTCATCCATCATGTACCTCTTACCATTGACATGCACAAACGGCCCGATACAAACAAACAGGTCGGTATCACTGTCATATATGCTGTCATGCTGCTTTAGAAGGTTGTTTCCATCGTACACTTCACCTGCCTTGTTGATGGTCAGATTCCCGAATTTGCATTGCTGATACGTGTTAAGTGAATAAGGCTTGCTCTGCGGTATTTGAGGGATAGGCGTAGGTTGGGGCAGTCTCCACTCAAGGTTGCTCACGTCGCAATTGGCCAAATCACCGTCAAGATGCACAATCACATATTTTTTGCCGTCTTTCGGAGCTGGTTTGTAACATACGGCAACGAGGTAGTTGACATAGAAACAGTCCCCATTCTCTTCAATGTATGGGCTGCCGTTTTGCTTTTGCTTAATAGTGTATTGTTTCTTCACTCCAGTTGCGGGGTCAAGCTTGTATATTGTTTTCCCATCGCTCGACACATAAATGCCTAGGTAATAATACAGTCTGTTCCCATTGGCATCGACTGTCGGTGCCTTTGGATTAGAATTTTTTGAACTATTCATCTTCTTTCCTCCTACTTTTAATGTTTAATTTAATGTTTAATTCATCATCGAGATAGGCAATCAATTTGCGAAAGCTATCCGATCTCTTACGCTCGCGCGGGCAAATTGCAAGCAGTTCTGACAGATATAGCGATATTTCCAAACCTGCCTTCCAGTTCTCATTGCCCACGTAGTTTTTCAATTTTTCCACATCATCCCGAAATTGTAAAGGAACAATGGCTTTTTCTTTTATTATCAGCGGCATATCCGTTTTTAAAGAGGGCTTTTGTTCGGGCTGCCGCCAATCGAAGCCGAACAGCTCCTCCATAAATTTCATCAACATATTATTATTTCTTTATCTAATAGTAAGAGTATTATGGCGTTAGGCGCGCAAAACAGCGCATTTGGACGTTTCTTGACAGCATGGCGAACAATCTCCCAATAAGAAATGCGCTCACCGCGACCGACCTTCCCCACTTGGACGGCGAAACTCCGACACTGAATGGAATCATGACCGCGAAAACCATCGAAAAAAAACTCCGCCTGTGAAAGCCCGAGAGCCTTATTAATAGACGAGGAGGATCCAAATTGTCGAATGCTACACCATCCGTAGTACACAAGCGTAAGGTGGCTTGCAGAGGACGTTTTCAGAAAGTGGTTTTAGCCACTGCGAGTATCACAAACCATTTGAAAAGAGTAAGATATCTTTTCTTTTTTTTTCTTTCTTCTCCGAGCCCTTATAAGCCTTATTAGTAGAAGAAACGGGGTAGCCGAACGAGGCGCCCCGTCTGCGATAAGAGATAACATTCACTATTATTTATTTTATTATATGCCCGGCAGGATGGGGACAACTCGAAGAGAGCCCTCCCGACCGGATAGCCGTCGCCTATGGGAGTAAACCGCCAGCTCATGTCTGGCAAACTGAAACCGCAAGCGTCGGCGGGAAGCGGAACCGTAATGAGGAATTGCGGTGACGCTTCCCTTTTTTTTGCTCCAGACGCAGTTCCTTCAAAGCCTTATATATAAGATAATCAACCAATTAAATCACAAATCAAAAACAAACAAACATGACAAGAAAATCGAAAAGCAACACAACGAGAATCCGCACATCAATCTGGCGGAAGCATCCGAACGGGCCGACAAACGGCTCAAGTACAAGAAGACAACCCTTTTGAGATGAAGAGGGATGTCGTCATCATTATCATCGACGGCGTATTCTACGTCGCCGAAAGACTAATCAGGTTCTTTAGGGAGCGAAAAAGCAAACGCACCTGAAACGCAAAATGGAATTACTAACCTTTTAAATCATAACAAAAATGGAAAAAACATTAGTTAGAAGCGGTTCGATGGTACCTGCCAACACGAACAGTGCAGTCATTCTGAACCCAACAACACAACACGAACCGAACGAGATTTTCACCGAAGCCGTCATCGTCGAAGATGAGGCCAGTGAAACCAGCAACGCCCCCATTTTCATCGGGGCCAACACAAAAAGCGTCACCTTGGAACAGCTCAAGCGTGACTACATTCCTGTGTTCGCCAAGGACAACCAGGAGTGCATTTCGCATAACGCCTTCATATCCACCGTATACGAGGCTGTTATGGACTACTACAGGAACGAGTCTATTCTCGAACCCCAAATCAGAGCATCTCATATTGTAAAGGGGCGCAGACCACACGCGGCAGGAAAGCGCGCCGACCGTCTCCGTCCCACGGACATCACCCAATACTATGAGAGGAGCATCTTTGCCATCCAGATTCCGTCAATCTATGACGAAATCAACGGCAACCGACTGAACTTGTCCATCGTGGGCTGCAAGGCCTACAATCGCGACAATTTGAGCGGGAGGCTCACGGAGCAGAAGTTCTCTTTGGCGGTAGGCTTCAATAATAAGGTGTGCCAAAACCAATGCATCTTCACCGATGGGTTGAAGCACACGATTCTGGCAAGTAACACCGGGACGATTTACTCACAGGTGCTTGACTTGCTCGACAGATTCAACATAATTGACAGTTTCAGGAAACTTGAGTCATTGAACAATGTCAACCTCAGCGAACACCAGTTCTGCGAAATACTAGGTAAAATGCGTCTTTACAACTATCTTGACCAGAGAAGGAGAAAGCAAATCCCCAGCATCGACGTCACCGACGCCCAACTCAACAGCGTCGCATCCGGCTTCGTGTCGGACGTGAACTTCAAGGGCGGCACCAGCGGCATCACGATGTGGAATTTCTATAACCTCCTTACTGGCAGCAACAAGAAGAACTACATCGACACATTCCTTCCGAGAGCGACGTCAGCCACGGAGCTGGCCATAGGACTGGCGGACACGATCAAGGGGATTGACCCCAAGTACAGCTGGTTCATCCAGTAATGATTTCGAAGACTGAACGTCAAACGATTACCGAGGAGGTGTCACCCAAACGTGATGCCTCCTCTTGTTATTTGCACAAAACAACACAAACCAACACACACACAAACACTTAAATCTTAAAGACAATGAAAGAAAACACGGAAAACAAAGGCATTCAGACCATGAATGCAGAGGAAAAGGGCAGCAGAGAGATGTTCACGACCCTTTATTCAATCAATTTGCAAGGTAGCACCGAGACCAGGGACGGCCTCACCTACCTGACTTGGAGCAAGGCTTGGAAGCTGTTCAAGCAGTTCTACCCCAACGCCAGCTATCGTATCATGAAAGACCCAGCGACCAGTCTGCCGTACTACGCCGATGCTAGGACGGGCATCATGGTTCACACGGAAGTCACGGCGGGAAGCCACACATACGAAATGATGCTCCCCGTCATGGACAACAAGAACAGGGCCATGCGATTCGAGCCCTACACCTATCAGGTTCTCGACAAATCCACGGGCGCCTTCATCGAGAAGACCGTCCAGGCTGCAACCATGTTCGATATAAACAAGGCAATTTTACGTTGCCTCGTGAAAAATATCGCCATGTTTGGATTAGGCCTCTATTTGTACGAAGGCGAGGACTATCCGCAAAACATCACAATGGAAGGCGAAGAGCAGACCAACGCGGCGGCTGAACAACAACAGCAACAGCAGACAGCGCCGTCTTCATGGCGACTGGAGACAGCCGGGAAGCCTGTCAACACAGCCCGCTATAAGAAGGTCATGGACGCTTTGAACGCCGCAGCGGACAAACAAGCGTTTTGGAAAATCTACTGGGACCACAAGGCCGAGATTTTGGGCAACCCAGAGATTAAGGAACTATTCAACCGCCGCAAGGCTGAACTTGGATTGGCATGAAACGGGTCGAACTAACGGAATCAGGTGTGGTCTTCAATGAGCAGGACCACACCTACAACCTGAACGGGAAATTCCTGTCAGGCATAACCGGCGTCTTACACCGTATGCTGTTCGAAGACGAATTTGACGGTATTGATGAAGAAACACTCAAAAAAGCGGCTGAATATGGTACGGCAGTGCATAAAAGCTGCGAGTTGTTCGACAACGAGTGGGTTAACGACAACACGCCCGAACTTACCGACTATATAACCCTGTGCAGGGAAAACGACCTCACGCATGAGATTTCGGAATACACGGTGACGGACGGTGAGCACTACGCATCGAATATAGACAAGTGCTATCGGACTGGTGATAATACATTTTCATTGGCCGACATCAAGACCTACTCCGTTATGAACGGCGACAAGCTAGAGAAGGCGCGTTGGCAATTAAGCATATACGCATACCTCTTCGAGCTTCAGAACAAGAAGGCGAAGGTGGACAGCCTCTACGTCATCCATCTTCGCAACAAGGAAAAGAGCAACGGGGAACGGTCGGTGATATCCAAGCTGATTCCCGTGGCCAGAATACCATCCGAGATATGCAAGGATTTGCTTGAAACCGATTTGAGAGGCGGGCAGTTTAAGAACCCGTACTCGATACCAGACGACGTCAGGCAACTGGAATCGCGCATCAGGGAATTGATCGCCGAGAAGACAAAGGCCGAGAACGAGCTCGACCTGCTCAAGTCGGGGATAATGAAGCGGATGACCGACAACGACATACGGCAGTGGTTTACCGAGACGATGAAAATCACACGGAAACTGCCGTCCGTAAGGTCTTCCTTCAACCTGGCGTTATTCAAGCAAGACCACCCCGACCTGGACTATTCTCCTTATATGAAGGAGAGCGAGGTTTCGGGTAGTCTTCTGATAACGATATGACCTCGGCAAAAAGGTGACATTTTTTCACCAAAAACGTAGAAATTCTATATTAGGGCAATTCTAGCGAAAAAATGTCACTCTTACAACGGGTTCCTGCATGTGTGGGAGCCCGTTTTTCATGTACTAGACGGACATCTAACAAACGAAAAATCACTGACATTATGGCAAAAACAGAACAAAACAACGAAGAAAAGTATGTCGCCTACCTTCGCGTAAGCACACAAAAGCAAGGCTACTCGGGATTGGGACTTGAGGCGCAGCAGGAGATAATCCACGGCTTCCTGCGCGACACGAAACCAATCGCGGAGTTTGTTGAAGTGGAAAGCGGTCGGAAGAAGGACCGTCCCCAACTGACTGCGGCGCTCGAACTATGCCGGAAGTCCAATGCGAAGCTTATCGTGGCCAAACTCGACCGACTCGCACGCAACGTATGTTTCCTATCACAGCTGCTCGAATCGGACGTGGAGATTACCTTCTGCGACTTCCCATCGGCAAACAAGATGATGCTCCATATCGTGTCGGCAATAGCGCAATACGAAGCGGAGCTCACGGCTGCACGCACGAAACAGGCTCTGGCGGCGAAGAAAGCCAGGGGATGCACGCTCGGCAACCCAGAGCATTTGATGGACAAGCACGCCGAAGCACTCTCCCACAGCAACGAGACAAATCGAGCAAAGGCCAGCAACAATCCCAACAACAAACGCGCTGTGGCCATGTTGAGGGTATTGGTCGAGAAGGGACTGACGCTGCAACAGATGGCCGACACGCTAAACGACGAGGGCTTCACCACGTCGAGAGGCTGCAAGTTTAGGCCTTCTACCGTCTACGCCTTAATCAAACGCTACCAATTAAACAGAAAGGAAACGGAACCTTGAAAATGGTTGCTGATTGAGGCATTGAAAACGAACCGTAATGGTTCGTTTTTCTTTTTTTTCGATATGAAGGTGTTTTTAGAAGAGGACGATTTGATATGGGAAAAGAAAAAATGAGGGCTGCCAACATACCCTCAAAAGCCGCTTGCCCAGCTTCCCTGTTAGCCACGCCACACCCAAAAACGCAAGAGGTGAACGCCTTGGCACCAGGTTTTTCAACCGCAAAATTACAATAATTATACAAAACGACTATAAAAACACGAAAAAATCATGGGAAACCAAGAAAACAACACCAAATAGGAGAGCTATATGGACGGCAGGGGAATGCGCCCAAATAATGACTACGACTAGAGTACACGGCCCTAGTACTTAAAGTATGTCTTGATACTTTCTTGTTTAATAATGGTTTTCACCGTTGACCAAACCAAATCGTCTGTTTCTTCTGAAGCCAACAGTGTATTGAGCGCTTGATAGATTTTGGAGTCTTCTCTTAACCGGACTATCATGATTTTCAAATAAGCACGACCTTCGTATATGTAATTCTCTATGTATATCTCATAGAGCGAATTAGACAATTTGATTTTAACATGCGATAATTCGTTGTCATCACCAAAAGTATACGTTGCGCTTCTGTTATCATAATTGAAATGCTTTGAAATGTATTCATACAGAGCCTTTATGTTGTCATGATTCCAATCATCAAATGGTAATTTAATGTCAATTTCACCAATGGTTTCATCGGATTCTAAACCACAATCAATGAAGGCATCGTAGTCGTTCAAGGCACAATCATACGTGTAATTTCCTGTGTTTTTTCCTTGAATGGCGTCTAACATGTAATAATTATCTTCATTGCCTATCATGAGATCGCAAACGACAGGAACCCCCGCTTTGAAAAAGAACACGTCGGCTAAACCATCAACAAAGGTTTCCGATGGGCTCTTAACGTCATTGTTACTTTCTATTGCTTTTACAAGAATGTCAAGCATGATGCCATTTTCGGGGTCTTCAGCCAAACAGCCATGACTAAAAGGGCTGTATTCGCGTTTGATTTCCTCATCCGTCATACCGGCAAGGTATTCAAACCTGTAACCATAATGAGAAAGAATATCACGGGCATCAGGATTTTTTTTCACAAGCAAAAGGAATTCAACAATGTCTCGTTTGTCATCGATGAAGTTTATTAGGTCTTGCTTAAACGATTCTGTGCGCATAGTTGTCAGATTGATTTGTTACTATCAGTTACTAATTGTTGGTTGTCGCACCCAACCTGCCGTAAACGGCATCGAAGACGCGGAGGTTGATGGCATTCATAAAGTCGGGGTTGTCAAGGTAGTAGCGGCAGAACTCGGTGTTTTCGTTCAGCATCCCAGCCACAATCATCAAGAGGGACGCTGCGCATTGCTGCATGGCGGTCTCACGGTTGCTGTTGCGGGCAGCATTGATGAAGGTTGCATCTGCCTGTAAACGCTGTGGCAGCTCTTCCAACTGCTCCTTCGCTTTTTCCATGTTGGTGAAATGCAAGTTGTTCCATTCGTTGAGGATGTCGCTGAGTTTTGCCAATTCTGGTTCCTTTATGCCTGCCGCCGTGCCCACGGGAATAGGTTCTATTTCGGTATCTTGGTTCTCCAACTGGATTTTCTGCTCTTCGTTCTTTATAAGACGGTATTTGTCGAAGTCGATGGCTTCAATTAGACCATCGGTGAACTCCTCGCCCTTCAGGACGGGCAGCTTGTGGATGAGTAACGAGAAATAGGTCTCAAGTTTTTCCCATTCGAGGCTCTTGTATGGCATGACCGCCGCAATGAAGGGATAGGTGCGCAAAAAGCCACGCATACTGCTCTTGCAGATTATCTTTTCATTCTCTTCCAAATGCTTGAAGCGTTCGACGGCCACATTGATGATTGGGTCGACCTCTTCGCGTGGTGCGCCACCCCAATACTTCTCATTCAGCAGCTGCACCTCATCCTCGGTGTAGATATTGGTCTCCTCTATATGTGATATCAGCTCGTTGAGCTTGTTGGGGTCGGTTTCTCGCGAAAGTATGGTGGTTTTATAGAAACGCTGGAAAGCCGCCTGAATGTCCTCGGCTTCGTTGGCGAAATCAAGGACAAAGGTGTCGCGTTTCTTGGGATGGCAGCGGTTCAGGCGCGATAGCGTCTGCACAGCCTTTACGTCGGTCAATATTTTGTCCACGTACATTGTGTGCAAAAGAGGCTGGTCATAGCCAGTTTGGAACTTGTCAGCCACAACGAGGATGCGGTATGGGTCGTGCTCCATGTTCTCCTCGATGTCCTTTGAGGGAAAACCGTTGACATCCGCTTCGGTAACCTCCTTGCCGCCATAGTTCTTTGAACCTGAGAAGGCGACGATGGCCTTGTATGGGCTTTTGCGCTCTTTGAGCAGACGGGAAATCTCGTAATAGAACTCAATGGCACGGAGGATGCTGCTTGTCACGACCATCGCACGGGCTTGACCGCCGACCTTGCCTTTGTCGATGACCTGCGTGTGGAAATGCTCAACGATGATGCTGGCCTTCTGCTGTATGGTCTCGGGCTGGCTCTCCACAAAGGCACGCAGTTTTTTCTGTGCCTCTTTCTTGTCAAACAACGGGTCGTCTTCGACAGCCTTCACAATCTTGTAAAAGCTGGTGTATGTGGTGTAGTGCTCAAGCACATCCATGATAAAGCCTTCTTCAATGGCCTGTTTCATGGTGTACTCGTGGAAAGGCTTGTGGCCAATCTCTCCCTCGGGCTGCTGGAACGGCGTGCCGAACATTTCGAGGGTCTTGTTCTTGGGCGTGGCGGTGAAGGCGTAGTAGTTGGCATTCGGCACCATCCTACGTCCTTCGATGATAGCCGTAAGGCGGTCTTCCAAATCCATATCATCATCACCGACGTTGCCACTCAGCGCGATATTCATTTTGGCCGAGAGCGATCCGCTTTGACTGCTGTGTGCTTCGTCTATGATGATGCCGAAGCGCTTATGTTTCATCTCACCACCTATGGCCTCCAAAATGAAGGGGAACTTGTGGACGATGGTGATGATGATTTTCTTGCCGCTGCTCAGATGGTTGCGGAGCGATTCGGCGCTGTCAGCCCAAGCCACCAAGTTCTGTAGCCGCTTGAAGGCGACGATGTTGTTCCTGATTTGGTTGTCCAAATTCACACGGTCGGTGACGACAACGACGCTATCGAGCAATGCTTGTGTGCCGTCAAGCAGGCCGACTAGCTGATAGGCGAGCCATGTAATAGAGTTGGATTTGCCTGAACCAGCCGAATGCTGGATGAGGAAACGCTGACCTACCCCATGAGCCTTTGTTTCGGCGAGGAGTTTGCGAACGCAGTCGAGCTGATGGTAGCGGGGCCAAACCACACTCTGTCTCTCAACGTTGGTCTTGGGGTCGAGTTTCTTCACCACCTGGGCATAGTTCTCGATGATGTCGGAAAGCGAGTGCTTTTCCAACACCTCTTCCCACAAATAGGCGGTTTTCACACCATTGGGGTTGATGGGATTTCCTGCGCCACCGTTCACGCCTTTATTGAAAGGCAGGAACCACGAGCTTGTGCCACTGAGCCAGGTACACATCTTGATGTCATCGTCATCAACGGCCATGTGGACGGCACAACGCTTGGGTGCCAATAGCGGGTCGCGTGGATCGCGGTCGGTCTGGTACTGCTTCACGGCGTTTTCCACCGTCTGGCCTGTGTAGTGGTTCTTCAGTTCCAGCGTCATCAGCGGCATACCGTTCAAGGAAACCATCACGTCGATGCTGTTTTGGTTCTCTTTGCTGTAGAACAACTGGCGGGTGACACAGAAGATGTTCTTTTCGTACATTTCCTGAGCCGTAGGATTCAGCTCGGACGGCAGCGGATAGTACATGTCGAAAAGCTCCGAAATGAAGCGGAAACCCTTGCGAAGCACATCGGTAATGCCGCGTTGAGCCAACTGCTTATTGAGTTCGGTGAAGAATTTCCTTTCGGAAATCTCGTTGGCGAAGCAGGCGGTGTTTTCCACCTTATTCTTTTGGGTAGCCAGTAAAAAGCGCTTCACTCGCGCCGTATCGAGCGCATAGTCCTTGCTGTAATCCTCGGAAACGCCTTGCTCATAGTGATGAACGTCTCGCAGGTAATCCACGAGAATGGTTTCCAATTGCTTCTCACTTACATTTGTCGGCATAGCTTAAGGTATTATTCATCTTCCAGGTCGGTTACTTTATCAACAAGCGGGGCTATCTCCAGCTCAAGGACACCGGGGGATATTCCCAGCTCCTTGAACAAGTAGTTCAATATGCTTCGCTTCGTATAGGTGCTGCAAGAGGAGGTCACATAGCAACGGTCGGCAATCTTGCTCCTGTCCCTATTACCCTCTTCGTGCAACCAGAAATCCTTGGTCGCCACATAGGTCATCGTGGAAGGATTCTCGTTATACATGAACTTGCAGACCAGCACCAGCATTTCCTTCCACGTGTTGACCGCATGACGCTCGTCGCGGTAGCGGAAGCCCAATATCTTCCTGTTGGTGAGTTCATACTCGTCATCATCGAACGAAACAAGTTCGTACTCCTTTTCGAGCGGCACATACTCCGTGGATATCATCGGCCACATATCGAGGAAGTTCTGCAAAAGGATTTCACCGCGTTCCTTGATTTCGTCCAAAGTCCACTTTGTGCAATGCTTCAGGTAGTTGGACAAGCGGAAGGCCGAATTGTCGAAGCCGTCAATCTTGTTGCCCTTGCGGTCGATGTAGCCTTCCTTCTTCTCCGTAAAGGAATGGTTGCTATATGAAGCATTGAAACCAGTCAGCGTAAGGTTGGCGAAGGTGTGGAGATAGGTGTCGTATATGTTTTCCCAATCGTCGCCCAGTTCTTGCTTCCATTGCGGTGTGAGCGTTTGGGGCATGATGTGCTCGATGGTAAACTCACCCGTCTGCATCTTCGGCACGATGGTGTCGTTGGCTTCTGGACTGTTCTCGTTCTCCATCCTCTCGAAGAGGAAATAGCGATAGCTGATGGGTATTCTGTAGATTTGGCGCGCAGGGAACATTTCCTTGACCTCAGCGTCGTTGGGAAACGAGGCCGTTCCTTGCTTCTTCAAAAGGACATATTTCAAGATTTGTGAGTATGGCAGCGTCAACTCAATTTCGCGCTTTTCATGCCGTTTGTAAATCTTTATGATGTCGGCATGGAGCGTGGAGAACAGCTTTTGGAGTGCGTTGGCAGGATAGTTGCATATAATACGGCGTGCCCAGTAGTTTTCGACCACATCCAGCACCTCAAACCTTTCATCCTCGCTCAGCGCGTTGGTATCGGCATAGTCAAAAAACGCCAGGATAAAGGGCAGGTGTACCGTAGTGCCGATGTTGGCAATTTGTTTCAACTTCCTATCGATGCGCTCGTTGCCAGTCTCACCGTTCGTGATTTGCCTGTAGTAGCGGGCAAACTTCAGCATCTTTTCAAGAAGATCACGTCTAACGATGTGCTTGTCTTCGTCGTACTTCTTGAAATCGAAGTAGAGTTCCTCAATATTGCTTATGGTACCGTTTTCCACGGTCAAATAGTCACGGATGAACATCGTAGGCTCGCCGTCGGTGAGCTTCTCAATCTTGCTCCAATAGGAGCGGTAGTAATCTTCCTGTTCCGACGGGTTGAGTGACATGAGCAGGTAGTTACGCACCTTGTCTGCTTCCTCCAGGTCCTTGCCGCAAGAGTTGAGCGATTCAAAAATCAACTGCGGATTGTCCTTTGAGTCAAGGCAAATGTCAATGATGATGAGCTTCTCGATGGACTCAATCAGGTCGGTAAACGTCAAGTCGCTTGCCTTAATCATCTGGTAGAACAGCAGATAGTTCGATGTAATGCCTGTGTTCTTCACAAACTCATCAGGATTGTTTGAGAACAATGCGTCATAGGCTTCAATGTCGCCCTCGATGGGCTTCAGCTTGATTTGGCGGTCGACACGACGACGGACAGCATAGAGATAGTTCTTGCGAACCTCTTCAATATCCTCGTCGCCTTTCTGCATATCGCCGTTGGCTACAGCATTGAGGCCAGCCAAAATGAGCAACGAGAGCGTAGTGATGCGCTGTTGGCCGTCGATGATGAGCAGGTCGTCCTCATGCTCATTGGCTTTGGTTGACACGATGCTGCCGAAGAAGTGGCTGTAGATGTTTTCCTTATGAATCTTCTTCAGGTCTTCAAAGAGGCGAACACAGTGCTTCTGCTGCCAGGCATACTTGCGCTGATAAAGCGGAATGATAAACAGGGTCTTTGCCCCGTAGAAGTAATCGCTTATTTTGGTTGCATCACGCATAATTCTTCTTTTAGATGTTTTGCACGTTCACTTGTCCCGTCACGCAGTCGGCGATGAGGCGTTGCTTGTATTCTTTTAGATAGTCAATCTCGGCTTCCAATTCAGCGATGAGGGAGTTGATTTTGGCACATTTTTGATTTATGTGGTCAACGATGGTTTTTTGCTCAGATAAAGGCGGGAAGATTGCGTACATAGCAAACAAATCATCTGTATAAAGACGACTAAATCCATCTCCAATACCTGAAGCCTTTCTGTTAAAGGCCTCACGATACATATCAGTTCCGAATAACTTGACCATGTATTCAGACGAAGCCGTCTCTGAACACTTATAAACAGCGTAATCAGAACTTACAATTCCATCGTAACCAGAGATTGCAAATAATCTCGCCTTAAAGCGGTTGAAAACTATTTCTCCTTTGTGGACGATTTTTCCGCCCACATAGGAAGCACTTTCCATGGTCTTGGTTTTCTTTTCCGAAAAAGGGATAATGCCATCCTCTTTGCTCAGTGAAAGCGGGGTCTCTAAACCACTTTCGGATTTCTCTTTCAACTCCGTAAAAATATATTTTATACGCCTAAGACTCCAATGCTCTGGTATCATTCCAATCCATGGAATGCCGCTATCTTTCATCTTCACATCGGGGTTCAGCCCTCGTGTGACCACATTGGCTATTTCGGCCTCTTTTAGTTCGTTAAGAAGTTGTAATTCTCTCTCTCTCTGCGACATAAGCATACATATATTAAAAGTTTTACTTTCAAGATAACTGACTATTTTTTGCTGCTCGGGAAGAGGAGGAAGGATAGTATAAAAGCCCAGAAAATACACAGGGTACAATCGAAGCCGGCTATCGATAATACCTTTTGACATGGTTTTGAAAGCTCCTGCGTACGACTGCAATCTCAACAAATAGTTCATATACTTTTTATTGCACTCAACGTTTTCATTGAAGTTGTAAACGCAATAAGCTGGTGAAATTATTCCATCGTAGTCTGAAACAGCATAACTACCATTCCAGGCCAACATGATATTCATTACAAATTGTCCTTTATGAACTATGTTATATCCAACGGTCGATTCTGCTTCAAACATTCCTGTTTTTGCGGCACCTCCCTTGCGCGTAATTCCAGTATATTGAGAAAGGCTCAGCAAAGTGCCTTCCTCGTCTACTGTTTTTTCATTAGCTAGAGAAAATACTTTTTTCATACGGCAGGTTTCCCAATGACTAGGAATTTCACCAATCCACGGGATGCCACTATCCTTATACTCTTTATACCGTTCCATGTTCAACCAAGTATTTCGCTCAACATGCCATCTGTGCGCTGCTCAATGTCACGGATGTCTTTTGAGATTTCCGCAAGCGTACGCAGCTCTTTCGGCTTGTAGAAATATTTCGTAAACGAAAGCTCGTATCCCACTTCGATGCTCTGCGGGTCAATCCATGCGTCAGGTGCGTAGGGCTTGATTTCATTGTCGAAGAAGCCCTCTATACCGCCCTCGTAACGGAAGGGTATGATTTCCGTGTCCTTGGACTTCTTATCCATCACGGGCTTGCCTTTCTTGTCACGCACGATGTTGCCTTGTTCATCGCGTTGTGGCTGGTACACCTTCACACTCCAATAGCCAAACTCGTCGTTGGGGAAAATCTTGCTTTGCGGCGTTTCCTTGAAGTCCATCAGTAGCTTCAAAATCTTTGCGCGGTCAGCCTCATTGGTCTCACAATTCTTTTCGCCCAGGTTCTTGCGCAGCGGGCTCTTGATTTCGGTTGCGTCGATGAGTTGCACATAGCCTTTGCGACGTTCCTCCTTGCGGTTGGTAACGACCCAAATATAGGTGCCGATACCAGCATTGTAGAAATCCTTTTCGGGCATGGCCACGATGGCCTCCAGCAGGTCGTTTTCAATGATGTATTGGCGCAAGTTGCTGGGACCGCTGCCTGCATCGCCAGTAAAAAGGCTGCTTCCGTTATGCACTTCAACGATACGAGTGCCAAGGGCGGTGTCTTCGCGCATGCGGGAAAGGTTGTTGGCCAAAAACAGCATCTGCGTGTCGCCAATATCGGGAATGAAGGAAATCTCATGGCCTTCGCCGTCAATGATGGTGAAGCGGCTATCTGTGAACTTCTTTTTCTCGTTCTCGCCCAGACCGCGTTTCTTCAAATCTTCCTTCCAAGGCGTGCCGAAGGGAGGATTGGAAATACAGAAATCGAAGGTCTCTCCAGAATGGCCATCGCGTGAGATAGTGCTGTCGAAAGCTATATATTCGCGCTGTTCCATGCCGTGCTGGTATTGGAACGAGCGGATGTTTTCGGAAATCATCAGGTCGGCCTTACAGGTGGCGAAGGTATCGGGTTGCAGCTCTTGGCCAAAGATGTTCACCTGCACCTGCTTGTCGCGCTCCTTTGCGATCTCCTTAATGCGTTCCTGTGCGATGGTGAGGATGCCACCAGTGCCACAAGCGCCGTCGTAGACATGATAGGTGTTGTCGGTTATCTTGTCGGCAATGGGCAGCACGGCGAGGTCTGCCAGCAGCTTCACATAGTCGCGGGGCGTGAAGTGCTCACCAGCCTCAGTCACGTTGTTTTCCTCGTTGAACCTACGGAGCAGCTCTTCGAAGATGGTACCCATTGTGTGGTTGTCGAGACCGGGCAGGCGGATGTTGCCTTTGTCGTCGAGTACGGGTTTGCTGGAGAGGTTGATTTTGTCGTCGGTGAACTTCTCGATGATGCTGCCCAGACGCTCTGCCTCGGTGAGGTTGTCCACCATCTGACGCAGGTGGAACTTGTCGATGATGTCCTGCACGTCCTTGCTGAAGCCGTTCAGGTAGTCGATGAAGTTCATCTTCAGGCGCAGCGGGTCGGTCTCGCTCTTCAGCGTCTTCATGGTGAACTTGGAGGTGTTGTAGAACGGATAGCCAGTGACGTTGTAAAGAATGGGGTCTTGGTTTTGGATGTGGTTGTCGTCGAGCATCTGTTTCTGCTTCAGGAGCTGGTCTTTGGTAGGCTCCAGCAGCACGTCGATACGACGCAGCACCATCATCGGCATAATGATTTTCTTGTACTCGCCTTTCTCGAAGGCATAGACCAACACGTCCGTCGCGATGTTCCAAATGAACGAGAACAGTTGATTGTATTGCGATTGGTTCATAGATGTATCATTTGATTAGAATACCCTGTCTAACGCTATAACCTGCAAAAATAATGAAAAGTATTGATTATTAGCCAAGGTGTGGCAACAATTTGTATTTTTGCAACACAATCCATGTTCAGCCAAAATGGTCGTATTATCCTACATAATCAGCTTCCTTCTGCTGTCCTTCATGGTGTTCCTTGTCGTGAAGGGCATCGTGAGATTCATCAGGAACAGCCGGGGTTGGCGCAGAATGGAGCAAGACAGGGATGCCAAAGGGATGCCGTTCTATGGCGACATGGAAGAGGAACTTGAGAAGGAACGGTACGGTATAGACGATTGAAGGCCTGGCTATTTAAGAATCGCTTCCAATCTGCGGCTGAAATCTTTCAATTCATCTGATTTGAATGGCCGAGAACCGTGACTTCGTATATCTATTTTTTCTATAATCTCTTCACCTTCTTCATTTTTCTTTATGCCGTAGAAACAACTCGCCACATTCTCCCTCTCTTGCTTGTCCTCCATGTCCACGCCCAGCACCACAAACACCTCTTTCAGGTACGCGAGGTTTGTGGCATGGCTGGGCGTTTTTTTTATCCACAGAATCTTGGCTTTACTTTTCATGAAGACATTTCCGAACAACGCAAGGAAGTCGGCTTTTGAATCGCTTGCGATGCACCCTTCGTCAATCAAGAAATCCGCAACCTGCTTCAATTTGTCGAGGTCGTATCCCACAAAGATTTTCTTTGCAGGATTAAATCCCTCATGAATCCTAATCTTATGATTGTTCCAAGCAATGTCATCAAGGCTGTCTCGTAGGTTGGCCAGATAATCAACATAAAGCCTCAAAATCTCAGCAAGCTCACCACGATTTCTAAATTTATAATAGAAGATGGATTGCGCATAAAACGGTTTGTCCATTATGCTGAAGTCTTGGTTGTACATGTTTTCAATCATGTCTTCCGACGCCTCGTCCGCTGGATCGTATTTTTGGATTCTTTCCCATTGCTCGGAGGCGACGTAATAGTTTGAAAAAAGCAGTTCGGGGTGATGCACGTGGTTGTATATCACTCGCAGCAAATCCGTGGCGTACTTTATCTCATCTGGGTTTAGGCGGCGAAACACATCTTCCCACATTACAAAGGGTGGCATGAACAAACCGAACTGGAACACGGCACGGTTCAGCTCCATCACCAGGGCCTCGAACCTCTCTATGGCGTGGCTGTGGCCCTCGTTTTGCTTCTTTTCTGGATTTTTGGTCATGTTGGACTGTTGTTTGGGACGCAAATATACGATTATTTTGGCTCATTGGCCGCTCTTGGCTTCCGCGCGCGGTTTTTCCTGTGGTCGACGCGTCTCCTCGGTTGGGTGTTGTTGAACAGATACGGCACGCGCTGCTTCTGGTCGTCCCAGTAATACACATGATGGTGGATTGCATCGACAAGGTATGTGTCGCTGAAGGATAGTGCGATTTGCTTGAGGCCCTTCGCCATCAGGTTTTCGTATTGCTGCCGCTTGTAGCTGTCGTTGGCTGTCTTTATCACGACCTTCTTCCAAAAGCGGTTCGGCATCCCTTCTACGGGCTCCACGACAATCTCGGCGATGTACCTCTTGACAATCTTCCTCATCGTCTCGAAATCGGCGCCTTCCTTCAGTTCTTCGAAGGAGACGGTCAGGTTGTCGAGCATCTCGTCGAAGGTGACGGCGGCGTTGACCTGCATCTCTATTTCCCTGATGGCCTTTTCGTATCTGCGCACGTTGCCCTGCTCTTCCTTGATGGCCTCGTTCTGCCTTGCGGCCAGCTCCTCATACTTCTCCTTCGTGAACTTGCCCTCGACGTAAAAGGCGGTGTCAAGATGGTTGCGCCGCTCCTGGAGGCTGGCGATTTGCTTTTTTGAATGCTCGATTTTTTGCGAATACGTCTGCTTCTCCTTCTCGTAGAAGGACATCGCATCGGAACGCTTTTGGCTCATGTCGTCCTGCAATTCGAGTAGCGCCACGTGCCACGCCAGCGACTCCAGCACGCTGGCATGGATGTCGGGGGAATGCTCCAGCCCCTTCTCGACCGAGTTGTGCCTTATGCGGCAGGAATAGGAGCCGTCGTGGACGTTTAGCATGTAGGAGGCGCCGCATTTGCATCGGATGATGGGCGTCAGCAGTGCCTGCGTCCTGGATTTCGGCTTGCATCTGTTCAGCTTGCGCCGCTGTCGGCAGCTCTCCCATGTCTCGTTGTCGATGATTTGCGGATATATGTTGTTGCTCTTCCTGACGCCGATGTAGGCCTCGTTCTTGAGCATGTGCGATATCTCGGACTTGGCGTTTGTAACCGAAATGTTGGGGAAACATCCTCTTGATTTCAGCTCCTTGGCAAGCTCCGTCATGCTGTATTCCCCCGAGATGTAAAGGTCGAAGACCAACCTGACAAAAGCGGCGCCTTCCTCGTCCACTTCCCAATAGCCGTCTTCGTTGATCCGATAGCCGCGCAGGACCTTTCCTCCCATGTATTTGCCTTTTTCGTAGCCTTCCCTGCGAGCCCTGTCGAACCTTGCCTTCTTGTTCCTCATTTCCGATTCGGCAAGCTGTGAAAACAACGTGAAAACGGTCTCCGCACCTTCATCGATGGAGCCGTCGTCCTTTAGGAGCTGGATGCGCGGCTCTTTGATTACTAGCTGGATTTTCCTTTTCACGAGGTATTCCACGATGCTGAACAGGATTTTCTTGCGGCGCGCAATACGTGAAATCTCCCAGGCAAATACGCAGTCGTATTCGCCGGTTTCGATTAGCGATTTCATTTCGTTCAATCCGGCACGTTCCTCCTCGTCGAGCTTGATGCCTGACTCCTTGTTGTGTACTGATTTTATGTCAGCGTTGTCGTAGCCGTAGGAGTTTGCCAAGGCAATTAGTTCCTTCTCTTGCTCGTCATACGACTGCTTTTCCGTGGAGACCCTAACTAGCAATATACATTTCATTTTGACGTTCTATTGTGTCTGCAAAGATAGGAAAATTGTTTTGTACCACATAATAGTGTATTAAAATCGCGGGCTTGGTGGGCGGTGGCACTTATCCACAGCCTGGCGAGATTTCGTTGGCCCACAACGGTGTGCTTTTCCTCGACGAACTGCCCGAGTTCAAGCGCACCGTCCTCGAAGTGATGCGTCAGCCGATGGAAGACCGCATCGTGACCATTTCTCGCGCCAAAATGACGGTCGACTTTCCGGCCAATTTCATGATGGTGGCGGCGATGAACCCTTGTCCATGCGGCTATTACAACCATCCCGACAAGGAGTGTACCTGCAAACCCGGCGTGGTGCAGCAATACCTCAACCGCATCAGTGGACCTTTGATGGACCGCATCGACCTGCATGTAGAGGTGATTCCCGTGGCCTACAAGGACTTGTCGACCAAGAGCAGCGGCGAACCGAGTGCCGTGGTTAGGGAACGTGTCATCCGGGCGAGGAAAATTCAGGAGGAACGCTACAAAGATTTTCCGAACATCCATGCCAACGCGCAAATGAACACCCAACTCATCCAGAAATACTGCGACTTGGACGAACCATGCCGCAACATCCTCAAAAACGCCATGAATCGTCTCGGTCTTTCGGCCCGCGCCTACGACCGCATCCTCAAAGTCTCTCGCACCATCGCCGACCTCGACGCCAGCGAGAACATTCAGTCTGGACATCTGGCCGAGGCCATTAATTATAGGAGCCTCGACAGAGACAACTGGGGGAGCTGAATTATGAAAAAGCATCGCAGTTGCCTGCAAATACACAAAATTTCAGATATGCAAGCCAAAAAGAAGAAAAACTGAGGGTTATTCTCTCCTGTCGCGGCCAAACAACGCTCCAATCCACTGCCGGTTAAGGCGCGAGATGTTCTGTCGTTTGATGAGTTTGGGGCATTCGGCTTCGCAGGCGTAGGTGTTGGTGCAGTTGCCAAAGCCCAATTCGTCCATCTTGCAGACCATTTTCCTGACACGGTCGGCGGCTTCCACGCGACCTTGCGGCAACAAAGCCAAATGGCTGACCTTGGCACCGACAAATAGCATGGCGCTGGCATTCTTGCAAGCCGCCACGCAAGCACCGCAACCGATGCACGAGGCGGCATCCATGGCCATGTCGGCGGCATGTTTCGGGATAGGAATCATGTTGGCATCAGGTACACCACCCGTGGTGGTGCTGATGTAGCCTCCCGCTTGGATGATTTTGTCGAAAGCCGAGCGGTCGACAATCAAGTCGCGGATGACGGGGAACGGCTTGGCGCGCCAAGGCTCAATCCAAATCTCGTCGCCGTCTCGGAACTTGCGCATGTGAAGTTGACAAGTGGTCACGCCATCATCATTGCCATGTGGTCGACCGTTGATGTATAGTCCACACATGCCGCAGATGCCTTCGCGGCAGTCGTTGTCGAAGCAGACGGGATGGGCGATGCGGTCATTGATGAGGTGTTCATTTAGGATGTCGAGCATCTCAAGGAAAGAGCAGTCGGGCGAGATGCCGTCTATGGGATAGGTCTCGAAATGGCCCTTGGCACGGGCGTTTTCTTGTCGCCAGATATGGAGGGTGAAGTTCATAGTTATCAGTTATCAGTTGTTCAGTTTATGGATTGTTTCGCTTTGCTCGCAATGACGCTAACGGTGACTCGAGCCGTCATTGCGAGGAGGAACGACGACGCAATCCATACTCAGTTATTTGTAATTTCTGTTCGCGATTTGAATATGTTCATAAACCAACGGTTCCTTTTCCATCGTCTCGGGTTGGCCGTGACCGTGGTATTCCCATGCAGCGACGTACATGAAATGTTCGTCATCGCGCAAGGTCTCGCTGTCTTCGGTCTGGTGTTCGGTGCGGAAATGGCCACCGCATGATTCCTCGCGGTGCATGGCATCGTCGATGATGAGTCGGGCCAGCTCGAAATAGTCCTCCAAACGGCAAGCCTTTTCCAACTCGGGGTTCATCTCGTTGGCCGTGCCGGGGATGTAGACATTTTCCCAAAACTCGTCTTCCAATTCCGTGACCAATTGTTTGGCCTTCGTGAGGCTTTCGGTGTTGCGCGCCATGCCGCAGTATTCCCACATGATTTTGCCTAATTGTTTATGGAAATGATCGACCGATTGGTTCGCAGACGTCCCGTCTGCAACAAACCGCAGACGAGACGTCTGCGAACCCAGTAAACGGTTGATGCGGGAACGAACTGCTTTTTCCGCCTCGTCAAATTCGCGTGTGTCGGCTGAGATTTTGCCTACATAGATCTGGTCGGCGAGGTAGTTCTGCATCGTGTAGGGCAGGACAAAATACCCGTCGACCAGGCCTTGCATCAGGGCGGAGGCGCCGAGGCGGTTGGCACCGTGGTCGCTGAAGTTGGCTTCGCCAGCGGCAAAGAGTCCTGGGATGGTGGTTTGTAGTTCATAGTCGACCCAAAGCCCGCCCATCGTGTAGTGGATGGCGGGATAGATCATCATCGGGGTCTCGTAGGGGTTCTCATCCGTGATTTTCTGGTACATCTGGAAGAGGTTGCCGTATTTCTGCTCAACGACATCCTTGCCCAAACGTTGGATGGCATCGGTGAAGTCGAGATAGACGGCATAGCCAGTGCCTACGCCATAGCCCGCGTCGCAGCGTTCCTTGGCGGCACGGCTGGCCACATCGCGCGGCACGAGGTTACCGAAAGCGGGATAACGGCGTTCAAGATAGTAATCACGATTTTCTTCGGCTATGTCGTTGGGCTTCAGTTTACCTGCACGGATGGCTTCGGCGTCTTCCTTCTTTTTTGGGACCCAGATACGTCCGTCGTTGCGCAGGCTCTCGCTCATCAGCGTGAGTTTGCTCTGATAGTCGCCGTGGACGGGGATGCAGGTCGGGTGGATTTGCACATAGCACGGATTGGCGAAAGCGGCCCCCTTGCGGTGGCACACCCAGGCTGCGCTGCCGTTGCTGTTCATGGCGTTGGTGGAGAGGTAATAGACGTTGCCATAACCACCTGTGGCAATCACCACGGCATGGGCGGCGTAGCGTTCCAAGTCGCCAGTGACGAGGTTGCGGACGATGATGCCACGCGCCCGACTGTCGACCACCACGAGGTCCATCATTTCGCTACGGGTGTGAAGTTTCACCGTGCCACGGGCAATCTCGCGACTCAAGGCACCGTAGGCACCTAATAATAATTGCTGTCCCGTCTGCCCTTTGGCATAGAAGGTGCGGCTGACTTGTGCACCACCAAATGAACGGTTGTCTAAAAGGCCACCATAGTCGCGGGCGAAGGGCACGCCTTGCGCCACGCATTGGTCGATGATGGCACCGCTGACTTCGGCCAAACGGTAGACGTTGGCCTCGCGGGCGCGATAGTCGCCGCCTTTGATGGTGTCGCGGAAGAGGCGTTCGACGCTGTCGCCGTCGTTTTGGTAGTTCTTGGCCGCGTTGATGCCGCCTTGTGCAGCGATGCTGTGGGCGCGTCGCGGTGAGTCCTGAATGC
>OCTW013423552.1_pt1 | contig 27741 bp, 27 predicted proteins | sample 1539671 | NCBI WGS metagenome assembly OCTW01 (sample SAMN02144230, study PRJEB22623) | gut metagenome | biome: sheep rumen | host: Ovis aries | place: New Zealand | reverse complement strand
TTTTCCGCTGTAACGGCTTTTGGCTACAGCCACCTTTTCTTCTATGGCCTTGGTGATACCCATAGCGTTGATGGGATAGGCTGCCTTGTCTGTAGACAAGCAGATGACAGATTTTATGCCACTTTCGATAGCGGCAGTGAGTACGTTGTCTGTACCGATGACGTTTGTGCGGACAGCTTCCATGGGGAAGAACTCGCACGATGGAACCTGCTTCAACGCTGCTGCGTGGAAGATATAGTCAGTCCCAGGCATCGCCGCACGACAGCTCTCCAGTGACCGCACATCGCCGATGTAGAACTTAATCTTGTGCGCAACATCAGGATATTTGACCTGATATTCATGACGCATATCGTCTTGCTTCTTCTCATCGCGGCTGAAGATACGTATCTCCCCAATATCCGTACGGAGAAATCTTTTCAATACAGCATTACCGAAGGAACCTGTTCCTCCAGTAATCATCAAGACTTTATTGTTAAAAATTGACATACTATTATTTTATCTCCATTAAGTAATCATTCTTTGCAAACATGGCCCCATAACGAGGTTGTAGAATTGAACTATCCACAGTCTCGCCTCTAAGCCATTTTATTATGGCTAAGGGATAATTTACATCAGCCTCATAACTGAATGGAAAACCTCCACCAAAACGAGGATTCAGCTCAAGAACACAATAATCACCATTTGCACGTTGCATGATGTCCATATCAAGATTACCTACGTGATGCAGATTCTCCCCTATTTTTCTACCTATATTCTTCACTTCTGGTATATCAACGGTAATAGCCTTATCCGTTTCCCCTGCTCTCATAGCTAATTTCTTTTTCACAGAAACTTCAATATTATTACCATTCAAATCATTCATCACATCAAGGCCATATTCTGCTCCGGTGAGTTTCTCCTGAACCATAATGTATTCTTCTCCTACTGAAGCTGTAGCCAATATAGACTTTCTAATTTTTTTCAATAAAATACGATAATACATTTCCAACTCATCCATATCATCAATGGTCTCTAGCCCTATCGATCCAGAGCCCCATCTCGGTTTCATAAACAATGGAAAAGCAATCTCACCTTCTGATAAAGCCTTTTTCACATCACACATCCTGACATATGTTTTGGGAGCACATAGGCCAATTGATTCAATCCATTGAGCGGTTTTATATTTATCAAAACAAATGTCAACCACTTCCGGTGAAGATATGATTGCTTCAACTCCAATACTCTCAAATAAATGTTTATTATCTGACAAGATGGGTAGCTCTAAATCATTAAGACTTATCAACGCATTAATTTTATATTTTTTACAGATATCAAGAGTTGTATCAATATATTTAGAGTCATATACCGAAGGCACCTGAATCTTAACATCTGCCACTTGCAATGCAGGTGCAGAGAGTTGCATATCAGTTGCTACAATCCTGTCACCTTCATTCAAATTCTCTTTAAAATACTTTAGTAAGTATGTACGCCTTCCGGCACAAGTAAAAAGAATATTCATTATTGTATTGTGCTTATTTCATTATATTCATCAAACCTCCTGTATGCCAAAAGACGATGTTTTTATCTTGTAGTTTTTCTTTTTTTATGATATCCATCATACCATAAAACCCCTTTCCAGAATAGGTGGTATCGAAAACTAAACCTGTTTTTTTCATCACGTCTTTTAAATATTTTTCCATTTCAGGAGAGTATTGTTCATAGCCTCCAAAAAGATAGTCTGGATTAAAATAAATATGGTCCGTGAAATCTTTGTTCAATCCATAGTGTTTTGCCAACATATTGGCGAATTCTGCTATAACCTGCTTGCCTCGTTCATACTGTCTAGCCACCGATATCCCAATAACTTTTACATTTCTCCAGCCCACCAAGTCACACCCTACAACAATTCCCGCCTGTGTGGAACCAGTACCCGAAGCAAGAAATATGTAATCGGGCTTATAGCCACTCAAATCACATTGTTGTTTCAATTCTCTGACAGCATCCACAAAGCAAGTCCCGCCTGGCAAGTCATGACCGCCTCCATGGATATAATAAGTGTTATACCCTTCTTGGGTTAGCTTTTCAACAGCACGGTCCATCGCAACCGCGGTTTCAGTTGCATCTATTAGTTCACATTCCGCACCGCTAAGACGACACAGCAGGGCATTCCCCTTTTCACTCTCAAAACGTTCCTGACTTCCTTGAATGCACAGATGGCATTTCCATCCGTTTCGTGCAGCCATCAATGCAATGGCACGATTGTGATTGGATTGAATGCCTCCACATGTGACTACTGCATTGTAACCTTTTTCTCGTAGATCCTTCTCATATTCAACGGCCTTACGGGCTTTTGAGCCACCACCTATGAAAGGGAAAAGGTCGTCACGAACGATGGTTATTTCCAATTGCCCTATGGAGGTAGTATACAAATAAACAGGTGTCATCAGTTGTGTTAGATGTGTCTACTATTTGGAAATCGTAACAGGTCTTCTTCTGTCAAATTGTTTACTTTCAACCAATCTTCGCGCAATATTGACACATAGTAAACGTCTTTCACTGTACCATGTGAGTAAGTCTCTTGACGAAGCAGGCCTTCTCTTTGCCACCCCAATTTCTCAACGACACGATGCGCACCATGGTTGTGCAAAAGCTGGTACCCATAAATCTTATTGAGTCCAAGTTCGACAAAACCATATTCATCAAGCAATTTATACGCTTCCGTGCCATATCCACCGCTCCAGTACTCTTTCTCACCTATCACACAGTGAAGTTCTGCTTTCATTACTGGTACTTTTATATTGAATAGACCACAAAAGCCTATATGATTGTCTCCGTCAACAGTAAAAACAGAAAATTCTCGACGAGTAGGGTCAACAACCGCATTGGCAAACCAACGTTTTGTTTTGTCAATAGATGTTGGAATATCGTAATTCAATGTAAATTGAATATCTGGATCGTTAATCCATCGTACTCTGTTAGGTATGTCCTGTTCTTCGAACAGTTTTAGATACACCTTTTGTCCTTTTAATAAATCCATAATTATTAGTTTTGATATTTTACAACCGCACTGCCTTCTATCTTTATCTCACCTTTTTGGTTTATGCATTGAGTATGAAGATAGTAAATGTGCTTTTCTGCTTTGATGTTTTCAATGGTTACAACTGCGGTGATTTCTTCGTTTATATATACAGGCTTTTTAAAGTCCATATCTTGGTGCAAATAAATTGCTCCTTTTCCTGGTAAAACAGTTCCAATCACTGCACTAATAAGCGATCCGCTTAAAAAGCCATGGACAATTCTTTGTTTGAACATACTATTCTTTGCATACTCTTCATTTACATGAAGCTCATTCTTATCAAGCGAAAGATCGGCAAACAAAGAAACCTCTTGTTCAGTAAAAGCTTTGGTTAAACTTGCTGATTGTCCTATTTTTAAATCCATATTATTAAAAACTAATTGTTATTTTGCAATTTACGCTTACGTTCGTCATCTAATTTACCACCAATTGAACTAGGAATCACCACAACATCCTTTCGGCTAAGCACATTCACAATCGTTTTAGCAATCACCTTGCAATCCATGATAAAAGACATGTTCTTAACATAATAAACATCCAATGCTAACTTATCATCCCAAGCAAGGTTGTTGCGCCCATGCACCTGTGCCCATCCGCTTATGCCAGGACGTACTGTATGACGCAACCTTTCCTCGCCGGTATACCAAGGAAGATATTCTACAAGCAAGGGCCTCGGACCGATAAAGGACATATCGCCCTTAAATACATTAATCAATTGAGGCAACTCGTCAATAGATAGTTTCCTTACTACAGCCCCGACTTTTGTAAGTCTGTCTTTATCAGGAAGGAGTTTGCCATCTGCATCCCGTTTGTCTGTCATCGTCTTAAACTTGATAACCTTGAATATCTTCTCATCTTTCCCCGGACGCTCCTGGAGGAAAAAAGCCCCTGCTCCCTTATTTGCAAAGTGCAGAAAAATGGCTATCAGAATTAAAAGCCAGCCAATAATGAGCAAAGCCAAGCCCGATAACACTATATCTAAAAACCTTTTAAAAAAATGTTTATACATAAATCTTCTAATTAATCTAAACAACCATCAACACAAAAAAACAAAATGACTTTTATTATGCGTTGTCGTAAAGATATCATTCGTTATTACTGATAGGTGTCACTACCTTATTGAGGAAACAACAGCTTAAAAATATAACAGTCTGGCTAATGCATTCACTATGGTTGCTCGATCAGCATCTGTCACATCAGTCAACACCTTATAGCATAGCGGACAGGATTGTGTCATAGTAAGAGAATCCTCTTCTGGCACGTATGGGCAATCCTCCAAACAGCTAATCACATCCATTCCCTTTATCTTGCGTATCTGTCCAAGCAATTCTTGATACCTATCTGACACTGAACCCCCTTTCGATTTGAATGCCAGATAAGTAATGTGAGCTTCCCATACCCTCTCTCCCCGCGATCCCATAACTAACAAAGCATAGAACTTATCCGTCTCTATTTGAACAAACCTCCCGTCCAGACTTGTATCTGACAGCCAGTGCAAATAGTTCATGATGGCATCCGGAGAACCACCTGACACTTCCGAATGTTTATTTTCGAAACTCTTAACATCGTCCGTAAGGGTAAAGTGGGTGAACGGGACAAATGATTGTTCCATATCTACAAGTTTGAAAATCGACTTCAGGGTTTTTATCGACTTCAACCGAAAGCGGACTGGATTTTGCACACACTTCCATCCTGAGAAATCAAACAGATGATGGCTCAAAGATTCTTCAAAACTATAAATAATCCCAATCCCCTCGTCTATTGCAGCATTTTGTATCACCCCCATTAATCCAGAGATCAGAGTGGAATAATCGTAGCCTGGAAGCAATGAAACCTTACGGATACAGCCGCCTACAATCAATTTCCCGTCATGCAACAAAGGCACCCGCTCTGCAATCACCAATGCTGCGAGACGCTGTCCATCAATAGCGCAGCCAATAATAGCCTTACCCATGGGATTCTGCTCGAATCGGTGGCAAAACCATTCTTCCGATACTGCTTCATCTACACACCGTGATATCTCACTCCTAATTTCCTCTATACAGCTTTTATCCGGTTTATAACGGTAAAGACAATATTCCATGGCTGTAGTTGTTGCGAGGTGACAATTGGGCCACCGCTAAATATTCATTATAGTTCTTCATAAAAATGCGTGGGTAGAATACTGAAAACGAGACTCATTAACATTTTGTAAACAAAGTGAAAAATAATCGAAACATGAACCATAGTGATTTATACCATCAGCACGGCTTCAGCGGACAGGTACACACGCGCCATCTATTCTGACAAGGACATGATTCTGCATATAATCACGAAGAAGAATATACTTTATTGCACATAATGCGGCAGCATACGCATCATGATGCCAGGTACGATAACAATAGACTTCACGTTGGTGCCTATAGACGGCAAGACTGTGACCGTCCAAATAAGAGGATAGCAGCTGGAGTATAAGGGATGTAAACACATCATCCTGGAACACATATACATCGACAGGACAGACTACACACACCGAATGAAGTGCATGTCACCAGCCTGCGCCGTATATACACCATAACGGCTGATACAGCCGTACTCGGATTGTCGTGGAACACGGTCAAGAAGATTGTCAAGTCATTCCTGTACAGGCACTAATCGAAACCAGACCTCTCCACTCTCAGACATACAGCATCAACGAGTTCGCAGTCAAGAATGTACACGTACAAGATTATTTTGATGGATCTAAATCCAGGACAAATCGTCCATGGAAGCGAAGGTAAGAGTGCTGAATCCCTCGATAGGTTCTAGAAGAACCTGTGCGGGTCGGATGCGTACATCAAGTCCGTCACCTCCAACTTATCAGCAGCCTACATCTCCGCGATGTGTGAAAACGCCCTCGATGCTGTCTATGTCTTCGACCATTCCCACATAGTCAAGCCTATTAACGCTGACATGGACAAAGTCTGCGAGCGTATCGTAAAGGATAAGCGTAAGAAGGAAATGGCGCAGAAGAGCCTCGAACCCTCGGACGTGAATCTCTATATTGGTTACCCGAAATCCCATATCGCAAAGGGAACCATGTATATACTACTCCGCAGCGACAACACCAAGGAAGACAACTCGGAACACCTTAACGCTGCCCTCCAACTCAACAGCGACTTCTCCAGAGCCTACTATCTCAAGGAGGAATCCAAACTCATCTGGATGTACGGCGATACGGCTTAGGCCGAAGCACAACTGATGAATGGCTCTCTAATCTCGCCGCCTCCGGCATCCCTGAACTCAACGAACTTGCCCCGACCAGCTCTCTGTACTCAGACAACACTCGGTCTTATTACGACAAACCCCTCTTCAACGCTATAGTCGAAGGCCTCAACAACAAAAACAAACCTCCTAAACAAATTGCCTACGGCTTTCGCAAAAACTACCGCTTCAATATCTGTCTTCTCGCCCTCACGACTAGACTACATAGTGGCATAGATTACCTAAGTATAAGTAAATTTATAATAGACCTTTTTTGAAACGGTACAATTCGATTATATTTCCTTTAAGTATGATAAGTATGATTCGATTACTATATTTCTATTAAAACTACGTTCGACAATCTTTCTAGCATTTATTCCCATCTGAACTTTCTGATTGTATGGAAGCAATATAAAACATTCCACTTTTCTTATTAAATCATCTACATCCCTTACATTACATACAAACCCATTCACACCATCGTCGATAACTTCTTTACATCCATTGATATTACAAGCTATCACAGGACGTCCGGCTGCACATGTCTCTAATAATGCATTCGCCATACCCTCATGGTATGATGGATGCACCGTACACCATGAATTATTAATGTATGGCCTTACATCCGGAACGGCTCCATGCCAAATCACGATACCTCTATCCTGCATAGATTTCAATTGTTCTTCATAATGCTCCTCGCAATTCCCCAAAATATGGAATTCTGTTTGTGGATACTTGCCATGAATATATTCGGCCATCCTTAAAAACTCCATAATTCCCTTATCCTTCATTACACGCCCGATAAAATTAAATTTCATTTTTGAGCCCTCTTCTGGGAAATCTTGAAAAACATGCCATTCAAGGTTGACGCCACTACCTGGAAGCAGTTGTCCTTTATTACCAATATGATGCTGTTGGCAAAATTCCTGTATTGACCTGTTCTGATAGAACACTATTTTTGCTTTCTTTAACCCAAATCGATACATGAAAATAGAAAACTTCTGCAATACCCCAGAGTTCTCAATAGCATCTCCTAAGCCTGTAATATTAGCTAACTGAGGAACCCGACAACAACGCGCAGCAATACCACCGTATATATTGGGTTTGATGGTGTAGGTCAAGACTGCTATTGGTTTGTATGAACGGATGAGTCTCCAATAATGGCATATGAGAAAGAAATCACGAAGCGGATTTGTACCTCGACGATTTATATTAGATGCCACTATTTCACATCCTATATTACGAAAATAACTTGTCTTTTCCGGTTCATTACATGGAACGGAGATGACAATTTGATACCCTGCTTCTATTAAGGCTTTCACAACCTCCTTACGGAAGGAAAAAAGTCCGACGACTGAATTGGCAAGGATAAGTACCGTTTTCATTACAATCTTCCGTCTACAATAGTTCTATCCAACATACACTTCACGTCATATACCACATGCCTCTCTTTTAATAAACTAAGGATGTCCAACCCTTCAAACTTTTTGTGCGCCACAGCTGCAATGCAAGCATCAAACTTTTGAACAGGAAGCTTATTAGTAACCTTGATACCATATTCATGCTCAACAACAGTCGGACTAGCCCACGAATCGTAAACTGTTATGTTAAGATTATATTCCTTCAAAGCTTTGTAAATATCGATAACCTTGGTATTACGAACATCAGGACAATTTTCTTTGAAGGTGAAGCCAAGAATAAGAATATCGCTGTTCAAAACTTGAATACCTTTTTTCAACATTAACTTTATAGTTTCTGTGGCCACATACTCGCCCATACTGTCGTTCATTCTACGACCTGCAAGAATGATTTCAGGATTGTAACCATAGCGCTTGGCACATTGAGCTAAATAATACGGGTCAACACCTATGCAGTGACCACCTACCAAACCTGGACGGAACGGCAAAAAGTTCCATTTGGTGCCTGCAGCTTCAAGCACGTCAAGGGTGTCAATCCCCATCCTGTTGAAGATTTTACTCAATTCATTCACAAAAGCAATATTGATATCACGCTGAGAATTTTCGATAACCTTGGCAGCTTCAGCCACCTTCATTGTAGGTGCAAGGTGAGTTCCTGCGGTTATGACACTACTATATACCTCATTGATATACTGGCCGATTTCAGGTGTTGAGCCTGAGGTTACTTTTTTGATATGTTCCACCGTGTGCTGTTTGTCACCCGGATTGATACGCTCCGGGGAATAGCCTCCGTAGAAATCAACATTCATCTTTAGACCACTGACTTTTTCCACTACGGGAATACATTCGTCTTCAGTAACGCCAGGATACACAGTGGACTCATAAACCACAACATCGCCCATACCAATGACTTTGCCGACCGTGACACTGGCTCCTACAAGCGGTGTTAGGTCTGGATTATTATCACCATCCACTGGTGTTGGAACGGCAACAATGTAGAAATTACAATCACGAATCTTCTCGATATCACTTGTGCAGGTGAAACCATGCTTGTTTATTGCATCCTGTAACAACTCGTCGTTCACCTCAAGAGTGGCATCATGACCGGCCATCAAGGCATCACAACGATTCTGGTTCATGTCGAAACCTATAGTTGGATACTTGGTTGAAAAAAGACGAGCCAAAGGCAGACCAACGTAACCTAGACCAATTACACAAATTTTTGTATCTTTCATTTTTTTTCTTTCTTAAATCCACACATTGTGCAAATCGACAAATATCTTTTTAATACTCGCAATATACGCAACAAGTGGAAATTGGTTAATTATTACAATTTACTATATTATTTTATTCCAAATGCCTCACACACTATTGCACGTGAACCATGCAATACAAGGATTCTATAGATTAGCCTTATACCACTCAATGGCTTCATTCAACCCACGAGCAAAGTCATACTTCGGATCATAACCTATCAGCCGTCTTGCTTTAGAAATATCAGCATTACTATGTTTGATGTCTCCTGGGCGATCCGGCCCAAATATGGGTTCAATATTCTTACCTAAAGCCTTAGTCAGCGAATAATATATGTCAATCAGATACTCTCTACCACCGTATGCAATATTAAACGCCTCACCGCTTGCCTCTTCCGGTGCAAGACATGCCTTAAGATTGGCCTCTATAACATTTTCGATATAGGTAAAGTCTCTGCTTTGCTTACCGTCACCGTTTATAGTTGGCCGTTCGTCGTTCAACAACTGCTTGATGAACTTAGGTATAACGGCAGCGTATGCACCATGGGGATCCTGACGACGCCCAAATACATTGAAATAGCGCAGACCTATCGTTTTTAACCCGTAATGTCTTTTGTACTGCTTTGCCCACTCTTCATCGGCACGCTTGCTCAATGCGTATGGTGAAAGCAAATTACCCTCGATACCTTCTCGTTTTGGCAGATGCCCCTCGTCACCATAGACAGAACTAGATGAGGCATAGACGAAAGTCTTCACATTGTTTTGGCGAGCGGCTTCCATCATATTCAAAGTACCCTGTATATTATTAGCACAATAAAACAAGGGCATTTCTATTGAACGAGGGACGCTGCCCCATGCCGCTTCGTTAAGGACATAGTCGACACCTTCACAAGCTTTTATACAAGTATCTAAGTCCTTAATATCTCCATTAATAAACTCATAGTTAGGGTTATTGAGGAACAAATCAACATTTGATTGCTTCCCTGTACTCAAATCATCGAGACAGCGAACCCTATAACCCATATTCAGTATCGCCTCACAGAGGTTAGAACCGATAAAGCCTGCACCACCTGTAACTAGAAATAAGGTATTGCGGGCAAATTTTAAATCATAATAATTCATTGTACTATTATATAGTTTGTATAAACGACCATAATTGTCTACTAAATAGTCTATAGTCAAAAGATATTTGTCTACTATTTTTTTTCATGGATACAATATCATCACTACTCAGGGATGATACTTTAATTAACACACGAACCAATGACTCATCTGTAATTTCATCAACTACAAAACCGTTTACCCCATCTTTTAAATAGTCACAAACATTGCTATATCTATTTGTAATTACCGCCACTCCTGCGGAAACGGATTCAACATACTTTGTAGGGAAACCTGCATTATTAACACGCGTATTATCTCGGAAAAACAATTGGAAGTCCGATTCTTTCAATTTTTCAATAGCTTTATCATGAGGAACCCTTCCCCAAAAACGAACTCTATCATCAGTCACTTCCAGATTAGGGTAGCTTTCCTGGAATTGCTCTTTGGTAACACCAACTACATCAAGCGCTAGTCGTTCCGAATAAACAGTTTGAAATGCCTTAACAACACAATCTATACGATCTTTCCTCCCAGGTGAACCTACGTATACAAGGCGAACCCTGCCATCAAGGCAGACACCATCTTTCTTCAACCACTTTTTTTCATTTAAATCAACTAACGGAGGGATGTATATGGCCTTGCATCGAGAATAATAATCATAGAGATAGCGACTTATACAAATCACCCCATCAAGTTTTCGATTAACAATTCTCATACGCAATCCTATATCCATTTTTTTCAAAAAAGAGCCTGAATTATACCACTCAGTTATATCTCCTACAACCTTTATATTATGCAATCTACAATACCTAATGACTTTCCACTGAGCAACAGATGGGTAATTATAGCAAAACACAAAATCCGGCTTACATTTTTCAACTACTCGAATGATATCCATGCCCAATGCATATCTCATCCACTTATATACACTAGTCGGATAGCAAATAGCCTCGCAGTTAAAACCATCAACCGTGATCTTATTTATGTTTTCATGTGTGATACCATAAAACAGAACCTCACAATCATAATCTTTCAATGCCTTTGCTATTGACAGAACTCGATGCGCTGCTGCATTTTTATCCGGCATCTCAAACCCCCCTATATACAAAATTCTATACATACTCATTCTCTTTCATTTGCCCACCTCCGATACACAAACAAAGCAACGGAAGATATATAAAAGGTATAACAAAAAAATCATTTCCACTAAAAGATTTAATACATCCCATAATAAAAAAAGAGGCAATTCCCATAAAATAAAAAGCTCTAACATCACCTGTAATAAAAGAGCTCATATATTTAATTATATCAATGACATACCATAATAAAAATAGTCCTCCGAATAAACCTAAGGAAGCAAACATATCCAAAAAATATGAATGCCCACCAATCTGCTCACCATCTAACGTACCCCACAATGGATGACTAATAAAAGTCTCAAATGATAACCCATACAGAGAAGACCTTACTCCGAGATCTCCTTCCAGTTGGTCGTACAAAATTGAATCTTCCATATCGTCTATTTTCCTATGAAGAGGGGATGAAGCATCTACTATCCCTGAAAGATTATCAAGCAGACCTAACATAATACTATCATTCAGCAGAAAGACGACAGGAATAAAAAAAAACACACATAGAAAAATATTCTGCACATAACTATTTCTTTTACTCCAAACGAACGAAATCAATAATAAAAACACAAATAAGATAAGTGGAGTTGTTGCTCCACCCCAATACACAAGTATAAAAGATGCAACCAAAAGAAGCAGTGAAAAAAATCTCACAGAATATTTTTGCTTTGTTTTTAACAGAAAAACAAGAACTGGGGAAATAAAAATAATTGCATGAGTCAATGAATAATCGGGAAGGCCTATAGAACGATAGAAATTAATGGTAGCCATATCGGTCATGGCTTGTCTAAGAAAATAGAGATTGCCACTTGATAATGACAATAATCTCAGCGCATAAAAAACAAATATCACCGACATCATTACAACTAAAAAGCGTGTAACTTTAATATTTACGCATCTGGCGAAATAATCAAAAAAAAGCAATGGGAATAATAGGTTATTCAACAAATAAAGCATATCCGAGAAAGTATTGATTCGACTTCCTGTTGAACCCATTGAGTAATGCAATAATGCTATTATAAAAAAAAGAAAAAAAGGAATAATCCATCTTTGAAATTGTCCTTTGATGAAAAAGAAAAAATACATGACCGTCCATAGCATAGCAAAGGGCACGCCCTGTAGCAGCCAGCCATACCCATAAAAAAGCTTCACAATCTCGAAAAAGATTGTCAAGATGCCAAGATAAGTAATGATTTTATTTTCCTTCATTTATTACAATATTTCAAATATTCAGTCCAATTCCCCACATCTATCCACGACCCTTCGTTAATGGGATAAACTCCAACACGACGCCCTTCTCTAATAAGCTTCTCTATCAGAAAGGTGATATGGTAAAATTCATTCTCTGGTATCTCACTGATTAGATGTGGCTCAAGGATATACATCCCAGTGTTAATTTTGAAAGTGTATTCGGGTTTTTCCTTGATGTCGCTGAGCAGGCCTTCTTCCTTAGTATCCAAAGTGCCGTAGGGGATGGATAGGTTCTTTATGGCCGCCACCACGGTAATTTCATTGTGGTTCTCGCGATGGTACTTCAGAATTTCGCCATAGTCTTCATCTATGATGATGTCACAGTTGGATACAAAGAAAGTATCCTTAATCTTGTCTTTCAGCAGATGCAGACTGCCAGCTGTACCTAAAGGCTTGTCTTCCTGGAAATAGGTGATATGGTATTGGGGCTTGTCGAGGTTGGACATATACCGTTTGATGGTATCAGCCTTATAGTTGACAGAAATATAGAACTCGTGACAGCCACAGTCCACAAAGCGATCCATGATGTCTTCAAGCATCGTCTGTTCACCGATGGGGATAAGCGGTTTGGGTAACACATTGGTCAATGGACGAAGCCGCGTCCCTTGTCCCCCTGCCATGATAATGATTGGAAGATGGAACTGGTACGTACTGTGAATCCTATCCGAATGGAAGAGCTCATCCAAAAAGAGCACATCCACAACAACATTATCATCGTCAATAATCGGCATGAACTCCGTCTTATGGCTTTTCACGTATTCTTCAACTTCCTCCCTACTATCATGAATAGTAGCTACTTTGACTTTATCTCGCAAAAAAGTACCAATGGGATTACCCATATCTACCCCCTGGATGATGGCACGCTGAATGTCCCCAATACTCAACAAGCTACGGAAGTGTTCCCCTTCCATCACGATGAGCAATCGGTGCTTAATTGCATCCATGCGTTTTAATGCCGAAAGCATGGAAGTTTGATTGTCGACACTGAGTTTGAGAATCTCTTCTTTCATCACTTTTCTAATCTATGTGCGGGGTTGCCCACCCAGGTTTCGCCATCTGGAACGTTCTTTGTCACTACAGAACCCATGCCAATAGTGACTTTCTCACCAATAACTCGTTGCTCTCTAACAATAACATTAGAAAATATCGTTGCGTTTTTTCTCACATGAACAGAGCCACACAGCATGGTATCACCCGTTATCCAAACATTTTCCTCCAAATGACAATTATGTGCGATAAAGCATAATCCATTTAATTTGCACCCATTTTCTATGATGGTATTACTGAAGGCTCCTTTTGCCACCTGGCAATTGGCACCAATTTCAACGTCATTTCCAATAACAACACCTCCAAGATGAGGGAACTTTGTTAATTTGCCTTCCGAATCTCGAATACATCCTAATCCATCCGTTCCAATAACCGCACCGGCTTGTATGAGGCAATTATCTCCTATGTTCACGTCATCATAAATAACCACATTAGGCATTAATACAGTTCCAGCACCTATTTTGGCTTTACCAACGACACATCCCGCTCCGATGTGAGAAGAACCATCAATGATAGCGTTGGGATCAACTACTGCTGAAATATGTATGCCAGGGGACTGTCTCTTCACAAAAAAGTGACTGGCAATGCGAGCCATTGTCTTTCTTGGCTCTTTAACAACAAGCAACACTTTATTCTGCGCCTTAATGATAGGTGAATGCTGTATAGATTCATCCACTATCACCACTTTGGCCCTGCTGTTTTCGGCAATTTTTTGTTTATTTTCTTTCGATGAATTCACCCAGTCAAGCGAAGTATCCTCAACAGTGTTAGCATCTGGAATATTATCAATATACAAATCATCAGCCATTAATCCTAACACTGCAATTACCTCATCGTCAAGAAATCTGATAATATCAGATACTTTTACCATTCTATGCATCATGATAGCTTACGATTTATTCATCCTTTTTATGGTATTCAAATAATTGTTCTTGTGGAATGGGTATTCCAAAATAATAATGATTTATTACAGAACGAATCTGTTCGATAAAAATATTCGAGACATCACTATTTTTCTTTATTTCGCTCAAATATATTTGCATATTTGTTCTTAATTCCTGGGCTAATTCTGGTGAATCCATCAGGTCTATCATATTTTGCGCTAAAGCCTCATTATCACCAATATCCGAAATCAGAACTGTTTTCCGTTTCTCATTCAACAATGGCGTTCCAGTTGTCTTACATGTAACAATTGGTAATCCTAAATGCATGGCCTCCATTATTGTTCCCGACACCACGTCTAACTTTACGGGTAGCAATGCAAATTGTGCTTGTGTAACACACTCCAGCAAATCTTCAAACTCTGCTAATGGGGGTTGAAATATGATGTTCTTTTCTATTCCCAATTCATTAATCCGGTCGAGAAATATATGCTTATCCTTGTCAAAAGAGCCAATAGCCAATATTTTAATGTCGGGTTTGATCCTTGCCGCAATCGCAATGGCTTCGATAGCATTGTCAAAACCCTTTTTCATGCTCAAATAATGAGCAAAAAAAACAAAATCGTACTTTTTATGCTGATAGACAATTCGAGGGAACTGCTTTGATGGCCAACTTCTACGAAAAACTACCGCTTGCGGATTGTATTTCTTTATCAAATCATAATACATTGTACCATTGCAGGCATAATATAGAGTCTTCTTAAATATCTTTTGCTCTATTTCCCAACGATATGAATCAACATTACCCGATAACTGTATTCTTTGGGGATTTGAATATACAGTCTGGCACTGGAGAAAGATTGGTATATTATCAATATCCAATATTGAAATTGAATAATAGGGATTCTCTGCCCCTACCAGAAGTATAAGATCCGGTTGTATTATCTTAACTTCATTCTCTATAATTTTCCTATTACTACTATAATTTCTTCTCTGACTTATCTTAAAGAGACGATCAACATAATTTAACGGAAACAATGGAGTGCCTCTAAAAAATATATATTTTACTGTACCATCAATATATTTATAAATCTTCTTTTTAAGCCCAAAGTGAGGTGAGACGACAAACAATTCCACATCATCACTTTTGGACAGGCATTGTATTATACCTTCATTCCATAGAGCGAAATCTAAATAACCAGTCTCTTTTGAAAACAGGAATTTCGACATTAAGCTTTCGACCCTGCGCGACATAAGGGGAAGTCTTGCCCGAATCTTGGAATTTGAGAAGTGGCATAACATGGCCACACGAATTTTATGCACTGATTCCATGGGAATTATCTTTTATCATATACAGATTTCCTTCTATACAGAAAACAGAATGAAGCTCTAATTCTTTTTTTTGCTCCTCTGAGCAACTTACTAATTGAATAAGAACAACTGCTGATGTTGAAAACAATTGACACTTTTCAAAAAACACCAACGCATTATGAATTCCAAAAGAACCTTTTGGGATAGAGTAATTTGGAACAACTACCAAATCAGAAGAAAGTCGGGATTCCGGGTATCTCCCTTTTAAGACAATACTATTGTTTAGCAACGGGAATTGAGTACAGCACACATTAAGATGTTTTGTTTTAAAATACAGATACTCCTTAATAGACCATTTTTCTGATTGGTGTATGGATACTATCTTGTCTATAGTAGAATGCCCCAATAAATACTCATATAATAAAGCATCTTCACAATCAATAAACGTGACTGATGATGCATTGGGACAACATTGCACCAATGACCCTATTAATGCATCGTGCCCTATACCACATTTTTTTTTAAAATCAACAAACAAATTCATTCTCTTAACCCTACATTCAATTCTATCAAGATTCTGTGAGGGTAATATCTTAATTTTTCTTACGACTTTTTGGATAAAACGGCAAATGCCGCTTAAGGTTTTATTATGTCTTTCAAAATACCCACTTATTTGTTCTTCACTAAAACATGCGAGCATATTAATACCCTCATATAAATATATAAGATTTTTTGCTATAGTGGGGAATAATCTATAGAAACGTTTTTTATACAAAAAATAATCCATCGAATTGAGCTCTACTCCCGGAGCCATCATTCTTTTTGCCAATTGTGAGGCACCATCTTTCCACATATCCAAGATATAATAATACGACCGCATGAAAGAATTGTAAGGACGCCATCCCGTTTCACCAGATCCTTTGGGCACGAAACTGCCCAAATCAACATATATGGGACGATTGTTCCTAAACAGTACGTTCAATTTGTGGCAATCCACCATATTGTAGCCATACTCCCATGCTATTTGGGCGATGTCAAGCACCATTAAAGCCGCGTCTTTTAGCATATAAAAATTCCATTCTGTGGCATATAGAACAGGGCTAATCATTTCATGTTCGAGAATCATACCGAACTGCTCATTCTCGAAATCCGAAATCCATGTTTTGGGAAACAATTGTTTCGAAACCACTTTGTCGATAAAACCTGATTCGAAATAACTTCTGGCCAGGTCAACCGCTGATGGGTAAATGCCCCTCAGAAAATGATTGTTCCAGATAAAGGTAAACCCTAACGTGTCGGCATGAAGTCCAGGCCTATTAATTTCATTAGAGGGAATTGTAGTCATAACACTAACTTAATCAATTGGATGCTTTTCTTTACCTGCAGTTTTTTGTTTTCTGAACCTTGGCAGTAAAGTATCTAACACGGCTTTGAAATAGGTATATGCTTCAGGTTTAAATATAATCGACCACCCGCAATACATAGCCACATAAATTAAAAGTTTCACAATACCATCCGGATAGAGGCTCAGATTCAATAAACGTCCACAAGTATAACTCAAAATAGCGGCAATCACTGAAGCAAGGGTGACTGGAAGCAAATCTTTAAGTTGTTGATACCATTTATAACCAACATAGGTGGACACCAATCCCATATTCACAAAATATGCAAACCAGCTGTTGGCTACAGCTCCACAAAGCAGACCCTTCATGCCCCATAATGCCAATCCTCCAACAATAAAACAAATACCTGCAAAACGTTTAATCAAAGTCCATCGAAAAGTCACCTTGCTTTTCCCAATGGCGGCTATTGTCTGAAAATTGACAGCTTGCAAGCATTCTGCCAACCCTGCCAAACACAGAACTTGAAAATAAGGTATGCTTTGTAGCCATTTTTCCGTATAGAGCAGTATAAATATGGGTTTTGCCACCAGCAGCAAAACAAACAATAAAGGAAACGTTAAATACGATAATGACATAGTGAGACGCTTTACCATATTTTTCATTCTATCCATATCGTCTTGCGCTTCTGCATATAACGGAAATGTCACTTGAGTCATTACCTTGGAAATGCTTTTAGAAGCCATAGCCTCTGTAACACTTGCCTTAGAGTAATATCCCATTGTTGTAGGATTATAAACCTTGCCAATTAACAAGCCCTGCAATTGGGAGGAAAAATTAGTGACAAGATGTGACAAAAACATGTAAAACCCAAAACTAAATAGATCCTTAAATGACGACCAAGAAAACGTCAAGACAGGATGCCACCTAATAATAAACCACAAAATCAAAGAAGCCAACCCTGCCGAGACCAAATTCTTCGCCACCAACGACCAAACGCCGTAACCATTATATGCCATAAAAATCGTTACGCAAATAGCAGCGACAGACGAAGTAACTGTAACAATTGAAAGTGCTTTGAAGTTCAACTTTTTAACCAATTGGTTCCTTTGGACGATGTTGAAAGCAAAAAAGAATAGCACCAACCCTTGTACTCTTAACACAGAAGACAACACTGGTATCTCGTAGAATCGAGCAATAGTTGGTGCACAAAAGAACAATACGACATAAAGGAGTGCTGCCATACCCAAATTCCAGAAAAAAATAGTAGAATAATCGTCTTGTGTGGGGCATTTCTTTTGTATTAAAGCCGTTCCAAAACCACCTTCAATAAAGGTCTCAGCCAATACCATGAAAATGGCCAACATACCAATACAGCCAAAATCATAAGGCGTGAGCAATCGCGCCAGGATTATGTCTGCAATAAAATTAATAAACATCATCGAGTAATTTTGGACACCTGTCCAAACCATACCCGAAGCGGCTTTATATTTTAATCCCTTTGTTTCGCTCATGAGATTACATAACAAGCAAAAAGAATGTATCTATCTCTTTTCATACAACAACATAAATGCCTCAGCATACATCACTCCGGCACGGCTACCACGAACACGAGCCAAAGCTTTGATGCTACTAAGGCTGCGCGGGTACGGCTCTGACATAACCTCTTTTTCATACAAAGACATTATCTCCAATTTCTTATCTATATATTCCGTAATGTCAACATATACATTAGGAACAAATGAAGTTGCAGGGACCGCAGGTGAAAATTCAGTTTCCGACAAGGCCTCAAGCATATAAATGCCATTAATATACGGTTTTCGAAAGCTTTTGGTGCAACTATATATGGCATCAAACGTTACCCTGTGATCCGAGTGGACATCTCCACGGAAGGGCATATAGATGATATTGGGTTGAATGCGTTTGAAAACGTCATCTGCTTTGACAACAAAATCTTTTAAATCTACCGCATGAAGCATTTGAGTGGGCAGATACATCTTTATTGTTTCATCAAAACCATACGCCTTTGAAACATCATCCACCAATTTGTCCCTTTTTTCAACTAATTCATCGCTAAAACAAAGAGGATGATTTTTGGTTGCATTGGTAACTACTAACCAATATATTTCATCTCCTTGTGCCTTATGCTTCAAAATAGTTCCACCGCACCCCAAAGTTTCATCATCTGGATGAACAGCAACAAACAATACTTTATTCATATATCTCTATATCCTAATAATTTATTTCGATTATGCTCATACTCCTTTGGGTATTGAGATTTCCACTGCTCAACAATGCGGTCATAAACTTCTTGATTATGCACACGCTTTCCTATCCAAAACTCGGTTTTCACTTTGGAGAAATTCTGTTTGAAAAGCAGCAACGAATCATTGTCGTCCCCAGTAGTACCACCGCCAAAATGAAACCATTTACAGCCCCGGCTTTTTGCTTTCTTTATGCCATGCCAGAGGACTAAATTGTTGGCAGCACATTTCGAGTATTTCCTATCACGAGCAGAAAGATGGTAATGTGCATAGTCTTCACTGAACATAAACATAGATCCAGCAATCGCTTTGTCATCAAGCAAGGCAAAATAAAGAATGCTATTATCCTTAAAAGATGCCTTATAATCTTCGTAATAACTTTGTGGAAAAAAGTAGTAGTTTTCCGCATTGAGATCAGTCATCGTACCATCGTATAGTCTTCTGAAAATCTCATAATTATCGCTTTCAACAATTGTCACACCTTCTTTTTCGGCCTTACGAATCATATTGCGGTTCTTTGAGCTGAATTGTTGCATCCAAATATCGTCCAAAGATAGTCTCAAATCCAAAGCAACAGTATTACGGCTGAAAAACGTCATCATATTTGGCGATGCTAAACGGTGGTTATTTATCAACGGATGAAAACGCATAAATTCGGCAATAATATCATTCGCTTGGCACCAGGTATCAAATTCCTTCCAAAACTCGGCAATAAAAACGGATTCATCTGTAGAGGCTATCAATCCATTGTAGCCGTATGCACCTTGTATATCGTAGTATTCCTTGTTTAATTGATAGCCTAATGGTGAAATTGGATTCTTAAGAAAAGGATACAGAGCAATGTTTCCGCCTTTTTCGAAGATAAAACACTGCGCTTCGCCGTCTCCATAGTTTTGGTATAGCGAATAGTAGGCGGGGGTGAAATATATATCCTTGCACATTGACGGTAGCTTTTCAAGGCAGTCTTCCCAATCTTTGTAATCTGTCAACTTTAAAACCCTATACATAGTCTCATTAAGTGAATATTAAATGCTTTCAAATAACTTTCTCCATTCAATATACTCTGACTTCAAGATAGCTACAGGCGACTCATCGTGAAATGCTCCGTTCTTGAAGATGCTTTGTCTATAAACGCCCTCTGATTTCCAACCGCATTTTGTATACAACTTCCAACTGGCAGTATTGTAATCCAAAATGGAACCGCACAATCGGTTCAGGTTAAGTTCTTCAAACGCATAGCGCATTATGGCAAAAACAGCATCTGTTCCAATCCCGTGTCCCTTTGGCGCATCCAAAGTGAGACGGATACCATGGTCGGCTTTGCGGTTTTTCCAATCGATATTAGTCAATGTGGAAATACCGACAAACTTGCCTTCAAATTCAATGGCGAAACGGAAATTATTACGGTCGGTAAGAATACGCTGATACCAGTCCTCCTGATGCCTAACTGCTGTGGGAAAGCTCCATCCAACAATCAACCGCTCCTGTTCTGAGTCGTTTGTCATCTCACGGATGGATTCCAAGTCATTTGGTTCAATGAACCGAAGGACCACCTTTCTTCCTTTGATATTCATCAGGCAGTCCTCCTTTCGCAATACGGGAAGAATATAACTTGCTGATAATCAATTACCCCCCCCCCCATTTGAATCACACAACCTACTCTTTTTTAGCACTTCATGTGCCATTTTCAACATAGGGGGACCTATGAACTTATTATCGACAACCGCAACTCCCTTTCCCGCTCTTACAGCTTCTTCTGACAAAAAAATCATTTCTTTTGCCCATGCTACTTCTTCTTCTGTCGGGGAATAATACTGATGACATAATGGTAATTCCTTTGGGTTTAAAATCAACATTCCATCAAATCCCAATTTTTTCGAAAGAATAAGATTCTGCTCAAGGTCTTCCAAGTCGTGTACGCGGATATGAACTGTATCAATAGCGGCAACCCCACATTCATGCGCTCCATTTACAATCATGTTGCGAGCAAAGAATATGCTTTGACCTTCGATGTCGTGTTTCCCTTCCAAGTCAGTGACATAATCCTCACAGCCAAAAGCAACAGCCACAACCCTTGGACTCGCTTTGCAGATGTCTTGTATGTTCATTACTGCCCCAGTTGTTTCGATTAAAGGAATCAATTTGAAGGTGCCTGGGGTAAAGCCTTTGTCATACTCAATGGTTTCTAGAAGCTTGCCTATAAAGTAGATATCTTCACCACGACGAGCCTTTGGGTACATGAAACCTGCCACGCCTTCGATAGTGAGTTGATAGACATCTTTCAGCAAATGGCCGCTTTCACGGTCATTGATTCTCGGAAACAACACTCGGTTTTGGAAAAGACCTTCTTTAATGTATTGTACAATCTTGTCCCTTGCAATCTGCTTGTTCTCTTCTGGTTGCACCGAATCTTCAATGTCCAGCAACAGAACGTCAGCATTGCTACGCGATGCGCTCTGCATCAATCTGTCGTTATGTGCAGGAACAAACATTAGACTGCGGGTAAGGAAATCTGTTCTCATAGTTGATTCTGTTTTTTAACTAACACATTCCTACGAAATGAAATGACATCTTCGCCTTTTTGGTTATATCCAATGGTTTCCACATAAATGATACCTCTGTCATTTTTGGTCTTTGATTCTCGTTTGTCAAGGATTCTTGTTCGTGCATAAATAGTATCTCCCACAAAAGTAGGAGCTAAGTGCTGGATGCTTTCATACCCTAAATTAGCAATGGCTTTCCCACTGATATCAGGTACGGTCATACCAACAACAAGAGAAAAAACCAGAGTACCTACAACAAGAATTTTTCCGTGTTGATTATGGCTGGCATAGTCTACGTTAGTATGAACCGGATGATGGTTCATTGTCATCAGGCTAAAGAAGTTGTTATCACTCTCAAAGATAGTTTTAGAGAGAGCATGAGTAATTTCCTCTCCAACAACGAAATCTTCGAAATACAAACCAAGTACCGATTGTTTCATTATTACAATAAATTATCTTACTACATGATTTAATTGCTCTTTCTCTTTTGCTGGATTTCCAAAGGCTATCGTTCCATTTTGAAGGCTCTTAGTAACATTGGAAGCCATGCCCACGATGCAGTCATTACCAATGGTCAACTCATTGCGTAAACAGCTATTAAGACCCACAAAATTTCTATCTCCAATATGCAGACCACTACCTACACAAACTTGGGCAGCAAAAAAATTGCTATCACCCAAAACTGTATCATGGCCTATAAGTGTGCCTGAATTCAATGTATTGAAATTACCAATAACTGCATTGCTATTTACAACACCATTAGCAAGAACAACATTACCATATCCCATTTTTGCGCTACCCGCGACATATGCAAAGGGATGGATGAAATTAGTGTATTTTTCAAGTGGTAAGTTTATTCTATCTCTCCAACCACACCTTTCCGCGATGGCATCTGGTCTATACAATTGGAACAGAAATTTTACATCATCATATTTCAGGTACCGCTTTTTCATCTCCTCATAATCTTGAAAAAGAATCGGACGTCCTAAGACTTCTGTCATTGAAGGATCCCAAAAAGCAAATCCAAGGAACTCTGCATCATAATTACATTTTTCTATTGCGTGAATCAACTGTTCGGCGATTACAACCGCAGTACCTTTTCCACCGATAATAACAATTTTTTCTTTCATTCTATGTTTGTTTTATGCAGTTAATCATCAAATCCACATCCTCTATACCATACCTCTGGTCAATAATCAGAGATAATTCGTGCTGCGCCATTTCTGCCCCTTTCTTCAGCGGCATTTCTGCAAGTGGCCAATGTACGGGGCAAAAGACTTCACATTGGAACAAGCGCTTTCGCACCACATCTCTATTCTTCAACCATATCGGAACGAACAAGGGAACACTCTCATCATGGATAAAGTCAATCATAGGCTTAATGCCCAGTGCTGCTAAACATTCTATAAGATAGGAGGCATTCACTTGTCTTTTCTGCTTTGCCCATCGCAGGTCAGTGCCGGCAAACAACAATTCACTGTCGTGGCTCATCACACTTTCGTAGTTGTCGTCAATCAAATCAGAGCCTTTCTCAAACAAAGCCAAGTAATCTTCGTCTTTGATTCCTGGTTCGCCTCGGTGCAATTTCATTTTCCCGCCTTCAATCTTATACTTTGCGAAAGTATTCGGTTGAGTAGCCAAGGGCATAGGATGTTTCGTATACACCAACCCTCCATCAGGAACAGCAAAAGACTTGCGTAAACTGGTGAAACGATAGTCGGCATAGATATTCGTTGTTTCGGCGAAAGCATAGTAAGCTTGCACATCGTCTTCGATCACAATGGCATTGGGATAGGCATACTTTATTATCTTTGCAGTTTCCGTTAAATCCTGCAACCCAAAATAGTTGATGAGCAATACCAAATCACCATCCTTAAACCCAGAAGCATCCAGTGACGAAAGTCCTACTTGAAAAGTATCGTCCAATGCGTAGAAAAAGTACTCATACCCTGCTTGCTTGGCTGCGTCCACCAAAGTGTGGCACAGCCAATCAGGAAACCAAATCTTGTTTATATTCCTCTTGAGTGACTTGAGAATCTGATACAAAGCAGACCTCCCCGAGGCGTAATAATACACATCAGGAGTACGCACGAATGTTTCGCACTGAATACTAAGGTCTATTTCGAATTCACCGCCCAACATATCACAGCCTCACACTACTCGGCACATTCACCACCCTATCCGCAAACCAAATCGTATTTTCCAAATTGTCATGCACACAGTGCTCAAACATTGGCAAACGATTCATCAACTCCCAAATTGGGCGCGTCATCACTCCGTTGTCGTTGGTTTCTTGCAAAAATGCCTGTTGCGATTCTTTGTCCTTCAGGATTACAACATTAAGCCAATAGTTAGAATAACTATTCTCTGGCTCTGTGAAGAAGTCAATGTCGTCAATGTACTTGAAGAACTCAGTATAGGCAGCCGCCGTTTGGCGCTTGTTCTCGATAAACTCATCCAAATGCTCCAACTGGGCGCACCCCAGAGCCGCATTAATGTTCGGCATACGGTAGTTATAACCGATATGATCATGGCGGAACTCCCAACGATGCGGAACTTTCGCCTGAGTAGTGAGATGCTTGGCTTGCGTACCCAACGATTCATCCATGAATAATAGCATACCTCCACCACCAGTAGTGATGGTCTTATTGCCATTAAAGCTCAATGCTCCCACTTTGCCGAAAAGACCAGTATGAATGCCTTTATATTTGCTTCCAATGCTTTCAGCAGCATCCTCAACAAGCTCAATATGGTATTCCTCACACACTTGTACTAGTTCTTCAATTCGGACAGGATGGCCGAACGTGTGCATCGGAACACAGGCCTTCACCCTTCTACCAGTATGCCTGTTGTAGCACTGCCCATCACGAATCTCGGCATTCTTCATTAACCAATTCTTCAATGCATCAGGCGACAATCCCATAGTACTCTTATCCACATCAATAAAAACAGGATGTGCACCGATGTAACTGATGGCATTACATGTAGCTATAAAGGTAAGGGCTTGGGTAAGCACCTCGTCATCACGCTCCACACCCACCAGCATCATAGCCATATGCAAAGCGTTGGTACCACTGACACAGACTACTGCCTTCTTTGCACCTGTATAGGTAGCCATATCGTCCTCAAAGCGGTCGACAAATTTGCCCACACTACTCACAAATGTAGTGTCAATGCACTCATTAAGATATTCTTTCTCTTTACCAATAAATACAGGAACACTCAGGGGTGTGAAATCTTTATTGCCATACAGCCCTTTGATAAAATCTATTGTTTTCTCGTACATAACACTACATTTTCTGATCCAAATTTTTCCCTTTTTCTTCATGCTCAAAGTTGGGAATAAACTCCTTGATGGCCTTTACCACATCCTCCTTGGTGAAATCCGAGACGAATAGGGATTCCAACTTCTTAAAAAAGTCATCAACCTCACGCATAGACCTATGCTCAGACTCCTCTATTACTCCCAACGATTTGAAACGGTTCATATTAATCTTCTCGCCTGGAATGTAAAATTCCTCGAATGCCTTTTCCCCAGTCGTGTCACTCTTGAAATATACAGTAGGGTATTCCAACTGTTCACAATTATACGATAGCTGAGACCTATCTATCTCAGCGGCATAGCATTTAGCTTCGTCATCAGATTGACATACATGTTTGGTCCATCCATTGGCTTTGATAAATTCATCGCAAATAGAGGAGAACGTGAGCATCTGCTCCTCGTTCAATTTAGGGAAGAACACTTCACCCCCTCGTCCCAAAATACAGGCCAACATACAAATCTGACCACTTTCTTCCGGCGAAACAAAATAACGTTTAACATCTTGGGGAGCAGCCAAGGGTTGCTTCTTCTGCAACCTATGCAACCAGCCATCAGGCAAAGAACCATTACTGAATGCCACGTTGGCAAAACGAGCCGTAGTCACTTTGAACTTGCCATTGTAAGCCATCACCAAGTCCTCCATGATGCGTTTGCTGGCTCCCATAATATTAACAGGGTTGGCAGCCTTATCGGTACTCACACAGAAGAAATGTTTGGGGGGATACTCGCAAAGTAAGTCCATTAATTTCTTGGCTTTTATGTCATTGTTTTCGATAAGGGCTTGAACAGAATACTTATCCTTCTCACTCCTAACATGCTTATGAGCAGAGAAATTTGCCACAATATCAAAGCCACATTCTTCACGGAAAATACGGGCAAATATCGGATCTGCAAAATTCAGTGTATACGTACGGTAGTCTGGCGGTACAACAATGCTTGCATCACTACGCAAATCCCGGGTCAGTTCTGTCAATCCATTCTCGTTCAAATCTATCACTACCAAACTTCGGGGATGGAAGCGCAGCACCGCCTTGACATAACTGGAGCCGATGGACCCGGCTCCTCCTATGACGCAAATCGATTTCCCCTCAATTTCTTCCGTCAGCGTTTCACTATTCTCTTCAATGTCTGAAGCGAACATACTACAAGGACGCCGTGTTATGCTTTGGGATATAAATCCATCTATGTCGAAAACTGCCATAGCGCTTATCTATTTAACGAACTATATTAAACATTTTGGACAAAAAAAAGCTTCTGCACGTTTTACCCCTACTATTTTTCCATAATATCTGGAAACAACATCCATAAACTCCTCCCAGTCTTGCCCACCTCTCTTCCACTCAGAGCGATAATATGAGACGGCCTTAATTTTATCTTCCCAGACATCTGTTATGTCCACATATACATTAGGTACAAAGAACTCATTCATATAATAATTTACTTGTCCCTCAAAGAAATGGGGGATTCGACGACTCGCTGCTTTTGCTATTCTGGATGCGGCCTCATGATCATGGTTAATGTCCCCGCTCCACGTTGTAACTATAGTGTCAATATCATGATTCTTAATGATACGTAACACCTCACACACATATTTATCATCATATTCCAAATGAGTATTCTTTGCATCTAATATCTCACAGCCGTCGTATTTCATAAAAGAAACAATCTCCTCAATATCTTTCCTTGTCTCAACAGGATCCCGCAAAAAAATTCCGTCTGGGGTATACCATGAGCCATCGGTAAAAATCAAAACAAAGATTTTTTTACCCTCATGTTTCCATTTCAACATTGTACCACCCGCCATAATTTCCAAATCATCAGGGTGTGCAACAACTGCAAGGACATTGTTAATAGTGCTTTCCATAATTATACTAATTAGTGAAACAATCCGCTCCGATCTATAACATATCTACTGTACACAATAAATGCTATGTGAGATAATGAACTCCCAAGTCTCACGTACGAAGTAATATCTTGTCGAAAAGTAGGACCATACTTCGCCATTTTCTTCTTTACATCATTTTGCTCAACATAGACAATGTCGTTTTGCTGTAAGTAATATACCTCTGAATTGAAGATTGTTTTCTTGGTTAGATCCACCTGTATTGGTGTCAACTCCCCGTGCTTTTCGCGCATGACTATAACATTAGTTCTCATACCCGAATCGGTGACATCTCCGCACATGGCCAGTGCCTCAAAAATAGTAAGACGTTCTCCGGTCACATGCAATTCTTGCGGCACACGCACTTCACCCACAACGGAAACACGGAAATTCATGGGGCTGACTGTCACTACAGGATCCAGCACATATCCCCCAATTATGAGCTTCTTTTGCAACAAATTTTGCAGGGAGTCGTAACTGATTCCTCCAGCCTGGACCTTTCCGACAACTGGGAACGAAATGAATCCATTTTCATCAACCAGATAGCCTGCCACTTCTGCCTTTTTTGTTCTCAAATACGATTTACTCTGATTGGCTGACGCAGGAATATTTGACGGATTCATCCTACTCATTTCCAACGCCACTATGTGCGTCTCCTGATTGAAAGGAATGACACTTTCAATTATCTCGCTGTTGACATAGATGTACAATTGATCGC
>OCTW011584537.1_pt1 | contig 27744 bp, 8 predicted proteins | sample 1539671 | NCBI WGS metagenome assembly OCTW01 (sample SAMN02144230, study PRJEB22623) | gut metagenome | biome: sheep rumen | host: Ovis aries | place: New Zealand | reverse complement strand
CCTGCCAGTCGCCGCTGTATGGGATCGGCGGGAGACGGAAAGTGAAGTCATAGTCGCCGAAAAGGTTCCACTCGTCGCCTTGCCATGACCAGAAGTTGATGTGCGGACGACGGAGCACCACGCTGCAGTTGGAGAAGCTCACACCATCAAGATATCCCAGCGGGAAATAGAAGTTGCGGCCGTTCTTCGGAGTCGCTGAGTCGTCGGGGGTTCCTTGTGCGTCGTCCTGAGTAGGATCGCCCTCGAATCTCAGTCCGTTGGTCATCACTTCGGGGAATACCGACGAGAAGTCCATGCGGATACGGGTGTTCTGAACGATGTTCTGCACGTCGTAGGAGAAAGCGACGATGTCATCCACATAATAATAATGGCCGTTGAGTCCGTCATGAATCACATCACTTTCGATGGTCGGGTCGATATGCGAGCCTTCTATCCGGTAAGTGTCGTCATAGCGGCGGTTGATGTATCGCTCGCCCTTTGTTCCTCTGCCCACGTAGTCTGTCACGGTGAGTTTCTCTACCTTGATCATGGTATGCGGAAGCAGGGTGTGGAACCAGTCGCTTGGGTTGATGAGCGTCTCTTCGAAACCAAAGGCTCCCTTCACCACACCGATGTTCACATCCATCGGGGTGAGGTCGGAGGTGCCGGCGGTGTAGCGCGTGAGGATATGATACTGCATGAACCTGCGGAGCGGGTTGATGCTGTCGGTCAGATTGTCAAAACTATGGCCTGCCTTGTTGACATCCTCCGGATAGACCGGGTCATAGAGCGTGCAGGCCAGGTCGTAGAGGGCCTTCATGTCGCCCTTAGCGATACCGTACTTGGATTCAAGCACGTCATCGGGCTCCACGAAGACGGTGTAGCCATATTTCTTCGTGTCGGGCACCCAGGCCACTTCGCTCCAGATATGGGAGCGGTAATAGTATTTCGAATACTTGGTGCGGTCGTAGCTCTCATCCTCCACTTTCATCATATCCTCCACCACGTCGGTGGCCACAAGGGCTTTGTAGAACGTGCTGATCTTGGGGTTGTCGCGGAGCAGGTCTGAGATGTAGTTGTTGGATTTCTCGATCACTTTGTCAATCGGTTGCATGATGCCGTTCTCCACGGAGTCATCCTGCTGCTCGAAATAGATCTTGGAGAGTCCTTCCAGGATGATCACTGCATTCTCGTTCTCGTCCATGCCTGCTGAAGTGGCGATGAAACGGCCCAGCATGTTGGCGGTGGGCAGACGGTCCTGGTTCATCTCCGATGTGGTGTACATGTTGTTCACCAGATGGGTGCGGGCGATGGTGTCGCAGTCGGCATCGGTGAGGTCGTTGACACTGCCTATGCCACGGTTCTTGAGATACTCGTTGACCGCATCGTTGGAGGGCACGAAACAGGTGTAGTGACCATAAGTGGAGAGCAAGTCCATCAAGCCAGCACGCTGCACAATCTCTGTGAACTCACTGTATTGAGTGCGGTTTTTCAGATAGTCGCTGGCCATCTCGCCTGTGAAAGTGTAGTAATTCTCACTGCTGGGCTCATCCGTGCATGATGATAGCGACAGGATGCCCGACAGGGAGAGGCACAACAGGCCAAGAATGTTGTATTTCAACTTATTCATTTTCTTTCTATTGTTAAGGTTATTCATAACTGTCGTTCTCACCACTGCCGAATGCGGGGTTCTGCACAAGATTCTTGTTCACCTTCAGCTCGGTGTAATAGTAGGGCCAGTACATCGCATCCATCTTCGACAATTTGTTGGCAATCAGCGACCCGCCTGTGGTCACTTTCTGCATGGCTGCTTGTGAGAGTACTGTCGTGCGGCCTTCCCTGCGGGCGCGGCGCACAAGGTCATACCAGCGTTTGCCCTCGAACATCAGCTCGCGCTGGCGCTCACGCATCACCAGGTCTTCCATCTGGCTCTTGGTAGTATAGTCTGCGGCTACCAGCGTGTCGGCCAATACGTTCTGGCATACCGCGCGTTTGTTGACTGCGTTCACAAGCGAGAAAGCTTGGGCCAGGTAGGGCTCGTTGTATTTGATGACATCTTCTTCGCTGCCTTCACGCAGCTTCTGGGCGATGGCTTCGGCTTTCAGCAGCATGATGTCGGCCAGACGGTAGATGATCCAGTTGCTTCCGTTGAGGCCATCAGGCCATTTGGTCGTATAGATAATGTCCGGATTCTGGGCATTGCTCGTGCTGATGGTCACACCTCTGTTGACATATTTCGCAATGGCTTTGTTCTCGCTGTTGCAGTTGAAATACAGACGGGAATCGAGCTTCTTGTTCTTGTCCTCAAACACGGTGCGTCCAGAGGTCTTCGCAATGTCTTCCAGCAGATAGTCCGAGGGGGCAAGGTAACCGATGCTCACTTTGCCGTTGCCATAAAACAGGTTGACTGCCGAATTGGCGGCCATGCTCTCTCTCTCTGGATCGTCGCTGAACACCAGTTGGAAGATGATCTCCTGCTGAGCCATGTTGTATTCCCTGGAGAAGAGATAGTCGTAGGCATCACCAAACTGGTTGTTCATCGTCATGTTGTTGAGCAAAGGATAGCCATTGGTGCGGGTGAAATTCTCATCTTGGCTGCTGCTGCTGGTCGTCTGGCGGCTGTCAAGAAATTCCTTGGCCAACTTCTTCTTCGACTCGATGACGAGGTCGGCATACTGGATGCAACGGTCGTAATCCTGTTTCCACAGATACATCTCGCAGAGCATGGAGTGGATGGCGTCCTGGGTGATGCGGCCCGTCTGATAGATGGGGGTCGTGGTCGGATAACGCTTCACGGCCATGTCCTTCACACCCTCGAGGTCCTCTATCAGCGAGTCAAGCACATTCTCGAAACTCGTGGCGGGCAGGTCCATCGTCTGGTCATCGTCGATGTATGCCTCACGGGAGAAAGGTACGTCGCGGAAGGTGCGGATCAGATAGAAGTAACTCAACGAGCGGAGGGCAACCATCTCGGCAATGGTGGCCTGAAGCTCACTCTGGGTGTATCCAGGATCCATGGCTGCCACTTCAGGTGCATATTTCAGCACGGTGTTGCAGCGGTTGATCACATTGTAGAAACTCACCCATTCCGTATAGTTGTTCTTGGCGGTGATGTTCTCGTTGAGGATGTTGAGCAGATTGGCATCGTTGGTGACGTTGGTGCCGGGAGCCATGTTGTCGCTTCTCACTTCGCCCCAGATCATCATCCGGCGGATGCAGGCGTCCGACTGCAATGCGGAGTAGCAACCTGTGACGATTCCGTCGACATCGGCCTTCTCATTCCAGAATTTCTCCAGCACAATCTCGTTCCTGGGCTCGATCTCAAGGAAGTCGCCGCAGCTTGAGAGCAAAAGGCTGGTGGCAGGAGCTAAGGCCATTATGACAGCCAAGCCCTTTAATGTATGGTATATATGATGTTGTCTCTTCATAATCGTATCTTCTTGATGTATTCTACTTAGAAGTCAACAGTTGCCCCCAGGGTGTATGAACGTGAGCGGGGGGTCTGCGCAGTGTCCATCGCCGGATTGTAACCGTAGGCGGAGATATCCGGGTCCACGCCCGAGTACTTGGAAATCACGAAGGGGTTGTTGGCACTTGCATAGAGCGAAAGCTTGTTGATGCCCACGAATTTCAAGAACTTGGCTTTCAACTGATAGGAAAGCTGGATGTAGCCCATACGCAGGTAACTGCCATCCTCCACGAAACGGTCGCTCACCAGCGTGTTGTAGCTGCTGTTCTTGCCGTACATGGCTCTCGGGATCGAGGTCACGTCGCCTTCCTTGCGCCAACGGTAGTTGACGGCCTGGCTCTGGTTGTCATTGCCGATCATGGCCTCTGCGTCGAGACGGGCGAGGTTGATGATCTTGTTGCCATAACGGTAGGTGAACTGGGTGGTCAGACGCCAGTCGCCGTACATCAGGGTGAAACCGAAACCACCGGTCAACTTCGGAAGAGAACTGCCGAGGTAGACAATATCAAGGGCGTTGATCTGACCGTCATGGTTGACATCCTCATACATGGCATCACCACCGGCGAAACGGTAGTTCTTGCCAGTGCCGTCATTGGTGTAGTTGAACATCATCCTTACAGGGTTGCCTTGGGCGTCGCGGATGATCTGGCCGTCGGCACTCAGGGCGATCGGCGCGGTCTTACCGCTGGCCAGGAACTCATTCTGCTCCTCTGGAGTCAACTTGGAGAATGTGCTGTAGTTGTATTGGTATACACCTTTATAGCGGAATCCGTAGATGGCTCCAAGTGGGTTGTTGAGCTGCACACGGTTCAGGGTCTCACGGTTTTCGTGGCCAAACTCTGAGTTGTAGTTCTTGAGCACAAACTCATCCATCTCAAGTATCTCGTTGCGGTTGTTGCCGAAGTTGACATTCAGGTCCAAGGTGAACTTGCCCGACCTGATGAGACGGTTGGTGTTGACATGGAACTCCCAACCGGTGTTCCTCATCTTGCCGCTGTTGCGGTAGGGGACTGTCGTGTAACCGGTGTTGGAAGGGATGCGGTAACCGCCCACCAGCATGTCGGAGGTGGTACTGCGGTAACCCTCTATGCTCATGGTCAGACGGCCATCCAGGAAACCGAGGTCAACACCCAGGTTGTAGCTGGATACGATCTCCCAGCGCAGGTCGGTCAGGCGAATGTTCTGAGGCTCCATGGCTGCCATGTCGAGATAGCGCGGAGCACTGCCGTATTTCGAGGTGTAGAGGTAGTTCTGGCCTGGCTGGTTACCTACGCGTCCCCAACTGGGGCGGATGGCAAACATCGAGAGCCACTTGTTGCTCCAGTCCATCCAAGGCTCATCACTGATGATCCACTTGGCGGAGACTGAGGGGAAGTAGCCCCATCGGTTGCTGGGACCGAATTTCGTCGTTCCGTCGGCACGGATGGTGAAGTCGGCGATGTAGCGCTCCTTGTAGGCGTAGTGGGTCGACCAGGTGTAGTATAGCGAGCGCCACTCGCTGAATCCTGACGAAAGACCGCTGATCAGACCGCCGGCATCCGGACTGGTGATGCCGCCGGAGGGGTTGCCCTTGGCCGTGGAGCCTTGGTTGTTCGAGGAGCCGGAGGTAAGTTCCATTCTCACCAGCGACATCAGGGAGTGGTTCTTGTTCTTGAACGCGGGTATGAAGGTCAGCGTCTGCTTGGTGTTGAACGAGACGCTTTTGGATGATCCGGAATAGCTGTTGTTATAACCGCTGGTCCAGGGCGTTGTCACCAGTTCCTGAGGATAGAACCGGTCGTCATACTGGTTGAAGATGTTCATGTAGATCGAACCGCGCCAGTTGAGTTGGGTGTGGTCGTAGTCTGTGCCCAGAAGTTGGTAGTTGAGCACCAGCTCCGGCGACATGTCATAAGTCCTGCGCTGGTTCTTGGCCAGGTAGGCTGAGGCCACGGGGTTGACGTAGTTCTTCTGATTGCCGTCGAAGATGCTTGAGGCTGACTGCAGCATGCTGTAGTATTGGTCGGTATCAGCGCCGGTGACCGGATCCTGCTCGTAGATGCTCATGTTGGGCATCTTCCTCAGTGCGATGGAGAGCAGGTCGTCGTAGTTCATGTTGTTCTTCGTATAGGTGAGGGCGAAGTTGGTGCTCACCATGATGCGGCGGCTGATGTTGTAGTCGAGGGCCACACGGGTGGAGAAACGGTTCAGCTTCTGCTTGATGATCGTACCAGTCTCGTGGTCGAAACCGCCACCGATGCGGAATGAGGCTTTCTCACCACCACCACTCACGGTGAGGTAGTGGTTCTGGCGGAGACCCCACTGGGTCACGGCCTTGCGCCAGTCGGTGTTGTTGTTGTATTGCTCATATTCCGAGAAAGTGGGGTCGTAGTTGATCTCTCTCACATTGGCAGAGGCACCGTCATTCTGCTGGGGATTGAAGTATGACTCTTTGAGCAGCATGGTGTAGTCATCACCATTGAGCAGCTTGTAGCCTTCAGGCAGATAGGTGCCTGTCATCTTCAGAGAGTAGGTGAGTTTCGGAGGACCGGGAATACCACGCTTGGTGGTGAGCTCGATCACACCGTTACCACCTAATGAACCATAGAGGGCGGTAGCGGCGGCGTCTTTCAGCACGTTGATGCTGGCGATGTCCTCCGGGTTGATGTTGAGGAGCTCGGCGAATTTCTCGTTGTTGGCCGACGCCAGGTCGAAGTTGTCGAGGTTCACCTCGCGGATGTTGCTGTCGACCACAATCAGGGGGTTGGAGTTGGTCAGGGTGGAGAGAGAGGTGGCACCGCGCAGGCGCATGGTGGAACCAGAGCCCAGGTCACCGGAGTTGCTGATCACATCAAGACCGGCAACCGAACCCTGGAGAATCTCGTCGACTGAGGTGATGCCCAAACCTTCGAAGTCTTTCATCGACAGGCTCTGGGTGGCTGTCGACAACTCACGCTCGGGGATGGGGAGGGAGTTGCCGCGGGCACGGCGCTTCGACACGACGGTCACTTCCTGAAGTGAGGTGGCCGACTCCATCTTGATGTCGTAGGTGGTCCTGTCAATAGGCAGGGTCACGGTCTTCAATCCCACATAGGAGAAACGGATCTTGTCTTTGGGATTCTGGATCTTCATGGTGAAGTTACCGTTAAGGTCGGTGACGGCGCTCTCTATGATACGGCCGTTGGCATCGATCTCGCACACGGTGGCACCGATCAGCGGCTCAACGTCGTCGCTGATCGTACCGTGCACCGAACTGATCTGTGCACTGACGGTCAGGGCTACCGCTTGCATCAGGAAGACCAAAAGGATTGATTTCAGTTGTCTCATATATTATTTCCTCCTTATCTTTTTAAGTTGTTGTCTCCAGGGGGTCATTTTCTTGGCCATCAGACACCCGTCGATTTGATGAACAACAGCATCCGAGGCCATGAAGATGATGGCGGTATTGCTGCCAACAGAACCTCTGAACCAATAGTCTCGGCAGATCTGGTTGTACAGACCCTCGGTCTTCACTACATGACGGGTATTGCCCATCTCATCAGTGACAGTCAGACTGTTGGCGGATGCGTTTGATGAAAGAGGATAGAAACGACCGGTCTCGGGGTTTCGGAGCATGCTCTCATAGACATTGGCTTCACTGCCGTTCTCCGGTGCCATGTTGATGGCTACGGAGTGGTCTTGCACGTGATAGCGAACGAAGTCGACAATGATGTTCTTGATGACTCTCTGTGCGCTGTCGGCCAGCTCCTCAGATCCCCACACCTGCTCGGTCTGTGCCTCATAGTCGTCCCAGGTGGGGAGAAGGCCCTCGTCGATCAACTGCTGGATGGCTCTGTTGGTCGGGATGTAGACGGTGTAGTTGTAATTGTCGAAGAGCTTGAAGTTCTTGCTTCCCTGGTCGGTCAAGCCGGCATTGTAGGACTGAAGTTTGGTGACCATCAGCTCACTGCCGTCGTGGTCGACGAGGTCAAGGAATGAGGAGAACTCCTCATGGTTCTTCATGGTCATATAGAAGGAGTTCTGTGCGCTCAAAGGCATGCGGTCATTGACTTGGTATGACTTACCATTGGTCTTGGTGTAGATCTCGCCGCTGTTGACGGGCAACTGCACGTTGTTGTGCTCGATGTCCCAGCCGCCCGAGAAGGCGATGCGGCCGTCGGAGGTCTTCGACACGCGGAGCAGCGTGCCGCCCTTCGACTTGTAATACTCATGACCGTCTTCCACGTCGCCGACGATGATCAACTGATCCATCAGTCTGGACAGACGGTCTCTGATGACATCGTTGGATACGATGGCCTGGGTACGGGCACCGACGGTGATCACACCGTTCTCGTCGACAGTACAACTGTAACGGCGGGCCTGCACACGCTCTCCTTGGCTCTTGGTGGGGTCATAGTAGAACTGCAGGAGTGAGGGCGATTCCATACCGGTGCTGTTCTCCACCTTGCCATAGAATGCGGGGTCAAGATACCAGAGCATGGCATCGTTGGTCGGGAGGAGCAGACTATAGCGGGAGTCCATGGAGAGCAGGTAGGGGAGGAAGTTGAGTTGGTCGATGGCCCAGTAAATCACGTTCATGGTGGAGGCATGAGCCAGGGCAGGGTAGGCCACAGAGGCGTACTCTGCCGGTGAGAATACCTTGTTGACCAGATATACCACGCCATTGCAACCCATGAAGCAGGAGTCCACGTTCTCTATCTTGATGCCGAGGGGCTCCTTGGCGTCGTTGAGCACGTTGTCGAATTTCGATGGGAGTGCATTGGTGAATGTCGGAAGCATGTTCACGTTGATCAGCTTGGCCAGTGTGGCGTCGGGGATGCTGTCCCATGAACCATACTCGGTCTGGAGGTCACGACCTTCGTTGTTCCACCAGTAGGTCAGGGCTTCGTTGGTCGGCACGATCATGGCTCCTGCGTCGTAGTGCAGGTCATAGTTCATCGTGTTGGCATACATATACTGGTTCCAACCCGGATCGAAGGACAACTGTGCTGTCACTGCCTCGTTGTTGGGATCCACGGCGTTGGGATTGCCACCTGCAGAGCGCTTGCTGTAATAGCGGAGGGTGTAGACAGAGTCCTGGTTGTTGTAGAGGCGGTTGTACTCCTTGGTGCCCGCATCATTATAATAAGGTGCCGAGAAACGGTCTACCAGCGATGACCACATCGACATGTTGGAGTGCTGGCGCAGGATATCTGCCATGTTGGGCGAAGATTCGATCACACCGTCCACTTTCTGGATGTATCCGTTCTTGCAGGTGATGTCCTTCTCGCCCACGCGCTTGCCATTCACCCACGACTCGGAAGTAGAGGTGGCTTGGTGGTTGGTCAGGATGCTCAGGTCTTCATTGGTCATGTTGTAATAACTCATGAAAGCTGGCAAGAAATGAATCATCGGCGCGGAAGTGGCATCCTTGAAAATGGGGATGGAACGCCCGCTCTCCTTGAACTTGGCCCATGCGGGGGTGTTGGGCATCTCCGTCGGCTTCATGATGTAGACGGAGTCGTAGATGGATGAAGCTGTCTCACGGCGCATGCACATGCCTTCCATCGGGGGATTGCCGCTCACGTTGGAGAGCAGCTCGATGAGGTAGGCATTGTTGATCATGGAGTTGTTGAGCAGCATCTTCTTCTGTGCTGTCGTCAACTGCGCATAACTTCTCACACCCCAGTTGTTTTGTGAGAACCACTGGTCAAAAGCTTCGTCGTTGGCGGCGAACAAGGTCTTTGAACCGGTGTGGCTCAACACCTCTTTCTGATCCAAGTCGTCGATCAATCTGAGCAGGGTGGTGAAGTGCCCGTCGTCCTGCAGCTGCTCATAGATGGAGTTTCCCAGCCACGAAGGCTGGCCGGTCAGCACAAAATCGTTTTCGCACGATTGTGTCGACCACATCCCAAGCAACAGCCCACAGCACGTCAGCATGGCTTTCGCCAACCGCTTGAACGACTTGTGTTCTTGCTTTTTACGTTTCATAGTTATTTGTTAGTTATAGGTTTGATAATAATATCACAAGGGTCAGCTTTATAATAGGCTGATATATTGTTATTTCGGTGTTACTCAGGGGATAAGGTTAGGCAATCCCCCACATCAAAAAGAATGTTAGTGTCTGATTATTTTCATTATTTTGGCAAAGTTAATAAAAATTTAGATTAAACTAACATTTTTTATGGAAAAAAATATTTAGACGTGTATTTTTTACACTTTTACCCTATAAAAAAGCAACCGGCAAGCGAAATTGACTTCGTTGCCGGTTGCTGTTGGATGCGACGGTTCCTTAAAGGATTACACGTCGGGAGAGGGTGTCATCACTTGATGCTGACTTTCCTCACGCGGATGGTGCCGTCGGTCAGGGTCTCACGCACGATGGTGATACCTCTCTGCAGACCGTTCACACGGGCTCCGTCGACGGTGTAGAACTCTGCGCTCATCACGCCGTTGCCATTGATCTCGTCGATGCTCAATGGGTTGTCACTCGGCTGGAGCGAGCTGTTCTTGCCGTAGTAGGAGAGTTGCCAGTTGGTCCAGATGCACCAGTCGTCGGTCGAGTTGATGTTCTTCTTCAGACCGATGGTCAGGTTGCCGTCCTCGCCGACCTTCACAATCACGTTGTTGTTGGCGAACATCGGGGCACCGTCGCTACCCGGCGACTGGAAGGCGTCGGCTGCGGTGGCCATCGAGTTGGGCACTGCCAACTGATTCTCCTCGGATGCATAGACCCATCCGTCGGGCAGTGACTCCATCACAACTGCCTGTGATGCCAGGCGGTGCATCGGAGCGCTCACGGTGTCGTTGTCGACAGCTGCATAGAGGAATGCGTTGTTGTTGGCAGAAGGATCTGCGGTGTAAGTGGTGTAGTCGTTGACATAGCCACCATAGCGGAAGAAGCCCTGTACGGACACTTTGTAAGTACCTGCGGGAAGACCCTGGAGGAGCTGGAAGTAGTCGAATGTGGTGTTGAACTTCTCGGCATCGTTGGCCTCTGCGTTCACAGATGCGCCACCGGTCCAACCGTTGTCGTTGCCTTCAACGTATGCCGGGTTCACAATCACTGTCGTGCACTCCACGGGGCTGGCGTCGCTGGCACTCTCCATGTTCTGCGGGATGCCAAGACGGTTGATCATCTTCTTGATCTGATTCATCAGGTCTTCCACCTCGCTGTCTTTGTAGCTGTGGTTGTCAAGACCGTCGGTGATGGCCTGGTTGAGGGCTTTGGCCTCGTTGATGGTGGCCACACTGGCCACGGAGTTGTTGATGGCCTGGGCGAGTTGCTCATTGGCTGCCTCAAGACGTGAGAACAGGGCCTTTGACTCACTTACGGCCTCCTGGAGGTCGAACAGCTTGGACAGAGCATCAAACATGGCGTCACCGTCATCACCGTTGACTACAGCCTTGGCCTCGTCGATGGCGGCTTGCAGTGCCTCTGCCACGTCTTTGCCGATAGCGCTGTTGAGGTTGGCCTCTGCATCAATAATAGCCTGCTCAAGTACGGGTTTCACCACGTCGGCTCTGAATGCGCGGTAGGTGATCTTGAAGTTGTCCCAGATACTCCAGCTGTCGCCAAGTTGGTTGGAGGAGCCCTTCACACCAATGCGGATAGGATCGCCGTCCTGAGCCACAAGGCCGAAGGCCGACTGGGTGTACATGCCGTTTTCGAAGGCAATGGCAGAGCTGGCCATACCGTTGGGGAAGAAGAGCACGGTGCCGTCCTCAAGGGTCTCAGAAGTGTAGTCAGTGCTGTTGCCACTGTAGAATGCTTCGTCGGTGATTTGCATCGGGTCTCCATACACGTTGGTGAACGGAGTGATGTTCGAGTTCATATAGACGAACACGGGGCAAGTCTCCTTCGTGGTATACTCCTCGTGGTTGAGATAAGCCTGATAAGCGGTGCGGCCATAACGGTAGAAGCCCTGGACCGAAATCTCATACACACCCTTGGGGGCATTTTCCACAATCTGGTAGATATCAAACTTGGCGTTGTTCCAGGCCTCGTAGCATGTGTTGGTGCTTGTTCCACCTGTTCCTACGTTTCCACCGCTGGCAGCCTCTCTGGTCCAGCCTGTAGCTCCCTGCTCGAAGTCGGGGTTCACCATGAGCAAGGTCATGTCAGCGTCCTCTTTCGGATGCAGATATACCTCTTTGATCATGGCCTTCACGTTGGCTAACATTTCCTCTAACTCCTCATTGGTCAGGTCGCGCTTCTTGATAGCATCGTCATAGTCGAAATCAATCCACTCGCCAAGTACCTCTCTGTATTCTTCCTCATATTTATCATTATTGGCTGCGTTGAATGCCTCATCTCGAATAGCCACAAGTTGCTTCCAAAGCTCGATGTTCTTGTCAAGGTCTTCAGTAGCTTGCTGGATGCCCTTGATGGCTGACATGATGGCGTCTTTCGTGGTGGCGCTGTTCAGAGCTGCCACAGCTGCGTTGTAAGCGTCGGCGTAAGCCTGGGTGTAGATCACATTGGTGAGGTCGAATTCCTTTATGTTCTCCTTGGCAGATTCCAGAATCAACTGGTAGGCGTCATCTCCGTTGCCGTAGTAGGTCAGGGCGAAGTCGTCGAAGATGCTCCAGTCGCCTGAGATGGTCACGTCCTTGCGGACACCGATCTTCAGCTCACCGTCTTCACCCACGTTGATGAACACGTGGTTGTCGTTGCAATAGCCGGCCTTGAAGAACTCGTCAGAAGCAACCATGTCGTTGGGGATCACCCATGCCTCGCCGGTCTCGGCGTCAGTTGCGGTGCTCCAGCTGCCAGTGGTCATGTTCTCGGTCAACTTGGCGGTGAAGGGAGAGGCAATGCTGCTCACCAGACTGTCGGTGGCGGTGGCGGCATAGAGTTTCGAGTATTTCGACGCATCGTTCTGTGCTTTGTAGTTGTCATAAGCGGGCTGAGCGTTGCCGGCGCGGTAGAAAGCGTTGACACTCAGTTTGTAGACACCTTCCTTCAAGCCGGAGAGCTGCTGGTAGGTGTCGAAGGTCATGTTGTAGCGCTCTGCATTCTCCTTCGGGTTGTAGCCGCCGAAGCCAGAACCTGCCCAACCGTCGTACTTGTTGCCTACAAAGGTGGGGTTGGTGATGAACAGCGAGGTCACGTCGACAGGATTGTTGACAGTGGCGTTCTCGTAGTTCTCACGGGCCAACTCTTCCTCGCGGGCGGTGATGGCGGCCTTGGTCTCCTCAATGGCTTTCTTGAGCTCATCCAGTGTGCTGTTGGTGTTGTTGTAAACAGCAATCTGGGCTGCTACGTCAGCACCAATCGACTCTGCCTTGTTGAGCAGGTCTTTCAGCTCCATGGCTGCGTCATAGAGCAGCTCTGCTGCCTCATACTGCTCATAAGCGGCCTCGGGCACGAGCTTCCAGTCGATGAAGGCTCCACCGTCAGCGGTCAGGTCGGAGTTCAGCACGGTGTTCTCTGCATTCGTGGTGCGGTCCAGTCCCACAAACTTGGTGTTGTCATTCCAGTTAGGGTTCTGGGCGGATGGAGAGAGGCGGTACACTTGGCCACCCATGTCTGTGATCTCCCACAGGTAGTCGGGCTGGTTGTTGTAGTCCACGTACATGATGTTGGCATCCTGCACGAACCACCACATCTTCCAGGCACTCTGGGTCTGCACGTAATCCGTGAGCGTCCAGATACCCTCGCTTTGCTGCTCGGCTCTAACTTTCAGTCCGGTGGTGCCTGCGCTGGCCTGTGTGCCATAGGCATTACCTTGTGTGAAGAAAAGCTGGCAACCGGTGAGGTAGAAGTAGTATACTTCTCCATCCACCAAACTTGCGAACTCCGTAACCGACGGTTTTTGCCAAACGTTGTCGTCTACGGCTTTAGCCACATTACTGCCCAAAAGGAGCAATGCGCTTAAAACAAGTAGTTTTGCAATTTTCATAAAGGTTAAATTTAAAAAGTTAATAAAATCCCGCAAGTGCATTAGCAGGTGCATTGAAAAATTAGGTCTTCTGATACGAATTTACGGCTTTAGTGAATGATTTGTCACTTAGCTTCAGGTAGGTTGGTTGTAGATTATGTACAATTTGTGGCAAAGATAATAAAAAATCTGATACGACCACCTTTTTTTCTAAAAAAAATGGTATAAACGTGTATTTTTTACACTTTTTGTTGTCGTTGGGCTCTTCCTCCTCATTTGACCATGATTTTCCGGCTGTTTTTGCCTTCCCGCTGGATATACAGTCCGCGGTGATGGGGATGCTGGGTTCTCATGCCACTGATGGTGTAGTAGCCGTTGTCGGTGGAAGCCTCTTCGGCCGTCACTTGGCGGATGCCGTTGGTGGCGTCATCCATCACTTGTCTCACCTCTTCGGCGTTGAGGGCGTGGTTATAGATCCTCACGTCATCCACGTAGCCTTTCAGCATGGGGGCTGTCGAAGCCTGCCCACGTCCGATGTAGTTGAGTGCTGGATGAATGTCGGCCGGTGTGAGGGTGATGGCTGTCGAACTGGCCACTTCCTCACCGTCGAGATAGAGCGTGGTCTTGCCTTCGGCAGTCGTCAGGGCTACGTGTTGCCACCTCAGTCCGGTGAGCTTCTTGTCGCTGTCCAGTGTTTGTTCCTGTTGACCGTCGCTGATCACATAGCTCAGGCCGGTGCCGTCAGAGGGGGTGAGATAGAGTTGCTTGCCTGGTCCGTTACCGAAGTCGAAGAGCCTTTGGTGTGGCACACTGGTGTTCCTCAGGTATATCCAGGCTGCGAAGGTCAGTTCCTTGGTCGATGCCACCTCATAGGGCAATTGTATCCATTGGCTGGTGCCGTTCAGACTGAGGGCATGGCTGCCCTCTGCGTGGGTTGTCGTGTATTGTGTCGTGGCATAGTCGGCGGCGTCCAGCTGGTTTATGGTTCTGTCGAGAAGGTTGCTTTCCATGTCCCAGCGGGCGATCATCGCAGGCGTGGCAAGGGGGGCTGCTTCCACCGCCTCGCTTGCCGCCGAGAGGTTCTCACTGCGGTCAATGGCTTTCACTCGGTAGAGATATGCTTCACCCTGGCGGCACGTGTTGTCGATATATCGTGTGCCTTTCACTTTCCGGGCGATAGTGTTCCATTGGTTGGATTCCTTGTCGGCTCTCAGGAGCATGTATCCATCGAGGTCACTTTCAGTATTGGCGGTCCATTCCAACAGCACACTGGCGGTTTGTGGCGTTGCCGTGAGTCCTCCTGGGATGGCGGGGGCCACCGTCTCGCATTCGGCATCCAGCGGCAGGAATTTCCACAGTTGCCGGGTGGGATCTGGCAGCAGGGTCTGCTGGTTGATATTGATGCCTTGGATGGCGTTGCCGGTCACCAGGGTGAGGTAGAGGGCGCTCTCGCGGTTGCGGATGTAGTAGTAGCCGTCGCCGGCGTAGACGAGATACCACTGCTGGTTCGACGATGGCGTGCCACTTCCGTAGGCGATTACATTGCCGCCGCTCTCAGTCGAGAAGTTGAGCACGTCGAGATGCTTGCCGTCGTTGACCGACTTGATGTCGATGAAACTGTAGTCGCCGTCGACGGTGTTGCCCACAGGGTAGACTTCCCACTGCTGTACGGCTGTGCCGTTGTCCTTCATTTGGCTGATGTTGGTGTTGCCTCCAGAACTGCCGTATTCGGCCAGTACGTAGGAGGTGGCCTTGTTCATGATCTTGTATTTTCCGTTGATGACACTTGGCTGCACGTCGTCACCCCAGGTGATGTCGATCACGCGCTCGGCGTTCTTCTGACCTTTCTGGTAACCTGTGCCGCCGTGGATCCTCATCTGGTATTCGCGCGTGGGACCGACCCCGTCATAATACACCTCATGGTCGGTCGAGAGAAACTGGTAGGTGGTGGTCACGGCTTGGCGCTCGCTCGAACCGAGGAAGGCCTTCACCCGACCGTCGTCATGGCGGTAGACGGAGGCTGCGGTCCAGTTGGCGGCATGATCGCCGTAGCCCAGGCGTGTTCCATGGCGGCTGATGTCGCAGAATTCTCCCCTGGCACGGCTGTCATATCCCCACCAGATGCCGACGGTCATGCCGCACTCAAGGCCGATCATTGCTTCTGCCACATTGTGCATTTCATCGTTGTAGCCCACTTTCCCGTGTGAGGAAAGGTGCTGGTGGAAGGCCTTGTAGTTCTGCATCGAACCGGCCAGTTGATGGGTGTTGCCCCAGTCATAGTATTCTTGCCCTGGTGTGAACCATGAGAGGGCTTTGTCGTCGTTGAGGGTGTTGGCACCCACAAGGGCGATTTCTGTGAAGCGGGGGTAGTCTTCTTTTAGTTTCCTGGCGATGTCGCGGCTGTTGTTTACCGTGGCACCCTCCTCCGTCCAATAGTCGGGCTCATTGAAGGGCGACACGCCGGCCACACGGTGGTTGCTGTTGGCTTGCAACCACTCCACATGGGCATTGATCATGGCCGACCAGCGGTCAACATTGGCCGTGCTGCCGTTGCGGTAGTAGGCATCCACTCCCGCCTCTTGGTCGGCGGTCAGCACCAGCGGCAGCGTGTCACTCACAATGTTGAATATGTTGTTGCGACGGCGTAGGTAACTGATTGGGTCGTTGGCGAGCGACTGGTCGTCGACCAAGGGCTTGGTCATCCTGAAGCAGGTCCTGCCGATGCCGATGTTCTCCTTGCCCATATGGTTGATGCCCTTGCGCAGGTTCTGCTCGTTGATCCACGCTTGGTCCAGCCCCCAGATGGGATGGAAACGCTGACCCTCTCCCTGGATGGAGAATGCCACGCTCACCTGGCTCGGAGCTGTGGGGGTGAGGTTGTCGCTTGATGAGGGGATGCGGTCGCTTTCCTGAGACCAACCGCAAAGGGTGAATGCAGCCGACAGGCTTAGGGTCGTGAGTAGACGGTAATGCATAGTATGATTTTTGTCGGGTTGAATGGATTTTGCAAAAATAGCAAAAAATGATGAAATATTATCCTATCTTACATTTTTTTTACGTAGAATATCTTTTTTTGCTAAAGTTGTGTGCTGCATGTGTGCCCTATATCGTTTTTTTTCACTAAATTTGCCGCACTATATATAAAAAGGTGTAAAATTACACCATCAATCTAACTTAAATAACTAACCTTTTTTGATATGCGACCTGTCATTCATTTTCTCTTAACTTGTCTGTTGGTGTGTGCTTCGCTCTCCACTGTGGCCAACACAATCACCACGGTAACACAAGTCAGTGTACCGGTCAGCCTGACCGACGACGTGGACTATGTCATCACTTCCGAGACTCCTTTCACCGATGAAGGCGTCGTCGACATTGTCAACACCGAACATGCTGTCCTCATCCTTGATGCCTTGAAACCCTCACAAGGCATACAGCAGCTCTCTCATGTGAGGATCAATGGGGAAAGGGCATCCAACAATGTCAACTGCCAAGTGAAGATACACAACAGGGGATGTATCATCATGCCTTATGCGAAGGATCTCAAACCACTCACTGTTTTCTCAGAGAAGAATTTCGGGGGTGAGGCGGTCAATGATTTCGGATTGGAGAACTCTGGCGGATACATGAACACCCTCACGGCGGCCAAACTGAATAACCGTATACAGAGTTTCAAACTGAAACGTGGCTATATGGTCACCTTCTCCACCTTGCCCAGGGGAAAAGGATATAGCCGGTGCTTCATCGCCGACACCAGTGACCTCGAAGTGGCCGAACTTCCCAATATCCTTTCGGGGCGCATCTCCTCTTACCGCGTGTTCAAATGGAACGATACCAGCAAAGCGGGACTCGCCAACGATACTCGCTCCGATCCTTGCAACAAACTGAATGTCACCGGTTGCTATTCTTTCGGACTGGGAGAGGATAGGGGCAACAACACAGAGTGCGTGCCTCATCACATCTACGAGGATTGGCCCACTTCGAGCGCATGTGGCAGCGTCACGTATTCTCCCCACATGAAGACCAACAACGAGCCCGGAAACTCCGCTGATGACCATCCGCAGACCGTAGACCAAATTCTCGACAATTGGGAGAACCTCATGGCCACGGGCATGAGACTATGCTCACCATCCTCTCATGACGGAAGCATCAATCACCTCCGCGCATTCATGGACTCCATCGATGCTCGTGGATGGAGGTGCGACATTATCGACCTGCACTGCTACTGGGTGGAGAGCAGCTTCAACAGCATCAAGAACAACTGGGTCGACCGCTATCACCGGCCTATCTGGATCTCGGAATGGGTGTGGGGTGCCTCGTGGAACAACAATGGCATCTTCGGCATTGCCACAGGTAGCAACCGTGACAATCCGACGCAAAGCCAGCTCAACCAGAACAAGACAGCAGTGCAGAGCATCTGTACCAAACTCAACTCATGGGACTACATCGAACGCTATTACTATTGGAACAGCGAGGCCAATTGCTCCAAGCTCTATCTGAGCAACGGCTCGCTGACACCTGCCGGCGAATACTATGCGGGCATGAATACGGGGGTGGGCTACAATGGTCACTATGAGTTCGTGCCCACTACGCCGAGGCAGTACAATATCTCCGATTTCCAAGTCGCCGTCAACAACGGACAGGCCACCATCTCGTGGTATGACCGCAATGGCGAGTACAACCAGGTGATGGAGGTGCAGCGCAAGACAAGGGGAGGACAATGGGAGACCATCTCCGTCGTTGAGCAGCGCGAGACGGCGGCCAAATACACCTATGTCGATGAGAATGCGCCCGAAGGGGCTATCTACCGCATCCATATCACAGACCTCGAGGGCATCGACCGCTACACCAATGATGACACCAGCGTGGGCGATGCCGTGAGATACGAAGGACAGACGTTCTTCGCTGGTGGAAACCTTATCCCCAATGGTGACTTCGAGATGGGCATGACGGATTGGTCGACGGGCAATGGCAAGGCCCTGGGGCAGCCTTATTTCGAAGTTGTCCCGCAGGGCGGACACGACGGCGGTGCCTATCTTCAAGCTTATGGCTCGGGAGGCATCGATCATCAGGCGTCAATCAAGAAGGTCATTCCGCTCGTCCCACATACGACTTACCAGTTCAGCGTGGCTACACGCAACGCCGGCAATTACCTCAAGCTGAGTCTCTCGGCCGATGGCACCGCAGAGACGGTCAATGTGGCGAGCGTCAATTCGGGCAACGAATGGCGTAAGGAATCCTTTGTGTTTGATTCGGGTGACTACAATCAGGCCTTGCTGGCTTTCAGATGGCTCAATGCCACCGGACAGATTGATAAGGTGGAACTGCGGCCGCTCTTCACCGACCGTGCAGGGGCTGTCGCCGATGGCATCGCACAGGCTCTCCGCTACGCAGATGTCGTGAGGCAGTACAATGTGTCGGAGCCTGACCTCAATTCCGAACTGTACGCTATCCTCGACGGCATTTCGGGCAACGACGACCAAGCTCTGGCACAGGCTGACCAAGCCTTGGAAAATGTCGTCAGGGCCTTGGCTGACAAAGCGGCCATCGACTCCCTCTTGGCCTTGGCCGACAAGGTGGTGATGATGGGCTTCCCCGGAAAAAGCGAACTCGCTGCTGCGATGGAGAAGGCACGTGACAGTCGTGGGGCGCAGGAGATCATCGATGCCCGAAGTCAGCTCCAGACGGCCTACGACAACTTCCTTCCGCTTTCTGCTGCACAGGTGCAACCCGTCCAGCCAAGTTTCACAACGGCTAATGGATGGACGGTGAAGGCGGGCACCTACAAGGGCGGCGACCAGCGTGTCAACACCGTCAAGGGCAAAACTTGCTGGAATGCCTGGTGGAGCGGTATCAATGCTTCGCAAGGCACTGCTCAGACCATGGAAGTCAACCAGACCATCAGCGACTTGCCTGAGGGACTCTATGCCTTGGAGTGCAAGGCCACCACGGAGCATTATTGCCTCAGCGACCAGCATGGATTCCTCGTTCACGACGGCGAACGGGTGGTCACTCCGCCACTCAAAGCTGATTTCTTCGACCTGCCCACCATCGGCAATATCTGGCAGACCCTGACATCCCCCGTGGTATACGTCGAGGAGGGCGGGTCAGTCAACATTGGTTTCGTAGGTTCGAAAGAGGGGGCTACCGACAACGCCTGGCACTCCTTCGGAAATGCCAGCAGCACGGGCGACAAGCGCGAGGGATGGTGGTGCGCTACTGATTTCAACCTCCTCTATCATCCTTTGTACAAGAAAAACACTGGTGGCAAACGCTGGATGACGGTCTGTCTGCCTTACGCTTTCCAGACACCTGAGCACGCCAAAATCTACCGCATCGCTGGTATCCTGCCCAATATGTCACAGATAGGTATTGAGGAGATCGACCATGCCAATGCTGGACAGCCCTGTATTCTTTATACTGAGACCGACGAACTGACGTTCTATGAATATGGCGAAGCCGCCGACTCTCCCGTCTCCTATGAGGAGGAAAACAACCTGAGGGGATTCTTCCGGACGACATCCAAGGCTCCCAAGGGCAGTTATGTGCTCTTGGGCGACTCCTGGTACATCGTCGGCGATGACCGTCCGTCCATGGAGAACTATTCCGCCATCATCTACAAACTCGACGGCATGACCCAACTCGATGCCTGGGAAGGAATGACAATGGAACTCTTCCATACCAAAGAGGGAGTGAGTGATATCAGGGTTGATTCCAACGCACCCACTCAGACCTTCACTATCGATGGCCGACGTACTTCGAAGCCCCAGGGCTTGTATATCGAGGTGAAAGACCACCGTGCGACGAAAAAAATCAGATCACAATACACACGATAAGCAATGAAATGGCTGAATAAGAAAAACGGCTGGCTGACACTCCTGTTGTTGGCTTCTATCAGTGGAAGGGCAGAATGGAGGGATGTGACTTCTTACTACTTCCCCAACCCTTCTTTCGACAACAACTCCACCAACCACTGGCTGTGGAACAGCAATGCCTCCTCCCAGCGGTCGGATTTCGGTTGCATGGAGTTCTGGAACGGTATGTTCAACTTCTACACCCAGGACCGGGTCTCCCTGCCCAAAGGACGGTACAGACTTTCGGTGCAGGGCTATTACCGGTGTGGGGATTATGAACCCAGCTATGCCGATTACGTCAATGGCAGCGAGCTGATCACGGCGCATCTTTATGCTTTGCATGTCGATGAAGACAGGAGAGACATGACTCCCATGGCCAGCGCCTTCTCCTTCTCGTTCAACAGGCGCACCAACGGATGCTGGACCAACGACAACATCCATTATTACCCCAACCAGATGTCATCGGCCGCACTGGCCTTTGAGCAGGGCGCCTACCAGAACGTGTTGTATTTCGAGTCGGAGGGGGAGGACTTTCTCCTTGGTATCATCAACGGGACGGTGAATTATTCTAACTGGTGCATCTTCGATAACTTCAAACTGGAGTTTGATGGGGATGTGGTCATGGCCACCGGCATCTCGGTGACTGCCGAGAAGACGTCTATCCTCGAAGGCGAGGCCGTCTTTTGCACAGCCAGCATCACACCCGACGATGCGATGTCGAAACAGGTCTCCTGGTCGTCCAGCAATCCGTCTGTAGCCACCGTCGACCAAACCGGTACTGTAAGGGGCGTGTCTCCGGGGTCCGTACGTATCACGGCCACTACAACCGATGGCAGCAACCTCTCGTCGGCGGTGACGGTCTCCGTGAGGTCGGCCAGTGAGGTAAGATGGGTGGATGTCACGGATGTCTTTCTCCAGAATCCCGGGTTCGACAACAACTCGACGGAGCATTGGAACTGGTCGAGCAACGCTTCCTCGCAGCAGTCCAATTTCGGTTGCATGGAGTTCTGGAACGGCACATTCTCCTTCTACCAGCTCCTCTCGGGCTTGCCCAAGGGATTGTTCCGCCTGTCGATGCAGGGCTTCTACAGGGTGGGCGAAAACAACATCGCGTATCAGAGCCATGAGAATGGAACAGAGAATCTCACGGCTGTCCTGGAGGCGGGTGGAAGGACCATGCCGCTCCACAGCGTCTACGACTTCTCCATGAACGACTATTTCAATGGTTGCTGGTCCTACAACTGGGTGGACTTCTACCCTGATGGCATGGAGGCGGCCAGCGAGGCGTTCTCGCGCGGGGCTTACCTCAACCAACTCGTATTCGAGAACCAAGAGGAGAATGGCGAAACCTACATTGGCGTGTCGAATGAAGCATACACTAATTCCAACTGGTGCATCTTCGACAACTTCAAACTGGAGTTCTCTGGCGATATCATCCTGGCACAACAACTGGAGGTCAGTATCGACAAACCGAACATTATCATCAGCGAGACCGCACAGTGCTCTTATACCATCAAGCCAGAGAATACTTTGGTCAAGACTGTGGCCTGGACCTCCAGTGATGAACGGGTGGCCATTGTCGACCAGTATGGTCTGGTGCAAGGCGTGGGCAACGGCGTGGCGCGGATCACGGCCATGACGACCGATGGCTCCAACCTCAGCGCTTCGGTAGAGGTGTCGGTCAGCAACGGGGGCTTCACCGATGGCTCCATTGTCGTCAATGAAATCATGGTCTCCAATGTCGATGAGTTCGTCAGTCCTGCCAACAATTTCGATGGATGGGTGGAACTCTATAACCCTACTGACCAAACCGTCAGGCTCTCCGGGCTGTACCTCAGCGATGACCCGGGCAACCTCCAACTCTGGCGCATGCCGTATGGCATCGGGGTTATACCCGCCCACGGCTATCAGGTGCTGTGGTTTGACAGCAACGACCTGGCGCCCACCAACGCACCCATCAAACTCGATGTCGATGGGGGCACGCTCTATATCAGCGACAATGGGGGCAGGCTGATCACCAGCCAGACTTACCCAGAGGGTATAGAACGGGTGAGCTACGCCCGTAAGGCCGACGGCTCTTGGGGCTACAATTCCGTGGCCACGCCAGGAGAGGCCAATGATCCCTCACATTTCGCCACTGCCCAACTGGACGATCCGGTCGTCGACTGTCCCTCTCAGCTCTTCACCCATCCGCTCAGTGTACATGTCGGCATACCCGCAGGATGCACCTTGCGCTACACCATGGATGGGACGCTGCCCACTCTCGAAAATGGCAATACCAGCACCACTGGGCAGTTTGAGGTCTCATCCACGTCCAACTACCGATTCAGGCTCTTCGCCGACGGGATGCTGCCCTCGAGGGTGACCACCCGATCCTATATCGCCTCCGACCAGGATTACTCGTTGCCGGTGCTTTCGGTGGTTGCCGACCCCAGATTCCTCTACGACGATTACCTTGGGGTGCTGGTAAAGGGTGTCAACGGACGGCCTGGCAACGGACAACAGACGGCGTGCAACTGGAACATGAGTTGGGATCGCCCGGTGAACTTCTCTTACCTTTCCACCGATGGCGAGATGGTTTTCAACCAGGATGCCAACCTCGAGATGTGCGGCGGATGGAGCCGCGCCTGGTTGCCCCACGCTTTCAAGTTGAAGGGCAATAAGGAATTGGGCGGAAACAAAAACCTTGATTATCCCTTCTTCGATGAGAAACTCTATATCCGCAACCGTACCCTGCAGGTCCGGAATGGCGGCAACGACAATGTGTGCCGTTTCAAGGACCCGGCTTTGCAGACCATTGTCAGCTCCTCGGGCATCGATATCGACTACCAGAGCTATCAGCCAGTGCATGAGTTCATCAATGGCGAGTACATAGGGGTGCTCAATGTGAGGGAACCCAACAACAAGCATTTCGTCTACGCCAACTACGGTTGGGATGAGGATGAGATCGATCAGTTTGAGATGTCACCCGACTCGGGATATGTGCAGAAATGCGGTTCTGAGGAATCCTTTATCGAGTTGGTTGATTACCTATCGGCCGATGCCGCCAATTCGAGTACCTATGCCGAGATTTGCAAGCGCCTCGATATCGATGAGTATATCTACTATATGGCTGCACAACTTTATATGGGCAACTGGGACTGGCCGCAGAACAATGTCAAAGGATTTACTAAGGCGGGCGACGGAAGATACCGCTTCGTGCTCTTCGACTTGGATGGGGCTTTCAGCACCAAAGACCCATTCAATGTGTTCATGGGCAAGGAACTGTACACGTTCGACCAACTCTATCCCATGTCGCTGGGACGAATCACCCAGCAGATCCGTTTTGTGACGCTCTTCCGCAACTTGTTGGGCAATGCGCAGTTCCGCAGGAAGTTCATCGATGCTTACTGCATCATGGGTGGAAGCGTGTTCGAGGCTAACCGCGCGATCGGCATCATCGACAGCTTGGCCGAGCGGGTGAATCCTGCCATGAGCCTCGAGGGCCTGTCGGTCAACAATACGGCAAACAGTCTACGTGGCAACTTGTCGGAATGGCTGGAGCCTGCCACTTGGGCACTGCGCAACTATGAGTTGTTCGACTTGGCGGGTAGTGATTATTATCGCTACAACCTGACCAGTGACACGGAGGACGCCCAACTGCTTATTAATGATATCCCTGTGCCCACCGGTGAGTTCAATGGCTATCTATTCCCGCCTGTGCGTCTCAAGGCTGTCGCACCTGCTGGCTTTGCTTTCCAGGGATGGAGCCTCAGTAGTGGCGAGGAAACCACACTGCTGTCTTATAACGCTGGTTGGAGCTATTACGACCAAGGCTCTCTCGACGGAACCAACTGGACCTCCCCGTCCTATCCAGAATATGGGTGGAAGATGGGCTACGCTCCTTTGGGATATGGGAAGAACGACATCGCCACCACTCTCGACTATGGCCCCGACGGGGCTAACAAGCGGCCTACTGCCTATTTCCGTGCCAGGGTGCATGTGCAGAACAAACCTGCCGGCAACGACAGGTTCTCGCTACACTACACTGCCGATGATGGGTTCATTGTCTATGTCAACGGGACTGAGGCGGGACGATACAACATACCTTCAGGAAACGTGGACTACAACAGCTACTCCACGACCTACGCCAACGGCAATCCTGACAGGGGGATGTTGACGCTTCCGGCCAACCTGTTCCACGAGGGCGACAATGTCATCGCTGTCGAATTGCACAACAACAGTGCCGGTTCGACTGATCTCTATTGGGATGCTTCGGTCACCACGACGGTCTCTGCCACGTCCACTAGTTTCTACTCCACGCAGGAAGAGATTAACCTTCCTTATAATAATGTCTCGCTCAGGGCTTGTTACAGGCCGCTTACTGTGGCAGAGATGGATGAAGCCGGACAGCACCGAATCAGTGTGAATGAGGTGAGTGGCTCCAACGATTGCTTCGTGAATGAGTATGGCAAGAAAGCCGACTGGGTGGAACTGTACAACGCTTCCGACCAAGAGGTGGACCTGGAGGGCTACTACCTGACTGATGACCTGTCAAAACCGCAGAAATACCAGATCAGCAGGGAGGGCACCTCGGTCAGCACCAAAATCGCAGCTCACGGACATCTCATCATCTGGTGCGACAAGCAGCCGACTACCAATCGCACACTTCACGCGTCGTTCAAAATCGCAGGCGAGGGTGGACTCGTAGCCCTGACTACTCCTGATGGGAAGACTACCGATATCCTCCGTTATGATATGCACGACGGCAACTCCACGGTGGGTCGTTATCCCGATGGCTCTGAAAAAGTTTATCTCATGAATGTGCCGACTATCAGTAAGCCCAACATCCTTACCAGCTACATGACCATGGTGGATCAGACCGTGGGCATCCGTCAGGTGACAGGTGAAGTGTCGTCGGCCAACGGCTTCCGTATGGTCTATGGATCGCAGCATCTTATCTTGAAGAGCGAGGAGGGCAGCATGGCCTCCATCGAGATCTTCACGACGGATGGTCGTATGGTCGACCGCCTGTCAGTGGCTCTCCACCATGGCTCGGCCCGAGTGGATGTCTCGCACCTGGCTCCTGGCTTCTACATCGCCCGAGCCTCAGACGATAGCGGCACCATGGTGGCTTGCAAGTTCTTGAAATAAGCTGTCCTCAATAAAACATGGACGGCTCTTAGATGACTGGCCCCGTTGCCTGTGTTCCAAGGGCCATTTATGAAAAATCCCCTCCCTTTTCATCAGGGAGGGGATTTTTCATAAATGGGCGGATTTGCTGAGCATAATCCGCTGTCTTTCAGTTTTTTCGTGTATGATCACAACTGGTCGAGTGCCTGGCGGATATCATCGAGGATGTCATCGACATCCTCAATACCGACAGAGAGGCGGATGAGGTCGGGGGCTATGCCCGCCTCGCGTAGTTGATCGTCGGAAAGTTGGCGGTGGGTGTGGCTTGCGGGATGGAGAACGCAGGAGCGGGCATCCGCCACATGGGTGACGATACAGATGAGTTTGAGGGAGTCCATGAAGCGGATAGCGGTCTCGCGGTCACCCTTCAGACCGAATGCCAACACGCCACACGAACCGTTGGGGAGGTATTTCCGGGCCAGCTCATAGTCGGCATGGCCCTCCAGTCCACTGTAGTTGACCCAGGCCACACGATCGTCGCCCTCGAGAAACTTCGCCACTTTCAGCGCATTCTCACAGTGGCGGGGCACACGCAGGTGCAGGGTCTCCAGTCCGAGGTTGAGCAGGAAGGCGTTGTGGGGCGAGGGTATGCTGCCCAGGTCGCGCATCAGCTGGGCCACCAGTTTGGTGATATAGGCCATCTTTCCGAAAGCCTTGGTGTAGGTCAGTCCATGATAGGAGTCATCGGGAGAGGTCAGGCCTGGATATTTGGCGGCATGCGCTTCCCAGTCGAAATTCCCACTGTCGACGATGCATCCGCCCACTTGGGTGGCATGACCATCCATGTATTTTGTCGTAGAGTGGGTCACGATGTCGGCACCCCACTCGAAGGGGCGGCAGTTGATGGGGGTGGGGAAGGTGTTGTCGACAATCAGGGGAACGCCATGGGTATGGGCAATACGAGCGAACTTCTCGATGTCGAGCACTTTGCATCCCGGATTGGAGATGGTCTCACCAAAGAGGGCTTTGGTGTTGGGTTGAAAGGCCTTGCTGATCTCTTCCTCCGAAGCGTCCTGGTTGACGAAAGTGCATGAGATGCCCAACTTCTTGAGCGTTACTCCGAAGAGGTTGTACGTTCCTCCGTAGATCTCGTTGGAGGTGACGATATGGTCGCCTGCCTCGCAGATGTTGAAGATGGCATAGAAATTGGCGGCCTGTCCGCTGGAGGTCAGCATCGCACCTATACCTCCTTCAAGGGCGGCGATCTTCTTGGCTACAGCATCATTGGTGGGATTCTGGAGCCTGGTATAGAAATAACCTTCTTTCTTTAGGTCGAAAAGATCGGCCATCTCCTCGGTGTTGTCATACTTGAATGTGGTGCTCTGGACGATGGGGAGCACACGGGGGTCGCCATTCTTGGGCTCCCAACCTGCTTGCACGCACAAAGTGGCTCGCTTGAGATCTTTTTTCATATAGTGTTAGGATTTGGATTTCAACAATTGGATTGCGAAGAGCACTATGACCATGTAACCGGCCAATGGGATGATGAAGGGGAGGGTCATGCTGCCGGTGGTGTCGGCCATCAGACCCATCAGCACGAAACCACAACCACCCACGGGTGTCATCATCAACAGCGAGGAGGCACTCTTGGTGAGAGGACCAAGCCGTCTGAGAGACAGCGAGAAGATGGTGGGGAACATCATGGCCTCAAACAGGTAGTTGAGCATCAGGAAAATCAGTCCCGCACGTCCCAGGTCGATCATCACCATCACCATGCAGAACACCGTGCCGATGGCACAGTACAGCAGCATCTTCTCAGCAGGGATGTAGCGCATGGCCATGCTGCACAGAAAACGGCCGGCCATGAAGATGACCAGGGCCAGGGAGATGATGACGGAGGCCGTGTTCTTGTCCATCCAACCCTCACCGGTGACGAAATTGACGAAGTAGCTGTTGATGGAGATCTCGGCTACCTCATACGATAGCAGGGCAATGAGGCCGATGACAAATAATTTGTGCCGGAACAACTTCGACAGTCTGACCGACAGCGGATCATTCGATTCTGGCGTAACGCCTTCCGCTTGTATCTCGGGCAACTTGACAAACGAGAACACAACGGCCACAAGGAGAACGACGATGCCCATCACGATGTAGGGCACGGTGACATCACCACTTGTGCCGTCGGTGCGGAAGAGGTATTGCCCGACAATAAACGTGGCCATGAAGCAACCCATGCCGTTGAAGGTCTGAGAGAGATTCAGACGGCTCGAAGCCGTGGCTTCAGGACCCAGTTCGGTGGCGTAGGGGTTGGCGGCTGTCTCCAGGAATACCAGGCCGCAGCCGATGATGAAGAGGGAAACCAGGAAGGCATTGAACGTGCCGACCTGCATGCTGGGGATAAACGACAGGGCTCCAAGGCCAAACAGCAGCAGTCCGAACACCACTCCTTTGCGGTAACCCAGGCGGTTGATGAACATACCGGCGGGGGTGG
>OCTW011609974.1_pt1 | contig 27750 bp, 20 predicted proteins | sample 1539671 | NCBI WGS metagenome assembly OCTW01 (sample SAMN02144230, study PRJEB22623) | gut metagenome | biome: sheep rumen | host: Ovis aries | place: New Zealand | reverse complement strand
GCTGCTCCTGGGTGTATCCGTACTGATTGGCGGTATCATGTGCTTCTACATGAACAACCGTTACCAGGGCAAAGTAAACTTTGATAAAGCTCATGAAGATGCCAGCAAATTAGACTAATTATTGATGGACATATGTCTATACGCAATCCCTGCTTTTTGTAATCAGAAAAGCAGGGATTGCTGTTATATTTTATAACTGATAAAAAGGTAATAATACTAACATGTATGTCAAAAAATTGCAAACGAAACGAATATGGTTTGTAGTATGCTTATACAAGATAAATTAAATCCCATCCAAAGATGATGAGATTTGCAGATTACAGAAGGGATTCTGCATTATTTTTTTAGGAGAGGTGTCAATAGAATGGAAAAAGTGTTTAAGACTATGGATGGCAATACGGCGGCTGCGTATGTGGCATATGCATTCACAGAAGTAGCATCTGTATTCCCTATCACACCATCGTCCCCGATGGCGGAACACATTGACGAATGGGCTGCGCAGGGCCGAAAAAATTTATTCGGTCATACTGTTAAAATGCAGGAAATGCAGTCTGAAGGCGGTGCCGTAGCTGCTATGCATGGTGCATTACAGTGCGGGGCACTGGCTAATACGTTTACGTCTTCCCAGGGCCTGATGCTGATGATTCCGAGCATGTTTAAAATTGCTGGTGAATTGCTCCCCGGGGTTTTCCATGTCGCATCTCGTACAGTTGCTTCGCATGCACTGACTATTTTTGCGGAACACAATGATGTCATGACCACACGCAGCACGGGCATTGCCATGCTGGCTGAATCGAGCGTACAGGAAGTCATGGATTTGTCTGCCGTAGCTCATGCTGCTGCCATTTCCAGCCGGGTTCCTTTTATGAACTTCTTTGACGGCTTCCGTACGTCTCATGAAATCCAGAAAATTGAAGTCATTGATTACAAAGATTTGGAAAAATTCCTTGATAAAGATGCACTGCTTGCCTTCCGTCAGCGCGCTTTAAATCCGGATAATCCGGTTTGGCGTGGCGCCTGTGAAACCGGTGACATTTATATGCAGCATCTTGAATCGCGTAATAAATTCTACGATGTCATTCCCGATATGGTAGAAGAATATATGAAAAAGGTACAGGAAATCACTGGCCGCGAATATCATCTCTTTAATTATACCGGCGCGCCCGATGCTGAAGATGTCATTGTTATCATGGGCAGTGGGGCAGAAGTTACAGAAGAAGCTGTACGCCGTCTCGTTTCCCAGGGTCGTAAAGTTGGCTGTGTCAATATTCATTTATTCCGTCCGTGGTCGGAAAAACATTTCCTGGCTGCTTTACCGGAAACGGTCAAACGTATTGCCGTCCTCGATCGTTCGAAAGAACCGGGTGCTAACGGTGATCCTGTATACCTTAGCGTAGCTGCCAGCTTTGCAACGGCTGCCAATGCACCGCAGGTATATGCCGGACGTTTTGGCCTGGGCGGAAAAGAATATTTGCCGGCTGATGTCGTAGCTGTATTTGATAATCTTGCAAAAGAAACTCCGAAAAATCACTTTGTCGTCGGCATCGTGGATGATGTTACGAACCTTTCGCTCGAACGCACGAGTGATCTGAATCTGGGACAGGAAGGATTACATGCCTGCAAATTCTGGGGATTCGGTTCTGACGGCACGGTCGGAGCTAATAAATCGGCTATTAAGATTATTGGCGATAATACCGATCTGTACGCTCAGGGATATTTTGCTTATGACTCGAAAAAATCTGGTGGTGTCACTGTATCCCATCTCCGCTTTGGTAAAGAACCGATCCGTATGCCGTATCTGGTTCACCAGGCTGATTTTATCGCATGCCATCGTCAATCGTATGTTCATAATTTCGATTTGCTTCAGGGCATTAAAGATGGTGGTACCTTCCTTCTGAATTGCACCTGGTCTAAAGACGAATTGGAAGAAAAGTTACCGGCCTCTTTAAAACGCAGCATTGCCCGGAATCATGTGAAATTCTATATTCTCGACGCGGTTGGGATTGCCCGTAAGATTGGTCTGGGCGGCCGTATCAATATGGTTATGCAGTCGGCATTCTTTAAATTGGCGAACGTCATTCCTCTGGATCTGGCTATCAGCAAGTTAAAAGATTCTGTCGTTACTTCGTATGGCAAAAAAGGTCAGCATGTTGTTGACATGAACTGGGCGGCTATCGATGCTGGTGTTAAAGCTATTGTTCCTGTGGATTATCCCGCTTCCTGGGCAGATGCTGTAGATGCTCCGGCAGAACCAGTAAAACATAGCAAATTCTTTGAACAATTTGCTGCTCCGATGGAAGCCCTCCAGGGCGACACCTTCCCCGTTTCCATTTATGATGGCTGGGAAGATGGCACATATCCTCTGGACACAGCGAAAGAAGAAAAACGCGGTGCTTCCGTCTTTGTTCCTAAATGGGATGTGACAAAGTGCGTTCAGTGTAATAAATGTTCCTTCGTATGCCCGCATGCAGCTATCCGTCCATTCCTGACAACGGCGGAAGAAGCTGAAAAAGCTCCAGAAGGATTGACCTATAAAGAAACGTTAGGTGCGAAAGAATATAACTTCACCATTGCTGTTTCAGTAAAAGACTGCCTGGGCTGTACATCCTGCGTGAAAGTCTGCCCGGCTGGTGCACTGGAAATGGCCAATTTCGATGATGAAGAATATAAAGCCAAGCTTTGGGATTATCTGGTTGATCTTCCGCAGAAACAGAACTTCATGGATAAGAAGACTGTCAAAGGTTCACAGTTTGAAATGCCCTATCTCGAATTTACCGGAGCTTGTGCTGGTTGTGCTGAAACACCGTACGCTAAAGTTATTACACAGCTTTATGGTGACCGCATGATTATTGCCAATGCCCACGGCTGTTCCAACGTTTGGGGCGGCAGCGCGCCGACACAGGGCTATAAGATGAACCAGCAGGGCCATGGTCCTGCATGGGGAAATTCCCTCTTTGAAGATAATGCCGAATATGGCTTCGGTTTCTTCCTCGGTGACCGCAGCAACAGGGAACTCCTGAAAGGATACGTTGATGATGCCAAAGAAGTGGCTTCTCCGGAACTTCGCGCTATCCTGCAGGATTGGGAAGACAATATGGAAGTAGCCGAAGGTACGCGGAAACGTTCTGATGCCGTCATCGCAGCACTGGAAAAAGAAAAAGATGGCAAGTTTGAACTGGAACGCGTTTACAGCATGAAACAGTATCTGATTAAGCGCAGCACCTGGATCTTTGGCGGTGACGGCTGGGCTTACGATATTGGCTACGGCGGCCTGGATCATGTCCTGGCACTGGATGAAAATGTCAATGTGTTTATTTTCGATACGGAAGTATATTCTAATACAGGTGGTCAGCCGTCCAAAGCTACGCCGACGGCAGCCGTAGGCAAATTTGCAACCATGGGGAAACGCACGAAGAAGAAAGACCTCGGCATGATGTGCATGAGCTATGGTTACATCTATGTAGCCCAGGTTGCCATGGGCGCTGATCCGAATCAGTTTATGAAGGCTATCACAGAAGCAGAAGCATATAACGGTCCTTCTATCATCATCGGATATGCACCGTGCATTAACCACGGTTTGAAAGCCGGTCAGGGCAGCAGCCAGATGGAACAGAAACGTGCCGTCGATGCCGGATATTGGCAGCTGTACCGCTATAATCCGGATCTTCTGGATCAGGGCAAGAATCCATTCAGCCTGGATTCCAAAGAACCGAAAGCCAATTTCCGTGATTTCCTTATGGGTGAAGTGCGGTTTGCTTCTCTGCAGAAGGTGGATCCCGATCAGGCCGAAGCGTTGTACAAGAAGACTGAAAAAGACGCTAAAGACCGTTACGAAAGCTACGTACGCACAAAAGAAGCTTTCGATTGGCAGTTAAATAATAAATAAATATAGTTCTGTCACATCTGCAGAGAGTATACTCTGATTAGATGACGATTGCATTGCAGATTGTAGTTCCTGCCGGTATTTTCGTTTCTCCCTTTCTCCGGCAGGGACGAATTCTGCTTTTTTTAGACAAAATATATGATTAAAACGCATGATAAGAATCCAAAATTCAGATAGGAGCTAATTATGACTCAATACAACCCCGTAACCGATGAAATAATGAAAGCTTTGAAACACATTGTAGGAGACCGTTTTGCATCGAATAATCCCGATAAATTAGTAGCGTATAAAACGGACCAGGAAGAAAATGTGATCTTTCAGCACATGCCGGAAGCCGTAGTATATCCGGAAACGACGGAACAAGTTGCGGAAATCATGAAGCTGGCGAACGAAAAATGCATCCCTGTTACGCCACGCAGCGGTGGTACCGGTCTTGCCGGTGGAGCAATTCCTGTCCGTGGTGGCATCGTTCTGGTTTTTGACCGCATGAATAAAATTCTTGAACTGGACCCGGAAAATCTCTATGTCCGCGTGCAGGCCGGGACTCCCACGTTGGAAATCCAGAATGCGGCTAAAGCATATGGACTTTTATATGCCGGAGATCCCTGTAGTACCGATGCCGGTTGTGAAATCGGTGGCAATATTTCTACAAATGCCGGTGGAAATAAAGCTGTCCGCTTTGGTACGACGCGGAATCAGGTGTATTCGCTCCGTTGCGTTACAGCCCAGGGAGAAATCATGGATGTAGGCGCCCGGTTAAAAAAACAGAGTACGGGCTATGCATTAGAACAACTGATTATTGGCTCTGAAGGAACTCTGGCTATTGTTACAGAAGCGACGCTAAAATTACAGGCCTTACCACAAAATACCATTGACATGCTGGCTATTTTTAATGATGTAGATAAGGCTTTGAAATTGCCAAATAAAATATTGAAAGCCGGCATTAATCCTATTTCGTTGGAACTTATGGATACGAATTGTATCCGTTTGTGCAAAAAAAATCTGGAAATCGATCTCCCTCACGCCGATGAAAAGGGTGTAACGTATGTCATTATTACTATCGATGGGCTTACGGCAGATGAAGCGGACGAAAAAATGGAAAAAATAGCAGACATCTGCGATGCTGTCGGTGTGGTAGACATGCTTATGGCGGATCAGGACCGTATCTGGAGAGCAAGAAGAGATATTGCAGAAGCTACCCGTATTGAAAGTCTTGTCTTCTATGCGGAAGATATTGTCGTTCCTGTCGATAAAATCAGTAATCTGATGAAAAAATTGACGGAATTGGAGGCGGCATACGGAATTCGCACGATGACAGCAGCTCATATCGGTGATGGAAATATCCATGTCCATGCCATGCAGTGCGACACTCCCGATGAAGTATGGAACAGCAAACTGGATGATTTCCATGCAGATCTCTATGGGTATGTATACCAGTTAGGAGGACGTCTTTCGGGCGAACACGGCATCGGTTCTAAAAAAATCAGGGAAATGGAAATGTTTACCCCGGAAGTTCCGCTTCAGTATATGCGGGCAATAAAGAAAGTATTCGACCCCAAAAACATATTGAACCCAGGGAAAATATTTACAGTCGAAGAATAAGGTATCCAGTATATCCTTTGTTTTACGATTAACGTAGCCGCCGGTGCTATCCTAATTTCTAACAGAGCAATAAAATTAAAGTAGAAGTCAAGATATTATGGAGAAAAAAACAGATAACATGGTATCCTTTTAACAAAGGTATTCAGAAATCAGATGTGAGACATGCAATTTTCTATATGCAAGAGGTATTGGTTCCGTGAGTACTAGAAAATGATTAAGTATGTGAAATTTATCATTTAAAGGAGACTTGTAAAAAATGAGAAGCGAAATTACGACTAAAGGCATTGAACGGGCTACCCATCGTGCGCTGTATTATTCCATGGGCTTCCTTCCGGAAGACTTAGAAAAACCAATCGTAGCAGTTGTAAATACCCAGAACGAATCCATGCCGGGACATGTACATCTGGATACGATTGCCAAAGCTGTCAAGGAAGGTATTATTGCTGCAGGAGGTACGCCGGTAGAATTTCCGACCATTGCTATTTGTGACGGTATTGCCCAGGGTCATTTTGGTATGCATTACCCACTGGCCAGCCGTGAACTCATTGCTGATTCTGTTGAATGCATGATGAACGCTCATCAGTACGATGCAATGGTCATGATTTCTAACTGTGATAAAATTACTCCGGGGATGCTCCTGGCTGCAGTACGGCTGAACGTACCGGCTATTCTGATCAGCGGTGGTACGATGGCAACCGGATGCATTGATGGCAAAAAAATCAATTATACAGATTTGATGGCCGATCAGGGCGATGTCGTCCGCGGTATCATCACCCGGGAAGAATTGTCCCGCCGTGAACAGGTAGCCCTTCCGGGATGCGGCGCATGTAATCTGCTTGGTACAGGCAATACGATGAATTATATGACCGAAGCCCTGGGCATGTGCCTGCCTGGTTCGGATAATCTGGCCGCAACTGGCCAGCGTCTGGCACTGGCTAAACGGACGGGCATGAAAATCATGGAACTTCTTAAAAAGAATATCCTGCCTCGTCAGATTGTTACGAAAGAAGCTATTGAAAATGCCATTACTCTCGATATGGCAATCGGCGGCTCTACCAATACGGTACTTCATCTGACTGCACTGGCCCATGCGGCAGGCATTGATTTTGATATTAATACATTCAATGAACTGGCAGAAAAGGTTCCTCATCTTGTCAAAATCAGACCAGCAACTAATGGATGCTATCCGGCTGATTTCCATTATGCCGGTGGTGTAAAAGCCGTGATGAAAGAATTGGATGATCTCGGCCTGATCCATGGTGATTGCATGACTGTAACGACGGAAACGATGAAAGAAAATATTGCCGATGGAAAAGTCATTGATGACACGGTAATCCGCGATATTGATCATGCGTACTCCAAGACCGGTGGTCTGGAAGTTCTCTATGGAAGCCTGGCTCCTGCAGGCGCCGTATGCAAAAAAGCTGCCGTTGCTCCTGAAATGATGCATCATCAGGGTCCTGCCCGCGTGTTCAATCAGGAAGAAGAAGCCGTTAAAGCTATTTATGGCGGCCAGATTAATCCGGGGGACGTCGTCGTCGTCCGCTATGAAGGTCCGAAAGGCGGTCCGGGTATGCGTGAAATGCTGACTGCTACAGCAGCTATCGTCGGGATGGGCCTTTCTAAAGAAGTAGGCCTTGTTACGGATGGCCGTTTCTCCGGTGCTACTTCCGGGGCTTGTGTAGGACATGTATCTCCTGAAGCGGCAGAAGGCGGTCCTATTGCCCTCGTAGAAGAAGGCGATATGATTGAAATCGATTTGAATACACGCCGCGTAGAATTGCACGTGCCGGAAGATGAACTTCAGCGCCGCAAGGCTGCCTGGAAACGTCCGGAACAGGATTATCTGCAGAAGGGCAGTTATCTCGACCGGTATTCCAAACTGGTAACATCCGCTATGGAAGGTGCCGTATTTAAGGACTAACCATTTTATCAGAGTAAAATAAGGAGTGAATCTCATGGTAATGCATAGAGAATTTGTAGCAGAAAGAGCCTATGAAGACATTGAATTGGGCGAAACTGCTAGTATTACAAAAATGATCAGTGAAGCCGATGTTGTAAACTTTGCAGGTATCATCGGTGATTTTAACCCGCTTCATGTGAATCCTGTTTATGCTAAAGACAGCATGTTTGGCGAACGGATTTGCCATGGCATGCTGACTGCATCCTTTATTTCGACGCTTGTCGGCTGTGGTATTCCCGGCCGGAATGGATTGTATTTATCACAGGAAGTGAAATTCGTAAAACCTGTAAAAATTGGCGATACGATTACAGCTACGGCTGAAGTTGTTGAAAAAATTGATGCAAAACGCAGGATTGTCATGCATACGGTTATCAAGAACCAGCGTGATGAAGTCGTCGTAGACGGCAAAGCGGTAGTCATGGTTATGAAGAAAAAACAGTAATACTGTTTTTTCTTTTCCATAACATACATTTAGATTTACATTTATGGAGGTTTGAATATGTCATTTTTGAATGAAGAACAGGCAGATTTGATTAAAGTCGTAGCAGATTTTGCTAAAAAGGAAATAGCTCCTAATGCAGCACATTATGATGAAACAGAAGAATTTCCTTGGGATGATATTCACAAAATGGCTGAATTAGGCCTTATGGGAATGCCTGTACCGGAAAGTCTTGGTGGCGCTGAAACGGACACGGTAACGTACGTTGCCGCTATCGAAGAAATTGCAAAAGCAGATGCTGCTATGGGTGGCATCATGGCAATTCATACTTCAACAGGCATTATGCCGATTCTCATGAACGGCACAGAAGAACAGAAGAAAAAATATATTCCCGATCTTGCTACGGGTAAAAAAGTCGGTGCCTTTGCTCTTACAGAACCAAATGCCGGTTCTGATGCGGCTGGCGTACAGACAACCGCTGTTCTTGATGGCGATGAATATGTATTGAATGGCAGCAAATGCTTTATCAGTAATGGTGGTGAAGCAGAAGTTTACACGGTCCTCGCAAGTACAGATAAAAGCAAAGGTACAAAAGGGATTTCCGCTTTCATCGTAGAAAAAGGAACACCGGGCTTTACCTTTGGCAAAAAGGAACACAAACTGGGTATCCGTGCTTCGGCTACACGCGAACTGGTATTCCAGGATTGCCGGATTCCGAAAGAAAATCTTCTCGGTGTTGAAGGCAAAGGCTTCTCCGGTGCAATGGCTGTCCTTGATGGCGCACGCATTGGTATTGCTTCCCAGGCTGTTGGTATTGCGCAGGCCGCTTATGAAGCCGCTCTGGAATATTCCAAGGTTCGTATTCAGTTTGGCAAACCTATCGCTAAACAGCAGGCTATCAGCTTTATGCTTGCCGATATGGCTATCCAGATTGAAGCGTCCCGCCAGCTGGTACGTCATGCAGCTGAATTAAAAGATGCTGGCAAACCATTCGCAAAAGAAGCCGCTATGGCTAAGACAATGGCATCCGATACGGCTGTAAAAGTGGCTTTGGATGCTGTACAGGTCCTTGGCGGTTACGGCTATACACGGGAATATCCGGTAGAACGGTATCTGCGTGATGCTAAGATTACACAGATTTACGAAGGCACGAACCAGATTCAGCGCCTTGTTATTTCCCGTGCAATTCTTGGCAGATTCTAAATAAAATAAGGCAAATGTGATAATAAAAGGCCCAGAATGATGAGCAGTACTTCTGCTTGTCCCTCTGGGCCTTTTGTTTTTAGATGACAATCCTATACATTTCTCTCATAGAAAGAGTTGAGATGTATCGGCCTCCTATCGTTAATCGGGTTTTATGTCTTGAAATTTGTCATTAAACTGATACAATTGATATTACATATAACATGATTTTGATAATGGAGAATGGCTGGTTGGATTGAAAATTTGACCGCCGGAACCCATGGGATTTTTGTACGTTGTAAAGGAAAAGTTTTGTCAGGAGAGTAACTATGACAAGGAAAACCATAAATTATATCAAAGATTTTTATGGCGTCGATGTTATACGCGATGTTGTCCGGGACTGGGGGGAACAACATTGGCTCCAGCTTGAACCGGACAGGACAAAAAATCAGCCCATTGTCTCTGTGGCAACCATTTATCCGCGTAAGGGACAGCCGTTTCATGGCCATTTTGGTTATCATGAAATTATTATTGGTATAAGTGGCCGCTGTGTTCATTGGTGTAATGATCGTGAGATTGTACTGACAAAGGGAAAAATCGGCCATATCAGCAGTGATTGCAATCATCGTTTTGTCAATACAACTGATGAACCCGCTTCCTTTATCAGTATTATCTATTCAGATATAACAAAACCACTGGAGGAAAGTGAATATTTAGAACATATTGACATTGACATCATGGCAAAAAAGCTGAATCTGAATCAGCTTATCTCTAACTTTGCCGATTTAGTGCATATGAAATGTTTCCTATTGTATCCTACGGGACAGGTATATGGCAGCCAGAAGGACCTTCCTGATTTATGTAAATATTGCATAAATCATCAAGAGGGAAATTGTCTATTGCATAAGGATATGCAGCAACCGCAATTAGGTACATTCCAGTGTCATTTTGGCGTGGCGGTCAACCAGATTCCCGTTCTTGTAAAAGGCGTTCCTTTAGGATATCTTATTTGTGGTTTTGGCAGACTATCGGATATTCCCGACCATGAATTATTACATACCATGGAAGGTACAATGCAGGTTGCGTATAATGCCCTGCCTTTATTATCTCCCAATCACCTTATCTCTATAGCCAGAGATTTATCATTACTGACTAATAATTTAATTGATCTGTTTCTGAATTCACAAAGAGAAGATGAATTAAAAACTTACAAAAATAATTTAAACCGTGAACGGGAAGCACAAAGCCGGTTGGAAGAGTTATTGAATAAGACGCAATTGAAATTCCTGGAATCCCAGATAAATGTACATTTTTTATTTAACACATTAAATACGATTGCACAGCAGGCTTATCTGGAAGGTGCGGACACAGTAGCGTCGCTGACTTATGCATTATCTAATCTGCTGCGTCTTAGCCTGGGTAAAGAAGAAGCACAAGTAACCATTCAGGAAGAACTCAATTATATACGGGATTATTTGTATATTCAAAACACACGGTTCCCCAATAAATTTAAGGCAGAAATTCATGTGAATCCAAAAATCATGGGAGTCAGGATTCCGTTGATGAGTCTTATGGTAATGGTAGAAAATGCTATCTTACACGGCTTTCAAAATATTGATTATCCGGGGAAACTCATTATATCAGGGGATATAGAAGGAGATTATATCCTTTTGCAAGTAGAAGATAACGGATGTGGTATTTCACCTGAAATCTCTGAAATGGTCCGGAAGCTGCCCGAGACCGATGATATTAAGATACACCTCAGTGGTATAGGTTTGAAAAATATCTATTTAAGACTGAAGTTGTTTTTTAAAGGGAATTTTACATTATTGTTGGAACCGTTGCCGCATAAGGGAACGCTGGCGACATTAAAAATTCCCAAATCATAGTGATAAATGAGGGGGTGATGGGATGTATAATCTCGTGATAGCCGATGATGAACAGTTGGTATTTCAGTATATAAAAGCAGTTATAGAAAAAAATCACCTGCCGTTACATGTTTGTGGCACCGCAAGTAATGGGAAAGAGGCTTTACGGTTAGTACAAATATATCATCCAGAATTTGTTATGTTGGATATTAATATGCCTGAAATTAATGGGCTGGATGTGGCTGAAAAAATACGGGAATCGAACCCGGATACCTTTATTTATATTTTGACGGCATACAAGGAATTTGAATATGCACACCGGGCGATGCATGCACGGGTCACGGACTATTTAGTCAAACCAATTAAGCCACATGATTTGATCAGGACATTGAAGGCCGGTATTGGTCAGGCTTTAAAAATGAGAATAGATAAAACTCATTTGGAACGAGTAGAAAAGAAATTGGAAGAACAATATCCTGTTGTTATAAAGGAACAGCTGGTAGAGTTATTACGAATCAGAAGTAATGACGAAAAAGTGTTACCATTGCTGCGCGCCCTGTCACATCGCAATACGTTTACGCCTATAGCTGTATGTGCTGTAGGAGGATGGCATAATAAAGAAGATGGAACGGGTATTCCCGTGCGGATTCATCACGGTGCGTTCCGGCAACTGGGCGAGTATGCCGTTATCATTGCAAAAGGTGATTTGCTGGTCTTTATCTTCGATTGCTGGAATAGTCAGATCCGGGGCATGCTGCAGGCTTCTATTAAAAAATATGAAAGTGATTATGATGTGTTTTTATCTGCCGTAGTTTATATGCATCATGAAGACACACTTAGTCAGACCTATAAAAAAGCCGTAGAAACGTGTTATATAGGCCTGTTTTGGCAGCTTCGGCGTTTTTCTATTCTGGGGACGTGTACACTCAAAGAGAAACGCGAAAATTCAAAAGCAGACCTGTCACAGACGTATGAACAATTTCAGCAATTTTTACTTAACAATGAACTGCCGGCAGGAAAAAAATTTATATATGATATTTTCAAGGAAATGCAGCAATTAGAATATCCACGTAATTTGTTCATAGTCAATATCATTAAATTTGGATGTGATTTGCTGGATAAATACGGTCGGAATGTACTTACTGATGAAGAAGCAGGACGGGCTAAAAAGAAATATATATATGATATTAACAATGCCCTTAGTGCACAGGAAGCACTGAACTATGTCAATAATCTGGTTGATATACTTACATATGACATGGTTTCTGTTCAAAATAATGCAGATAAGCTCGTCGAATCTGTCATGGACTATATTGAAGCCAATTATGATAAGGAACTGACCTTAGATCAGGTGACAAAAGAATATTTCGTGAGTAAAGGGTATTTTTGCCGTGTTTTCAAAAAATATACAGGGAAACGATTTGTTCCGTATCTGACAGAAGTGAGGATGAAAAAGGCCAGAGAACTTTTGAGCAGTGGCAAGTTTACCATCACCGAAGTGGCTTGTAAAATAGGTTTTAAGGATGCCAGTTATTTTAGCACCGTATTTAGGAAATTTTATGATTGTTCTCCTAGCGATGTCCTTCCACAGAACAAGCTAAAAGAAAAATCATAGAGCCTTTGCAGTAAAAAGAAAAAATTCAATATAGAAGTGAATATATTCCTGGTTTATTTTTGAAAATCAGTGTATAATTCCAGATTATCAAAATAAATGGGGGAGAAAACGTGGTTGGAATTGGAACGTTATTAAATATGGCGGGCATAATTGTTGGTGGTGGTCTGGGCTTAACCATTGGAAATCGGATTTCTGATGCTTATAGACAAATGGTTATGACTGCCTGTGGCATCTGCCTTGTTTTTATTGGTGCAGCGGGTGTTCTGGCAGAAATGCTGGTCTTTAAAGACGGGCGGCTGGTATCGACGGGAGCCGTAACTTTGCTTGTCTGTATGTCCGCCGGTAGTTTTTTGGGAGAATTGATTGACATTGAAGGCCGGGTCCTGAAATTAGGATCATGGCTCAGGGCACATAGTGGAAATAGTGATGATGCACGATTTATCAATGCCTTTGTATCGGCATCCTTGATGGTCAGTATCGGATCGTTGGCCGTTATGGGACCGTTATCCGAAAGTATTTATGGAGACAGTTCCCTGCTGATTACTAAAACGGTGATTGATTTTTTAACTATCATGGTGATTACAATTCCCAATGGAAAAGGCTGCTTGTTTGCAGCTATCCCGATGGGAATCATACAAGGACTGATTACGCTGTTGGGAATGTGGTTTAAAGCGTCTGCATCGGCTGCTGTTCTATCTAATATAGTTTTAACCGGGTCTGTTATGATCTTTTGTGTTGGATTAAATTTGGCATTTGATAAAAAAATACGCGTTTCCAATATGTTTCCGGCAATTGGCATTGGTATTTTATATGCATGTATTCCCTGGTGAAAGAAAAGTTCTTGCGCATTGAGTGCAAGAGCTTTTTTTATGAATAGTGTGACTAGTTTTCATGGCACATTAGTAGTTAATGCTTTATTTTCATACTATATTGACAAATAAATCATAATAAACTAACATGTTAGTATCCAATGATATATATCACAAGGGGTATAATATACTGTGACATGTATCGTTTTGTAGGAAAGGATGATTTGCTAATCGTTCTATTTTAAACGGGGAGGGCTGACTTATGCCTAAATACAACAAAGTAACACCTGAACTGATTCAGAAACTGCTTGATTTACTTGGAAAACACAACATGACGACAGATCCGGAAAAACTGGATGTTTATAAGACGGACGAAGAAACCAATCCGGCCTATTTCCACACGCCGGAAGTGGTAGTTTTCCCGGAAACGACGGAACAGGTAGCGGCTATTATGAAGCTGGCCAACGAATACATGGTTCCTGTAACACCACGTGGCGGTGGCAGCAGCCTTGCCTGCCAGGCAATTCCTGTTTATAATGGAATTGTTCTCTGCCTGGAAAAAATGAATAAAATCATTGAAGTCAATAAAGAAGCACTGTATATGATCGTAGAAGCAGGCGCCGTTACGACGGCCGTACAGTCTGCCGCTAAAGAAGCTGGCTTGTATTACGCCGGAGATCCCAGCTCAAAAGCGTCCAGTGAAATCGGTGGCAACGTGGCTACTAATGCCGGCGGCAGCCGCGTCGTAAAATACGGGACGACCCGCGATCAGGTGTACTGGGCTGAAATCGTAACGCCGACAGGTGAAATTACCCAGGTAGGCAAGCGACTGCAGAAAAATACGACCGGGTATGCTCTGGAAAAACTCATCTGCGGCAGTGAAGGCACGTTGGGAATCATTACTAAATTATGCCTGAAACTCCGTCCTATCGCTCCGTATCACTTTGATATGGTTGCCATCTTTACGGATGAAACAAAAGCCCTGGCTGTACCGAACCAGCTCCTTATGGCTGGTGTTCAGCCGACAGCTATTGAATTCCTGGACAATAAAGGGATTCAGAGTGAAGAACGATTCATGAATATGACCCTTCCTCATTCTAAAGATAATGGGAACTATATCATTATTACTATTGATTCCTATGATCAGGACGACCTGGACAACCGTGTGGCTACGGCTGATGAAATCTGCGAAAAGAACGGTTCCGTTGAAACATTGGTTGCGGACGACCGTATCTGGGGCGCACGGTATAATATCGGGGAAGCGGCCCGCAATGACAGCCAGATCTGGCTTGCCGAAGATATCGTCGTTCCTGTCGATAAAATTGCCGATCTCATGGCCCGGATTCCGGCTATTGAAAAGAAATATGGCATTGCTACGACTACATCTGCCCATATCGGTGATGGCAATATCCATGTCAATGCCCTGAAAATGGACATGCCTATGGAACAGTGGAATGAAGTCATTCCTAAATATCACAACGAATTGTATACACTGGTTTACAGCCTGGGCGGATGCCTCTCTGGTGAACATGGCATCGGTCTGCGGAAAATCAATGAAATGAAGAAATTTACCGATCCGGTTTCTCTCGATATGATGAAGGCCATCAAGAAGGCACTGGACCCGAATCTGATTTTGAATCCAGGAAAAATTTTCACATACGACGAAGACTAAACCGTCCTTCACTTCAGAGCTGCTGCACTGTTTGGTGCAGCAGCTTTTTTAATTCCTATATTGCATGGTAGTCAGGTTCTGCATGCGTAATTTGCAGGTTAAGGTGATTTCATTGACTTTACGCTGTGGCTATGATATTCTATACCTGAAGTTAGAATATACGAACTAATGTTGTGTATTCGAACAAAAGGAGGGGGAGATATGGAAGAGGAAAAGTTACATAATCCGACTGTCCGCGTTCTGGATATTCTGGAAACGGCGTATAGTCATGAAAATGGGATATCCTTTACAGAGTTATCCCGGCAGACGGGAATTTCTAAAGGTACCTTGCACCCCATTGTCATGACTCTCGTAGCAAAAGGATATCTGCAATGCCAGCATTCGCTTTTTACACTAGGCAAAAGCTGTTTCCGTCTGGGATATGCATACACCCGCACACTGAGCTGCCTCGATATTGTCAAAGCACATATGGAAGAAATCGTTACGGCTTGTAATGAAATTTGTCAGCTCGGTGTTTTGGAAGGGATGAATGTCCTGTACATTGCTAAAATGGAACCTCAGCAGGCTATCCGGGTCAGTTCATCTGTAGGGGCGACGCTGGCTGCCTATGCCACGAGTCTGGGAAAAAGCCTTCTCAGTTGCTATACAGACGAAGAAGTACGCCGTATCTGCCCGCCTGTACTGCAACAGTATACGGAACAGACCGTGCGCACGGTCGATGAACTTCTGAGTCAGCTGCATACGATCCGTAAACAGGGATATGCGCTGGAAAATGGGGAAGTAAATAAGGATATTGAATGTATTTCCATTCCCATCCAGGTGGCAGACCAGACGATGGCCATCAGTGTCAGCCTGCCGATTTACCGTTCTACGCCAGAAAAACAGCAAGAAATACTCCGCATCCTGAAGCGCCATAAAAGTGAAATTGCCGAGCAGACAGCAGGATTACAACAGGATTTAAGCTTCATTTAATGATAGATATTTCTATGGAAAAGGAAGGTATGGATCAGTATGAATGATTTCAAAGACAAAGTTGTAGTAGTAACCGGTGGCGGCCGCGGTATCGGCGCCATGACAGCCCGTCGTTTTTGTGAAGAAGGAGCTCACTGCGTCATTTCCAGCAATGTCCTGTCTGAATGTGAAGAATGTGCTGCCGAATTAAAAAAAGACGGCTTTTCAGCCAGCGTTATGGCATGTGATGTAAGCAAGCCGGCCGATGTAGATGCCCTCATAGCAGATACGGAAAAGAAATTTGGCCGTATTGATATTTTTGCCAATATTGCCGGTATTTGTACCAGTGGTATGAATTTCCTCGGTGTTACGCCGGAAAGCTGGGACCGGGTCATGAAAATCAATGCCTTCGGAACGTTATATACTAACCAGAAGGCCATCGAATCCATGATGCGCACGGGAACAAAGGGAAATATTGTCAATGTTACATCCATTGCGGCCAAGACTGGCTCTGGTGCTGTCGGTGTCGATTACTCGGCCAGCAAGGCAGCTATCGTCAATGTGACGATTTCGGCGGCTACCTTTGCGGCCCGTTATGGCATCCGCGTCAATGCCGTTGCACCTGGACCTATCCAGACGAAAATGACTGCCGTATGGGATCCCAAAATGTGTGCAAAACTCGTTAAGACTATCCCTCTGGGCCGCAAATTTGGTGAACCCGATGATATCAGCGAAGCGATTATTTTCCTTGCCAGTGATAAGGCGAAATATATTTCTGGAGAAATCCTGGATGTAAACGGCGCTGCCTGGTGCGATTAAGAGAGGAGACAGACACATGTTTGAAAAATTGCAACTTACAGGGAAAACCGCTATTGTTACAGGCGGTACGAAGGGGATTGGCAAAGGTATTGTGGAAGGTCTGGCCCAGAGTGGTGCCAATGTCGTCGTAGTCAGCCGTCATCAGGATGAATGCGATGCCGTAGCAAAAGAAATGGAACAATACGGCGTCAAGGGACTGGGCGTCAAATGCGATGTTACCATTGCCAGCGATGTCGCCAATCTGATGCAGAAGACGATGGATGCGTTTGGACATATTGATATTCTCGTGAATAATGCCGGCAGCGCAATTACGAAAAAGGCAGAAGATTTGACGGAAGCTGACTGGGACCGTGTGATTGATATGGATATGAAAGCCGTATTCTTCATGGCACAGGCTGCCGGAAAATATATGATTGCCCAGAAGAGCGGAAAAATCATTAATATCGCTTCCATGCTTGGCCTTGTTGCAGAAAAACAGGTTCTGCCATATTGCGTCGCCAAAGGCGGCGTCCTGCAGATGACAAAGGCTCTGGCGCTGGAATGGGCCAAATACAATATTCAGGTCAACGCTATCTGCCCGGGGTATGTCATTACAGATATCAACAAAGACGCATTGAGTGAAGAAAAAATCTATAAACATATTACAGGAAAGATTCCCATGCGCCGCTTCGGTGAAGTAGGGGATATTGCAGGTGCTGCTGTTTTCCTGGCATCGCCGGCTTCTGATTATATGACGGGACAGCCCATCGTTCTCGATGGTGGCTGGACCATGCAGTAATTCCTTATGATAAGTATGCAGGAATTATATTGTTAATGTTAACAATATAATTCCTGCATTTTTTATGTACAAATAGAATGGTAACAATAAAAAATTGGGATACAAGAATGCTGAAAATACCTGGTCTGCTACTTGCTAAACAAAATAATGGTGCTATAATAGGCACACCACTTCTATGAATAATGGCTATAGAAAATATATATTCTTTATTCTTGAAATGAATATAAAGGACGTATTTATAATTTTATTTTCTATGATATGGCCATTATACCTTGTGGTTATTTTATTAGAAGGATGTGTTAAGTATGGCATCAACAGAAGCTATCCCGGCTAAACGCTGGGGGCGCATTATTCCACCGGCGATCCTCGTCTATATTTTCGGATTTATGGATCGCACTAATATCGGTTTTGCTATGGCCGGCGGCATGAGCGATGCGTTGCAGATGACGGCAACCTTATCCGGCCTGGCAGCAGGTATTTTCTTTATCGGCTATATGGTTCTCCAGGTACCGGGCGGACATATTGCTGAAACGGGCAATGCCAAAAAGTTCATAGCTGTTTCCATTCTTGCCTGGAGTATTATTTGTACCAGCCTCGGGTTTGTGCAGACAGCTACCCAGCTTTTGGTCCTGCGTTTTCTCGTCGGCGTTGCTGAAGGCGGTGTATGGCCGGCTATCCTAGTCATCATCAGTCACTGGTTCCCTTCGTCTGAACGTGGCCGGGCCAATTCCTACTTCATCATGAATGTAGCTATTGCTTCTATCATCACCGGTCCTATCTCCGGCTGGCTGGTTACGACCTTTGGCTGGCGTTCCGTTTTCATCGCTGAAGGTGCCGTTTCTTTCCTGCTCATTTTCGTGTGGTGGCCTCTTATCAGCAACCGTCCGTCGGAAGCCAAATGGATTTCCAAAGAAGAACGGGAATACCTGGAAACGACGCTGGCTGCTGAACAGAAAGAACTCAGCTCGGAAGATGATGCGCCTACGTCTCTTTCCACTATTCTCAGCAGTGTCAATATGTGGAAACTGATCCTCATCTATTTCTTTTATCAGGTAGGTATCTATGGTTTTGCTATGTGGCTGCCGACTATCCTCAAAAGCCTTACTAATAGCGGCATGACCAGCATTGGTTTCCTCTCCACCATTCCGTATTTTGCCTGCATGGCCGGTTTGTATATCTTTGGGCATTTGTCTGACCGCAGCGGTAACCGTAAAAAATATGTTGCCCTGCCCCTCCTGGGATTTGCTCTTTGCTTCCTGGCATCGGCTTTCCTGAAAGATTACACCTGGGTTTCCTTTGCCTTCCTCTGCGGCTGCGGCCTGTTCCTGCAGTGCGCATCGGGGATTTTCTGGACTATCCCGACCATGCTTTTCCCAGCTAAAGTTGCTGGCGACAGCCTGGGCATCATCAACGCTCTCGGCAACCTCGGCGGTTTCGTCGGTCCGTTCATCGTTGGCTGGCTGACCACGCAGTTCATGTCCATTTATGCGGGCATTTATTTCCTGGCAGCTATGCTTGCCTGCGGCTTCTTCCTGACATTGAGCCTGCCGAAGAAGACAGAAGGTAAATAATTTCTTTCCTAAACAGCAAAAAAGAGCATCCCGCAGCGGGGATGCTCTTTTTTGCTATTATTCGTTTAAATCGAGGATAGCGCCAGTGGCGGCTGATTTTGCAATGCGGGAATAGAGGCCGAGCCATCCATGTGTAAATTTCGGTTTGGGGCGGACCCAATTCTTTTTGCGTTGTGCCAGTTCTTCATCTGATACATGAAGCGTCAGTGTATTGTTCGGGATATCAATGGTGATTTTATCGCCGTCTTTGACGAGGGCAATGGGGCCGCCATCTGCGGCTTCAGGAGAAACGTGACCGACAAAACAGCCGTTGTTGGTACCGGAGAAACGTCCATCCGTAACGAGGGCTGTCGATTTTGCCAGTCCCCGGCCGTACAGATACTTCATGGCCTTGAACATTTCCCGCATACCAGGACCGCCTTTTGGCCCTTCATAACGGATGACGACGACGTCACCGGCTACGATATCGCCGCCCAAGATGGCTTTTTCAGCTTCTTCTTCCGAATTATAACATTTGGCCGTTCCCGTAAACGTCAGGATCGACGGGTCAATAGCAGCCGGCTTGGTGACGCCCGTTTCCGGAGCCAGATTTCCCCGGAGGATAGCCAGGCCCTTGCGGGATTCGAACGGTTCAGCCATGGTTTTGATGACCTGGGGGTTAAATTCGTATTTGTAGGTATAGTTCTGCAGATTTTCGGAAACGGTCATGCCCGTAACGGTCATGCAGTCTTTGTGAAGCAGCGGCAGGATTTCTGTCATGACTTTGGGGATACCGCCGGCCTTATAGAAATCTTCCATATCATAGGATGATGCCGGGTTGACTTTGGCAATGAGTGGTGTTGTGGCGCTGAGTCTATCAAAGACGGCCAGCATCGTTTCATGATCAATGCCTAATTCATGAGCCATAGCGGTCAGATGGAGTACGCCATTCGTAGAGCCTCCCGTTGCCATAAGGACGCGTATGCCGTTTTCAATGGCGTCCATCGTCAGGATGTCATGACTGGTGATGCCCTGTTGGGTAAGGCGTACGATTGCTTCACCGGTTTGTTCGGCACAGCGCGTACGATCAGCATAGACGGCCGGAATCAGAGCGGCACCGGGAAGTGAGATCCCCATGGCTTCGGCGACACAGTTCATCGTATTGGCTGAGCCATAGAATGAACAGGACCCGCAGGTCGGACCGCAGACGTCTTCCAGACTGTTAAATGTAGGTTCGTCTATTTTTCCGGCACGCAGCATTCCCAGTCCTTCCGACATAGAAGTCAGATCGGATTTGCGGTTGTCGAATACCTTGCCTCCCAGCATGGGACCGCCACCCATAAATATGACTGGAATATCGAGGCGGGCTGCCGCAAGGAGCATACCCGGCACGATTTTGTCACAGGAGCCGAGCAGCACGACGGCATCCAGATGATGGATTTCTACCATCGTTTCGATGTCATTGGCAATCAGGTCGCGGGAAGGCAGAATATAATGCATGCCAGCGTGGCCCTGGGCCGTGCCGTCACAGCCGGCGATGACGCCAAATTCACAGGCTGTACCGCCTGCCCGGTATATTCCCTTTTTGACGGCTTCGGCCATCTGGCGCAGGTTGTAGTGTCCCGGCACGAGTTCATTCCAGGAGTTGGCAATGCCAATCAGCGGGCGCTTCAGATCGTCATCGGAATAGCCGATGGATTTAAATACACTGCGATTAAAAGACCATTCCGGCCTTCCTAAAATTTCTTTACTTCTGTACATTTTCTTCATCCTTTCCCATCATCAGGTGTCAGCAGAAAGCTGTGCTTTCTAAATGAAATAGTACATGTCCCTTTCTTCACTATAACTTTTTTTCATTTTATTTGCAACTATTTTGTATGAATAATTGTAAAATCGGTGTCTCAGTTTTGAGACAGGATCAGATGAATCTGTTCAAATGAACAAATGTGAAAACAATAACGTAAAACCGATGAATGATGCCAGAAAAATCATATTAGTTATGATTTTTTTATAGACTAGGATACTAGAATATGCTAATATGTACATATATTAGATGTGTTATAACAGATGTGTCATTCTTTGATAAAATTGCCGTCGGATTCCAGTACTCATAAAGGTTGATGGCTGTTTTATATATGTAATTTTCTCATAGCAACCGAACATAAGGTGCAATCCCGTTATTTGACAGATACTGCCATTCTAGTACAATAATAATATATAAATTCGTAAATGTATACATATGTGCATATGCGAATTAATGTGCAATTGTATGAGGCAGGAACTAGTACGAATTCGTTCTGTTGCTGTAAAGAGAGGAGTAGTAGTATGAAACAAGGTACAGGTGTTGTAGGAGAATTATGTAAAGACGTATTTATTCCTAAAATGGTGAAAGTACATCAGAAGTTTGATTTATCGTACATTAAACCGGAAGATATTCCCGGTGTTGTCCGGGCTCAGCTCGATCGTGACATCATCGCATCCAAAATAAAACCGGGCATGACGATTGCCATTACCTGCGGCAGCCGCGGCGTATCCAATACGGCTCTTATTATCAAGACCATTGCATCGTATGTTAAGGAAAAAGGTGCTAAACCGTTCGTATTCCCGGCTATGGGCAGTCATGGCGGTGCTACACCGGAAGGACAGACCCAGATCGTCAATGGCTATGGCGTTGTGGAAGACTATGTAGGATGCCCGATTCGTGCAACTATGGAAACGAAACAGATTGGCACGACCGATGATGGCCGTCCTGTTTTCATCGACAAATATGCAGCCGAATCGGATGGTATCATCATGCTGGGCCGTATCAAAGCCCATACGCAGTTCGTTGGCCCTTATGAAAGCGGCCTGATGAAGATGGCTGTCATCGGCATGGGCAAACAGCATGGCGCCGAAGGTGTCCATGAACAAGGCTTTGTCCACATGGCAGAAAACATCCAGCGCTATGGCAAAGTCATTCTGAAAAATGCTCCGATTATTTGTGGCGTCGGCCTTTTGGAAAATGCGGCAGATCAGACGCATACCATTGTCGCCCTTACGCCGGACGAAATCATCGAACAGGAACCGGAATACTTGAAAAAAGCAAAAGCTCTTATGGGCCATATCATGATCAAACATGCCGACCTTCTCATCATCGATGAAATCGGCAAAAACATCAGCGGTGACGGACATGACCCCAACGTTTCTAACATGCTGCCTCGTGAAACGGGCGTTCCCTTTGGCCCGAACGGCGAATTCCCGTCCAAGTGTGAATTCAATGCCGACCGAAAGATTGTCCTGGATCTTACGGAAGAAACCCATGGCAATGCCAATGGCCTGGGTCTGGCAGATGTAACGACACAGCGCTGTGTTGATAAGATTGTCAATGCTGCAGCATATCCGAACGCCGTTACCTCGACGATTCTGGAAATGGTCAAGATCCCGTTCTGGACGGAAAATGATAAACTGGCTATCCAGGTTGCCCTGAAAACGGCTACGAAAGCTGATAAGACAGCTCCGAAAATCGTCCGCATCAAGAATACGATGGAAGTGCAGGATATTTACGTATCAGAAGCACTGCTTCCGGAAGTTGAAGCTAACCCGGATATGGAAGTAGCCGGGGAACTGGCTCCTATGCCGTTTGATGAAAATGGCAACCTGTTTTAATCCGTCATGACGATAGGAGACCGTATGCTGTATCTGGCAGCATACGGCCTCTCATATATAACATATTATATTTATATTTTGTTTCCCAATCCCTAAAACAAGGAGGAACATGAATGGAACAGAGATGTAAAGGCGTACGCAAAGTATGGGCCCAGTCGGATGCATTGAAACTCGGCACCGAATTCTCCGAAGGCGATCTCGCGAAACCGCAGATTTTGATTGATGATGTATGGGGTGAAAGCCATCCCGGCAGTGTTCACCTCGATAAGTATGCTAAACAGGCATCTATCGGCGTCTATGAAACGGGTGGCAAACCTGCTAATTTCCATGTCACTGATATCTGTGACGGATGGGCTCAGGGCCATGATGGCATGAACTTTATCCTTCCCAGCCGTGAAGTCATTGCCGATATGGTAGAAATCCATGCCAATGTCATTCCCTGGGATGGCGTTATTCTGATTTCCAGCTGTGATAAAGCCGTACCGGCTCATCTGGAAGTAGCTGCCCGTCTCGATATGCCGGTCATCCACATTCCCGGCGGTTCTATGCGCAGCGGCCCGGGGTGCACGACATCCGACCTCGCCGGCCCGATTACGGCCCGTGATAAACGCGGTCTGGTCAGCAAAGATGAAATGCGTGATTATAAACTGACGGGCTGTCCGACCTGTGGTTCCTGTCAGTTCATGGGAACGGCCAGCACGATGCAGTGCATGTCTGAAGCACTTGGTATGGCCCTTCCCGGCAATGCTGTCGTACCGGCTACATTGATGGAAAGTCAGCGCTATGCCCGTCTGGCAGGTCAGAAGATTATGGAACTGGCTGAAAAAGGCATCACCACGTCAAAAATCATGACGAAAGCGGCCTTCATCAACGCCATTAAAGTCCATCAGGCTATCAGTGGTTCTACCAATGCTACCATTCATTTCCCGGCTATTGCCCATCAGCTGGGCATTGATATTCATCCGCGCATGTTCGATGAAATCGGCAAGAATATCAAATATCTGACGAATGTACAGCCTAGCGGCAAATACATTACAGAATTCCTCTGGTATGCCGGCGGGATTCCCATGATCCAGATGTATCTCAAAGACGAACTGGATCTCAACGTCATGACCGTTACGGGCCGCACGCTGGGTGAAAACCTGGAAATGATTGAAAAGAGCGACTTCTTTGAACGCGGCCTTGGCTATCTCAAGACTTATGGCATTAATCCGGAAGATATCATCCGCAAACCGGAACATTCGAATAAATATGGTTCTCTGGCTGTACTGGACGGCAATATTGCTCCTGATGGCAGTGTCGTTAAATTCTCGGCTATCAAGAATCCCGATATGATGCATCATATCGGACCGGCACGGGTATTCAATTCGGAAGAAGACTGCCAGCAGGCTATCATTACTGGTCAGGTCAATCAGGGCGACATCTTATTTATCCGTTATGAAGGCCCGAAAGGTGCTGGTATGCCTGAAAGCCTCATGACGACCGATGCCATTGCCTTTGATGAACGCCTGGATGGCACGGTTGCACTGGTAACGGACGGCCGTTTCTCAGGTGCTACCCAGGGCCCGGCTATCGGCCACGTATCACCGGAAGCCGTAGAAGGCGGCCCCATTGCGCTCCTGGAAGACGGCGATATGATTGAAATCGACATTCCGAACCGCAAAATCAATATGATCGGCGTAAAAGGTGAAAAGAAGACGGCGGAAGAAGTAGATGCTATTCTGGCTGAACGTAAAAAGAACTGGAAGATGCCTGATTTCCCGAAGAAAAAAGGCTATCTGGCTCGCTATAGCAAATATGCGACATCGGCAATGTCCGGCGGATATCTTCAGTAATTCATACTAGTTTGCAGCTAATAAAGAAGGTATCGTACGAAGCAGTGGTGCTTTGTACGATACCTTTTTAGCTGTACGTTTATAGTAAATAACAACAAAATTCAGATATAAAAAAGACCTGTTGCTGAGAACAGGTCTTTTTTATACATGTAGTGACTTAACATCTTATATTGGCTGGGACTGGAATGATTTGGCAAAGAAATCAATATCGTTGATGTTCAGTTCCGTAAAGGTGTGTTCCAGTTTTTCCTTCGATGTCTTCAATGCGTCAATGGTTTTTTCCTTCTTTTCTTCTGTCAGGCGGAAAGAAGGGATGCTGACGCTCATGGCAGCGATATAATGACCGTGATACGCCAGGGGAACGGAGAAACAATTGATGCCGGGAGAAATTTCTTCTTTATCCGTGAAATATCCAAGCGTCTTGCCCTGCTGGCATTCATCATAGAAACGGTTAAAGTCTGTACAGGTCCGTTCTGTTACCGGGGCCAGCCCCTGGGGATAGAGTGTTTGCAGGCCCTGCAGGGTGTATTCGCTTAGCAGTGCTTTTCCGATAGCCGTGCTGTAAGCAGGAAGCCGTTTGCCGACGAAAGAAATGAGCCGTATCGGTTCGGGAGATTCTTCTTTTGCCAGATAGAGTACATCACCGCCTACCAGAACACCGAGCTGGCAGGCTTCCGATGTGGCATTGACGATGCGTTTCATCTGGGCTTTGAAAAGTTCTAGTATGTCCATGTCCTGCAGGCAGGCGGATCCGACGATGAGAGCGCTGATGCCGACTGTATACTTGTTGGATCCATGCTGGGTGATAAAGCGGCGTTCACACAGTGTGCGGATAATGGGAACAATCGTACTTTTGGGGACAGAGATAGCCGTGGCAATTTCTGTCAGGGAGCAGCCTTCCTTCGATGTGGAAAGAAGCTGCATAATGTCCAATACACGGGCTGTAGGGCGGTGCGTGGTATAGGGCATCCTATATTACCTCCTTTAAAATATATATGATGACGGTAAATCGCAGGCAGTACATTGAAGTTCACAATCATCAGTATAGCGAAAATGGGACATACTTGCAAATGGAAATAGGTGATACAAGACTGAGAAGTCTGGTTATAGCACGGGCAGATATAAACCACAAAAGGAATTTATCGGCGAATATTGCTATTTTATGTGAAAAATGGTAGAATATAGACGTAAAACGTATATACAAATTATAACTCATATACGAACAAATTGCAAAAGAAATTGTCATATTTATCTATTCCGATATAGAAGTAATTCTGCTTTAAAACTATGAAAATAGTTTTGAATAAATGCCTTATGAGGCGTATAATTTAAGGAGGTATTTTTTTATGAATTTTGAATTCTCTGATGAACAGCAGGCGATTCAGAAATTGGTACGCGAATTTGCAGAAAAGGAAATTGCACCGACTGTCCAGGAACGGGATGAAAAAGCAGAATTTTCCCGTGAAATCTTTGATAAAATTGGTGAATTAGGCTTGTGCGGCATCTTTTTCCCCGAAGAATACGGTGGAAGTGATGGCAGTTATGTAAGCTATATCCTGGCTAATGAAGAATTATCCAAGGTTGATGACGCCGTAGCTGCCGGGTATGCCTCCAGCATTTCTCTGTGCGCATGGCCTATCTGGAAATTTGGTACAGAAGAACAGAAGAAAAAATACCTCACACCGCTGGCAGAAGGAACGAAACTGGGTGCTTTCGGCCTGACAGAACCCAATGCCGGTTCTGATGCTGCCCGTCAGCAGAGCACGGCTGTCCGTAAAGGCGACCATTATATCCTCAACGGCAGCAAAATCTTTATCACCAATGGCGGGGAAGCAGACATTTATGTCGTCTTTGCTATGACGGATAAGACAAAAGGCACAAAAGGGATTTCCGCGTTCATCCTTGAAAAAGGAATGGAAGGCTTCACTTTTGGCAAAGAAGAACAGAAGATGGGGATTCATGCTTCCAAGACGAGAGAACTGATTTTCCAGGATGTCAAAGTTCCGGTAGAAAATCTTCTCGGTGAAGAAGGCAAAGGCTTCAAAATCGCTATGCAGGGCCTCGATGGCGGCCGTATCGGTGTTGCTGCCCAGGGCCTGGGCATCGCCGGTGCTGCGCTGGAAGCGGCCATCAAGTATTCCAAGGAACGGGAACAGTTTGGCAAACCGGTCTGCAAATTCCAGTCTATTTCCTTTATGCTTGCCGACATGGCAACGAAACTGGATGCAGCCCGTCTTCTCGTGTACCGTGCAGCAGCTCTCAAAGAACAGGGCAAACCGTGCACGAAAGAATCGTGCATGGCCAAGCTGTATGCGACCGATGCGGCTATGTCCATTGCAACGGACGCCGTACAGATTCTCGGCGGTTATGGCTACATCCGCGAATATCCGGTAGAACGGCTCATGCGCGATGCCAAGATTACCCAGATTTATGAAGGTACGAACCAGATTCAGAGATTGATTATTTCCGGCCAGCTTTTACAGTAAATCGTTCATACAGAAAGGGAGATAACGATGAGTGATGTATTAACCTATGATGAAATGAAAGTCGGCGATAAGACCACTTTCGGCAAAACAATTGGTGAATGTGATGTATATGCTTTTGCAGGTGTTACGGGTGATTTCAACCCGATGCATGTCAATGAAGTAGAAGCATCGAAGACCATGTTCAAAGGCCGTATTGCCCATGGCATGCTCAGTGCCGGCATCATCTCCACGACCATGACGAAAGCTGCTCATGGCGGCACGCCGATTTACTGCTCACAGGAATTAAAATTTAAGGCTCCTGTACATATTGGTGATACCATTACCTGCACGGCAGAACTCATTGAAAAGATTCCGGAAAAACATCGTCTGATTTACCGCACCGTCGTTACCAATCAGGACGGCGTAGTCGTTACAGACGGTAAAGCAATGATTTTAAAATTCTAAGTTGATTTGACGCGCAGGGGGCCTGGGCTCCTTGTGCGTTATCTGAAAAGCACAAGGAGGTTATACTCATGGCATTAATGACTGGTGAACAGTATATCGAAAGCATGCGCAAGCTCAATCTGCAGGTGTACATGTTCGGCAAAAAAATCGACAACGTCGTCGATGACCCCATCCTGCGTCCGTCCCTGAACTCGGTCCGCATGACCTAC
>OCTW011536447.1_pt1 | contig 27767 bp, 43 predicted proteins | sample 1539671 | NCBI WGS metagenome assembly OCTW01 (sample SAMN02144230, study PRJEB22623) | gut metagenome | biome: sheep rumen | host: Ovis aries | place: New Zealand | reverse complement strand
ACGGATAAGGGCTCAAGCCCCGTAGATAATGCAGTTTTGACGACTTTGGGGCCTTCTGCGATGAAGATTCCTTTTTCAGGCTCCTGACGGCTCCTGAGCTGAGCATCTGTTAAATGATAGAACAGTCCCGGAAAAGGATCGGAAAGGGAACGAATTTCAATAATGGACATACACGCGCCTCTTTTTTATGGAATTGAAACGATTCCGGTACTCTGCCGGAAGAAAATAAAATGCATGAATGTATTTACCATGGTAACATAAGTACCGCAGAAAAACCAACTGAAGAGAGAAGGTTTTTTGCAGTCCGGACAAAGCAGAACCGTAAAAATGGGGACTATTATTTTTTGAAAAATTTTTCCCAAAAGAATTTCAGAAAAAGACCGTGAAAGTTGTGCACAGGCCCTGGGTATAACCACAGGATATTGTGGATAATTCGGCCCAACATCCCGGCGGACCTGTGGAAAACCCTGCCGAAACCCCCTGTTTTTATGCCGAAAACCCTCTTGTATGGCCACGCCCTTTTTGTTAAACTAGCGTAAGCATTTTAAGTTATCCACAGAATGGATGAATTTATCCACAAATACTCTGCGGGCAACGGCTTTTATGAAGGGAAGAAGAGAGAATGGAAGATCATGTAACAGTTTGGAAACAGGCGAGTGAGATTTTACAGAAAAATGTTGTCCCTGTTTCATACGATACCTGGATAAAACCGCTGATTCCTGTGTATATTAATAATGATGAAATTGCGCTGGAATCTGTCAGCGATTACATCCTGGGCATGATCCAGAGATATATTCCGCAAATAGAAGCTGCGCTGTCCCAGGTTACAGGGCGCAAACTTAAAGTTCGCATGATGACGGTCAGCGAACGCCGGGAATGGCAGCAGCAGATGGAGATGGAAGCGGAAAAGAACCGGCGCGGAATCAATATGTTTAACCCGAAGTCGACATTTGATACCTTTGTCGTCGGATCTTCAAATCGATTTGCTCATGCTGCTTCTCTTGCTGTTGCAGAGGCGCCCGGGGTTGCGTATAATCCTCTTTTTCTTTATGGAGGGGTAGGACTTGGAAAGACACACCTGATGCACGCCATCGGGCATTTTATCCAGGAGCATTTTCCTACTCTCCGGCTTTTGTATCTGCCCAGTGAAATGTTTACAAATGAACTGGTTTCTGCGATAAAAAACAATCAGAATGTCGAATTCCGAAATCGTTTCCGAAATGTAGACGTACTCATGATTGACGATATTCAGTTTATTGCAGGCCGGGAATCTACACAGGAAGAGTTTTTCCATACTTTTAATGCGCTGCATAATGCCGGAAAACAGATCATCATTTCTTCAGATAAACCCCCGCGTGAAATCGCCAGGCTGGAGGAGAGGCTTCGTTCCCGTTTTGAATGGGGACTGATTGCAGATATTCAAAAGCCGGACTTTGATACAAGGGTAGCCATTCTGCGAAAAAAAGCAGAAACAGAGAATATGAACATTTCGGACGGTGTTCTCGAAATGATTGCAGATCGGATTGACAGCAACATAAGAGAACTGGAAGGTTCGCTCAACCGGGTCAGCGCATATGCAGAGCTGAACCATATCCGGATTGATGAAGAAGCCGTCAATCAGGCGCTTAAGGATATCGCGAAAGTGCGGGATCCCAAAAGGATTACCGCAGACATGATCATTGAAAATGTAGCCAAATACTATCAGGTAACCGAAGAAGCCCTGAGGGGGAGCTCCCGCAAAAAGGAGATTGCAACTGCACGCCACGTTGCTGTGTATCTGACACGGGAAATGACGGGAATGAGCCTGCCGCGCATAGGGGATGCTTTCGGCAGGGATCATTCTACGATCATTAATTCATGTGAAAAGGTGGCCCGGCTTGTGGAAGACAGTACTGAAATGCGGGACAGCATTACGGACCTTCGCAAAATAATCAGCGAGCAGTAGCAATAAGGGAGGCTACGTACAGATGCTGCATTTGATCTCATTGCCGGAATGGAATGAACTTCCGGATATCGATCTGTACATGGACCAGGTTGTGACTTACTTGTCACGTATTTTTCAATCCGCGCTTCCCAAAGGGGAAATCACCAAAGCGATGGTGAACAATTATGTCAAGTTTGGTCTGGTTGCCAGACCGAACAAGAAAAAATATGACCGGACACATCTTGCAACGCTGCTGATTATCTGCGTGCTGAAGCAGGCGCTGAATATGGAGACGATTCACGGAATGCTGGAGGTTCTTTTTGATGAAGGACCGCAGAAAGGATATGCCCGGTTTTGCCAGGGAATGAAGAGGCTGGAAGAGGCGGCCTCTGCAGGGGAACTGATTATCAATTGGAAAGAAGAATCATCCATAGATCAGACCATGATGCTTGGAATAATGGCTGCCATGTGTACAATAGAAACCTATTGGATGCTGCAGGGACAGGCTGATGAAGGAAGAAAATGACCTGACTTGCATCATTCTGTTTTGAGGGGTATACTTACAATATAATCATGTAGACCTGAAAAGGAGGGCAAGCGATGATTTGTCCGCATTGTCATAATACGATACCGGATGGCTCTAATGTATGTCCGCTTTGTTTTGCGAGTCTGTCTGGAGTTACAGCCCAGTCATCGGAAGGGCAGGCAGCAAAAAAGGCCTCCAAACCACGCAGCAGCAGAGGGCGCAAGTCAAAGCGGAAAGATCGGGCTCCGATGATTATTGCCATCGGCCTGATTGTGATTCTGCTTGTGATTATTATCATGATCATCCGATCCATGTTCTCAGGTGCAACGCCGGGGATTGTAAACACGGTATCTACACCTGAACCCAGGGAAACGCCGCTTCAGAATTTTACGGTGTTCGGGGCAACGCCAGTACCAGCTGTGAACGTGACAGCGGCACCGGCGGTCAACCTTGAAATAACACCGTCGCCTGAACCGACATCTGAACCGGTAGCGGTTACTTATACAACGCTCAGAAAAGGCGATCAGGGAATGGATGTCATGACCCTTCAGCGTGCATTGACAGAATTAGGATATTTGAACAGCGCGTCCGACGGTATTTATGGGACCGGAACAATGACGGCGGTGAAAAATTTCCAGAGTGCCAATGGACTTGATGCTGATGGAATTGCCGGACGTCAGACGCTTGAAGCGTTGTACAGCCAGTCTTCCGTTACGCCAATCCCGCAGGCGACCGTAGCCCCGGGCGACATATTAGATTTACCAGGTTAAAAGATGAAAAAAAGTATTTGTTTCTTAGTATTTGTTTTATTGATGGGCTGCTGCACAGGGGTTGCACAGCCCATTTTACAGGTTATGGAAGCGTTCCCGTTTCTTAAGATAGGAGAAGACTGGACGCTGAATTATACTGCTTCTGAAGGCGGAACGCTCTCTGTGCAGCTGATGGGGAAGGACGGCAGCCTCGAAAACGTCGGAGCTGTTTCCATAGAAGCCGGAGAGGGCAGCCTATTATGGGACGGACAGCGTGCAGACGACAGTTCTGTAGAACCAGGACGCTATACCATGATTCTGCAGATTCAGAATTTCTGGGGAGAAGTCAGCGAACCTGCTTATGCAGAAGTGGAAATTCAGGACGGAGAAGAAAGAGAATCCCTTGATTTAAGTGCGCTTGAAGCACAGGATGCACAGGTATGGGAGGGAGAGGTACTCTCTGAGAGCGAGATAGCAGATGCACTTCCCATAGAGGAACCTATTTCTGATGCTGCTGAAAATGGGAAAAAGCCGGTTCCGAAGGCAGAGTCCTATTGGGATATGGACCCGGATGCATATGACCTTACCGACCCGGATCACCAGCAGGCAATATGGGAAATCATGATGCAGCCGATTACCGTTGTAGATGTAGGGCAGACAGAACATGTCTATCCTACAAATCAGCCGGGAATCGACCGGAAACCCTATGAAACCAATTGTGCTGGAGAAATCCATGGGCAGAGCCAGGGCGTCAAGGTTCTGGAAGATGATGCAGACGGGGATGGATATGTCCTGATACAGGCGTATTCAAATGACGGCACAAAAACAGATAACGAATACATAGAGTCCATAGATAACAAACTGATTCAGGGATATGTAAAAAAAGGTCTCTTGTTTCAGCAGACCCCGTCAAGAAAGTATGGACTGCTGATAGATAAGCTGCGTCAGAAGCTGTACATTTTTGAAGAAGGACGCATTATCGGTTCTCTTTATGTATCGACGGGCTTAAATAATCCGCAGCAGCCTTATAACGAAACTCCGGCGGGAGAATTTGTGACCATCAGCCGCGTCGGGGAATTCAACAGCGGGACCATGCGGTCTCAATTCGCAATCCGCATCAATGGCGGGACCCTGCTGCATGAAGTGCCTTTCCGGTACGGTGCAGACGGGAAAACGAAGTTCTATGATGAGTTTGAAAGTGAAATAGGCAAAAAAGCGAGTCACGCCTGCATCAGGGTTCAGAGAATTAAGAATGCAGAAGGGCAGAACATGGCTTGGCTCTGGAATCATCTTGAAGGAAAAACAAAAGTTCTGATATGGGATGATACCGGAAGGGAAATGTTTGAGCCGGAGCTCCCGGATGCAGCCCTGCAGCTGTATCGGAATCCCAATGGGGGAAGCAATTATCACCTTAATGCCAATTGCTCCGGTGTAAAAAGCAAATTTCTTCCGCTTACCGGGGACTTTACGTACGGCGATCTGATGAGCGACGATTTTAAAAAGCTTACGCCATGCATGTACTGCGGGGCACCGGAACGGCCGGAAACCCTGTATGAACGCTACGTGGCAGAGGCCAATGTAATTGGTGCGGCTTTGCCGGATAACATCAGGGAAAAGTTTGGACTTGAATAAGGTAAGGGGGGCGTCTTTGGACGCCCTCCTATTTAAATAGGAAGAAACTCCATTTAAACAAAAACAGGAGCAAAATGAAGAAACGCCCGGAAATGTGGACAAGGCAAAAATAGTGAAACGCCCGGACACGTGGAAAAGAGAGAATTGGGATGACTGGTAAAAAAGCCCGGGAAATACAGGGCTTTTTGGGAAAAAACAGGGGGAAAAGAAACCGTAAAAAAAAGAATAAAAAAAATTAAAAAAGTTAAAAAAACCTATTGCAATGCAATTAAAAAAAGAATATAATGCGGAAGATGTCTGCAAAAAGGGATGAAGTAACAGATTGCTCACTGGCCGGTGAGGGAACTGTTACAGACCATGTCCGCTAATCGGACGACGGCTCAAGGTCCGTCATGCAGGGCAAAAGCCAAGCAAGCGTACTTGAGTACGAACAAGGAGGAAATGAAATGGCCAGTAAGAAAATCCGCATTAAGCTGTGGGCCTATGAGCACAGCCTCGTAGACCAGGCTGCCGAGCGCATTGTTGAAACCGCTCGCCGTACCGGATCTAAGGTATCCGGACCGATCCCGCTTCCTACAGAAAAAGAAGTGGTGACCATCCTTCGTGCGCCACATAAGTATAAGGATTCCCGCGAACAGTTTGAGCAGCGCACCCACAAGCGCCTCATTGATGTCCAGAATCCTACGCGCGCAACGTTTGACGCGATGGAAAAGCTCGATCTTCCTGCAGGTGTGGAAATCGAGATTAAACTGTGATCAGGAGGTAAGATAAGATGAAGAAAGGTATCGTCGGCAAGAAGATCGGCATGACCCAGATCTTCACAGAAGACGGTCGGCTCATTCCGGTCACAGTCATTCAGGCCGGTCCCTGCCCGGTAGTTCAGAAGAAGACGGCAGAGAAAGATGGCTATGAAGCGATCCAGGTTGGCTTTGACGCCTATGCGCCGAATCGTGCAGAAAAGCTTGTAAACAAACCCCTTAAGGGACACTTTAAGAAGGCAGAGGTTGCCCCGACGCGCAACCTTCGCGAGCTCCGGCTTGAGGACTGCAGCCAGTACAATGTCGGTGATGAAATTAAAGTGGATGTGTTCGCAGCGGGTGACCGCGTGGACATCACCGGTATCACCAAGGGCCATGGATACACCGGCGTCATTCAGCGCTGGAATCACCATACCGGCCCGATGGCCCATGGTTCTAAATACCATCGCGGCGTAGGCTCCATGAGCGCAAACTCTGATCCTTCCCGTGTGTTTAAGAACAAGAAGATGCCTGGCCACTACGGTGTTGACCGCGTTACGACTCTGAATATCGGAGTAGTAAGGGTTGACACAGAGCGCAACCTGCTGCTTGTCAGGGGCGCGGTGCCGGGCCCGAATGGCGGAACGCTCGTGATTCGAGATTCCGTAAAAGCCTGATAAGGAGGAACTGTTTCAATGCCTAAGATTGCAGTATTGAATCAGGAAGGCGCAAAGGTTAGTGAAATCGAGCTGAGCGAAGGCATCTTTGCTTCCGAAATCAACGAGAGCGCCATTCACCTGGTTGTCCGCAGCCAGCTGGCTGCGAAGCGGCAGGGAACACAGTCTGCCAAGTCCCGCGGAGAGGTTCGCGGAGGCGGACGGAAGATCTATCGCCAGAAGGGCACCGGCAATGCACGTCACCATGGCAATCGTGCACCGCAGTTCACCCATGGCGGCGTAGTGTTCGCGCCGAAGCCCCGTGATTATGTTGTGAATGTACCCAAGAAGATCCGCCGCCTGGCTCTGAAGGGCGTGCTTACCTCTAAGGTAAACGAAGGCGAAATGATCGTTCTGGACAAGATCACTCTTTCCCAGCCCAAAACGCGCGAGGTCGCCAAGATCCTCAAGAACGTGGGTGCTGAGAAAACCGCGCTGCTTGTTCTTGCAAACCCGGATGAGACCATCACCCGCGCAAGTGCAAACATCGCTGGACTGAAGACTGCCTACGTCAACACCATCAACGTGTATGACATCCTCGCAAATGAGAAGTTCATCATTACCGAGGAAGCGGTTAAGCTGGTTGAGGAGGTTTACGCGTAATGAAAAATCCTCATGATATCATCCTTCGCCCTGTTCTGACTGAAAAGGCTTACGACGGACTGGCGGATAAGCGCTACGTTTTCGAAGTTGCCCTTGATGCGAACAAGATTGAAATCAAGCAGGCTGTTGAAGCCGTGTTTGGCGTAAAGGTTGAGAGCGTTAATACGCTCAGAACCCTCGGCAAGATCAAGCGCCAGGGACGTTATGCTGGCCGGACTCCGGAAATCAAGAAAGCGTATGTGACGCTGAAGAAAGACTCTAAGACCATTGAGTTCTTCGACGGCATGGCACAATAAGGGAGGCTAAAAAATGGCTATTCGGGTTTATAAGCCGACTTCCCCTGCAAGACGTTTCATGTCGGTGCTTACTTTTGAGGAAGTCACAAAGAAATCTCCTGAAAAGAGCCTGCTCGAGATTAAGAAAAAGTATGCAGGCCGCAATAACCAGGGTAAGATTACCGTTCGTCATCAGGGCGGCGGAAACAAGATCAAGTATCGTATGATCGACTTCAAGCGCAACAAGGACGGAATTCCGGCGAAGGTTGCTGGCATTGAATACGATCCGAACCGTACCGCGTTTATCGCTCTTCTGAACTATGTGGACGGCGAGAAGCGCTACATTCTGGCCCCGATCGACCTGAAGGTTGGCGATGTCGTAGTAAGCGGCGAGAATGCGGATATCAAGCCCGGCAACGCGCTTCCGCTTCGTTCTATCCCGCTTGGTACGTTGATCCATAATATTGAAATCATTCCCGGACGCGGCGGCCAGCTCGTTCGCAGCGCCGGCAATGCTGCTCAGCTGATGGCCAAAGAAGGAAAGTACGCACAGGTTCGTCTTCCTTCCGGTGAAGTTCGCATGATCTCCATCGATTCCAAGGCAACAATCGGCACGGTGAGCAACTCCGACCACAGCAATGTTCGCATTGGTAAAGCGGGTCGCAAGCGTCATCTGGGCGTTCGTCCTACAGTCCGCGGCGTTGTCATGAATCCGTGCGATCATCCGCATGGCGGCGGCGAGGGCAAGAGCCCGGTTGGACTTCCCGCACCTGTTACCCCGTGGGGCAAGCCGGCACTTGGTCTCAAGACACGCAAGCATAAGAAGTATTCTGACGGCAAGATTGTCAAACGTGCTGGCAATAAGTAATAGGAGGACTCATAATGAGCAGATCGGTCAAGAAAGGACCCTTTGTAGCTGCGAAGCTGCTCAAGAGGGTCGAGGAAATGAATGAGACGGGAAAGAAGAGCGTTTTAAAGACGTGGTCCCGTGCTTCCACGATTTTCCCTCAGATGGTTGGACATACAATTGCCGTCTACGACGGACGGAAACATGTTCCCGTCTATATTGTTGAAGAGATGGTAGGACATAAGCTGGGAGAATTCGCGCCGACACGCACCTTCCGTGGGCATGCTGGCTCTGAAAAGTCCTCCGGTGGGAAGTAAAGAGGTGAAAACGCATGGCTACAAGAATTCGTGAAAAGGCGAAGTTCCGCAAGGAAAACGCCGATAAGCGCCCGCGCGCTATTGCCAAATACGTCCGCATCTCTTCGAGCAAGGTTAAGATTGTTGCGGATCTGATCCGTGGCAAGAAAGCTGATGACGCCCTGGCAATTCTGATGTACACCCCGAAGGCGGCCGCTCCGATAATGGAGAAATTGCTTTTATCGGCGATCGCCAATGCCGAAAACAACCTGTCCCTGGATCGTGGTTCTCTGTATGTGGCTGAGGTTTATGCGAATCCTGGCCCGACGCTGAAGCGCTATGTAGCGCGCAGCCGCGGCAGCGCATCACCAATGCTCAAGCGTACAAGCCACATCACGATCGTGCTCGATCAGAAGAAGTAAGGAGGTTTTCGGATGGGCCAGAAAGTAAATCCGCACGGCGCTCGTGTAGGCGTCATCAAGGATTGGAGCGCCCGCTGGTATGCGGATAAGAAAGATTTCGCAGATAATCTCGTGTCTGATGCTAAGCTTCGCGAGATGATCAAGAACTTTGAGTTTGTCGATGACAAGAGCAAGAAGACTGTTAAGCTCTATGATGCCGGTGTCTCTGATATTGAGATCGAGCGTCGCTTCGACAACGACAGGACTCGTGTGACTGTCACTTTGAACGTGGCAAAGCCGGGTATTGTGATCGGAACCAATGGTGCCAACATTGAGAAAATCAAGGCTGCTATCCTGAAGCAGCTCGGCGGCGCCAAGAAGGTTCAGGTCGTGCTGAATGTACAGGAAATTAAGAATCCGGATCTCGATGCACAGCTGGTAGCTGAGAACATTGCTCAGCAGCTGGAAAACCGTGTGTCATTCCGTCGTGCAATGAAAAAGTGCCTCCAGAGCTCGATGCGTGCCGGTGCTAAGGGAATCAAAACCAGCGTCGGCGGCCGTCTCGGCGGTGCAGATATTGCCCGTAGCGAAGGCTACCATGAGGGATCTATCCCGCTGCAGACCCTGCGTGCTGATATCGACTATGGCTTCGCCGAGGCGAAAACGGCTTATGGCCGTCTGGGCGTAAAGGTCTGGGTTTATAAGGGACAGGTGCTCCCGACAGCGAAGAAGGGTTCTGTTAAAACCGAAGGAGGCAAATAAACCATGTTGATGCCTAAGAGAGTGAAGCGTCGCCGCGTTTTCCGCGGGCGTATGAAGGGCAAGGCCCAGCGTGGCAACTTCCTGGCATACGGCGATTATGGCCTCGTAGCCACTGAGCCGAGCTGGGTTACCGCCCGTCAGATTGAAGCGGCCCGTGTTGCGCTTACTCGTTACACCAAGCGCGGCGGCCAGGTATGGATCAAGATTTTCCCGGATAAGCCGATCACTGAAAAGCCGGCTGAGACCCGAATGGGTTCCGGAAAAGGCTCCCCGGAGTATTGGGTAGCCGTTGTTAAGCCCGGCAGGGTATTGTTTGAGATTAAGGGTGTTGCTGAATCCGATGCGCGCGAGGCGCTTCGCTTGGCCTCCCACAAGCTTCCGTGCAAAACAAAGATCATTGCGCGTGAGCAGACTAAAACCGAAGGCGGTGAAGCGTAATGAAGAATACTTACAGTGAGCTGTCTGCTGCTGAACTGAATGACAAGGTTCTGGAACTCAAGGAACAGCTCTTCAATCTGCGCTTCCAGCTGGCAACCGGTTCCCTGCAGGATACCTCTGCGATTGCAAAGACCAAGCGGGATATCGCGCGTGCGAAAACCGCCCTGCGCAGCCTCGAGCACAAAGCTCAGGCGTAAGCTTGAAAGGAGAACGCATTATGTCTGAAGATAGAGGAATGCGCAAGACTCGGGTGGGCGTTGTTGTCAGCGATAAGATGGACAAAACAATCACCGTGGCAGTCAAATACCGCGTCCGTCATCCCCTGTACGGCAAGATTGTAAACCGTACAACCAAAATCAAGGCACATGACGAGAACAACGAGTGTGGCATAGGCGACACCGTACGCGTCATGGAGACCCGTCCGCTTAGCCATGACAAGCGCTGGCGTCTTGTCGAGATCGTCGAGAAGGCGAAGTAAGCCCTGTCGGATAAGGAGGAAATTACGTAATGATTCAGCCGCAAACGCGTCTTAAAGTTGCTGATAATACAGGCGCAAAAGAAATTATGTGCTTCCGCGTCATGGGCGGTTCGTTCCGGCAGACAGGTTCTGTTGGCGACATTATCATGGCTTCCGTTAAAAGCGCAACGCCCGGCGGCGTTGTGAAGAAGGGCGATGTCGTTAAAGCCGTCATCGTGAGAACGCACAAGAGCTACCGTCGTCCGGACGGTACCTATATCCGTTTTGATGACAATGCAGCAGTCATCATCGGTGCAGATAAACAGCCGAGAGGCACCCGTATCTTTGGGCCGGTTGCTCGTGAACTTCGCGAACACGACTTCATGAAGATCGTTTCTCTGGCTCCGGAAGTACTGTAAGGAGGTGGCCTAGGAATGCAGATCCGTACAAAGGATACGGTGGTTGTCATCACCGGTAAAGATAAGGGTAAGGAAGGCAAAGTCCTGGTTGCCCATCCTAAGACCGGCAAGGTCGTTGTAGAGAATGTCGCTGTTGCGACCAAGCATCAGAAGCCGCGCACAGTCGGTGCGCCGGGCGGAATCATCAAGAAAGAAGCCGCCATTGATGCCAGCAACGTAATGCTCGTCTGCCCGAAGTGCAAGAAGGGTGTCCGCGTGGGATACAAGACCCTGGACAATGGCAATAAGGTTCGTGTATGCAGAAAATGCGGCACGGCGATTGATGAGTAATGCAGGAGGAACCACAGAATGGATGCACGTCTTTATGATAAGTATGTGACCGAAGCCGTTCCTGCCCTGCAGCAGAAATTCGGTTACAAGAATGTCAATCAGATCCCCAAGATCGACAAGATCGTGATCAATGTCGGTCTCGGCGATTGCAAGGATAACCCCAAGGCACTGGAGACTGCCGTAAAGGAACTGGAACAGATTTCCGGCCAGAAGGCAATGGTCACCAAGGCCAAGAAGTCCATCGCGAACTTCAAGCTCCGTGAGGGCATGAATGTCGGCGCGAAGGTCACCCTGCGCGGCGAGCGTATGTATGAGTTTGCTGATAAGCTCATGAACATCGCTCTTCCCCGTGTTCGTGACTTCCACGGTGTTTCCGATAAGGCTTTTGACGGCCGCGGAAATTACGCGCTGGGTATCCGTGAGCAGCTCCTCTTCCCTGAAATCGATTATGATAAAGTGGAAAAGGTCCGTGGCATGGAAATGATCTTTGTGACAACCGCTCAGACGGACGAGGAGTGCAAAGAACTGCTCCGACTGCTGGGCATGCCGTTCGCACGGTAAAGGAGGAGAAAAATGGCAAAGACCAGTATGATTAATAAGCAGCAGCGGGAGCCGAAATTCTCCACCCGTGCATACACACGCTGCCGTTTGTGCGGCCGGCCGCACTCCGTACTGCGCAAGTACGGCGTCTGCCGCATTTGTTTCCGCGAACTGGCATACAAGGGACAGATCCCTGGTGTCCGTAAGGCCAGCTGGTAAGGAGGGACAGAAATGCTCGTAAACGATCCCATTGCAGATATGCTGACACGCATCCGCAATGCACAAGTTGCCAAGCATGATTACGTGATGGTTCCCGCTTCCAATATGAAGAAGTCCATCGCCAAGATTCTGCTTGACGAAGGTTATATCAAGAGTGCTGATTGTATTGATGACGGCCTTGCCGGCCAGATCAAGATCGGACTTAAATATACCGATAAGAAGCAGGCGGTTATCGTCGGCCTCAAGCGCATCAGCAAGCCCGGCCTGCGCGTATACAGGCAGTGCGAAGAGCTGCCGAAGGTATTAGGCGGCCTGGGTATCGCCATTATATCCACCTCTAAGGGTGTGATGACCGACAAGGCTGCACGTGCGGCCAAGGTTGGCGGCGAAGTTCTTGCTTACATCTGGTAAAGTGACGCTGAAACGGAGGAAATAAAAATGTCTCGAATTGGTAGGCATCCAATTGCAATTCCGGCAGGCGTCACGGTCACGATTACGGACGACAACAACGTCATCGTAAAGGGACCCAAGGGCCAGCTGGAACAGCAGGTAAACAAAAATATCACGGTTAAAGTCGAAGACGGTCATGTGCATGTGACCCGTCCCAACGACGAGAAGCAGAACCGTGCAATGCACGGCCTGTACAGGGCCCTCATCAATAACATGGTGACCGGCGTAACGACAGGCTTTAAGAAGACCCTTCAGATGGTTGGCACCGGCTATCGTGCAGAAGCCAAGGGTAACACTCTGACCATCAATATTGGATTCAGCCATCCGGTCATCCTGGAGGCTCCTGAAAATATTACATTTACAACGCCGAACCAGACGACCATTGAGGTTTCCGGTATCAACCGCCAGCAGGTTGGCAACATTGCCGCCGATATCCGCGCGATCCGCAAGCCTGAGCCTTACCTCGGAAAGGGTATCAAGTATGAGGATGAGGTCATTCGTCGTAAGGAAGGCAAGACAGGTAAGAAGTAAGAAAGGGAGTGAGCGCTAATGTTCACAAAGCGTGATCGCAATGAGGTCCGCAAGATCCGTCATGAGCGTGTACGTAAGAAGATCAGCGGCACACCCGAAATGCCGCGCATGAGCGTGTATCGCAGCCTCAACAACATCTACGTACAGATTATTGATGATGTTGCCGGCAAAACGCTGGTATCCTGTTCCACGCTCGATCCCCAGGTTAAGGGGCAGCTTTCTGACCTCGATAAGAAGGGTGCTGGAAAGCTCGTCGGAAAGACAGTTGCAGAGCGTGCACTGCAGGCTGGAATTAAGCAGGTCGTCTTTGACCGCGGCGGATATGTATATACCGGCCGTGTAGCAGAGGTCGCCGCAGGTGCCCGTGAAGCGGGACTTGAGTTCTGATTCAAGGAGGATAACAGGAATGCCTCAGGATATGAATAATAGGAAACCGCAGGAGCGTGGTGACCGCCGCGAGCGGGGCCCGCGTCGTGAACGCCGCCCGGAAAGCGAGTTCCAGGAGAAAATGGTTTCCATCAACCGCGTTTCCAAAACCGTTAAAGGCGGCCGCAACATGCGGTTCTCTGCCCTTGTAGTTATCGGTGACGGAAAAGGCCGCGTAGGATGCGGAATCGGAAAGGCGACAGAAATTCCGGAAGCAGCTCGCAAAGCTGCAGAAGATGCAAAGAAGCATCTTATTCATGTCAGCCTTAAGGGAACATCTATCCCCCATGAGATGGTTGGCCGCTATGGAACCGGTGAAGTGGTTCTGCTCCCAGCCCCTGAAGGAACCGGCGTTATCGCCGGCGGTCCTGCGCGTGCGGTTCTTGAGCTGTGCGGTGTGAAGGACATCCGGACGAAGAGCTATGGAACGAACAATCCGATCAACATGGTGAAGGCGACTATCCAGGGTCTGGCCGGTCTGCGCAATGCAGAAGAAGTTGCCAAACTCCGCGGTAAGACCGTTGAAGAAATTCTCGGCTGAGAAGGGGGAAGAGACATATGAAATTACAGGTAACGCTTGTGAAGTCTCCAATCTCCAGCAAGCCCAACCACATTAAGATCGTCGAAGCACTGGGCCTGCACAAGGTTCATGCCACCAAGGTTTTTGAAGATACGCCGTCTATTCGCGGGATGCTCTTCAAAGTGAAGCACTTGGTGTCTGTGGTCGAAACGAACGACTAAGGAGGATTCACCATGAAGCTGAATGAGCTTAAGCCCGCAGAGGGTTCCACGACGGCGCCTCGCCGTCTTGGCCGCGGTGTTGGCTCCGGACTGGGCAAGACATCCGGTAAGGGCCACAAAGGTGCCAAGGCACGTAGCGGCGGTGGTAAAAGACCTGGATTTGAAGGCGGCCAGATGCCTCTCGTGCGTCAGCTGCCGAAGCGTGGCTTTACCAATATTTTTGCCAAAGAATTTGCTACGGTTAACGTAAGTGCTCTCGAAGTATTTGACGATGGCACAGTAGTTGATTCTGCACTTCTTCTCGAGAAGAAGATCATCCGCAAGGAGCTTGATGGCCTCAAGATCCTGGGCAACGGTGAACTGACCAAAAAGCTTACGGTAAAGGCCGTAAAGTTTACCGCCTCTGCAAAGGAGAAGATTGAAGCCGTCGGCGGAACTGCTGAGGTGATCTGATATGCTTGAGAAAATGAAGACCGCATGGCGGATTGCTGATCTACGTCAAAAGATTCTTTATTCTCTTGGTATGTTGTTAGTCTATCGCCTGTTGAGCGTTATTCCGGTCCCTGGAATGGATCTGTCACAGGTTGCGGCAGCAATCGATCAGTTCTCCATCCTTGGATTCATGAATATGATGACAGGCGGATCTTTCTCCAACATGAGTATTATGGCAATGGGTATTACGCCATACATCAACTCAAGCATTATTTTACAGCTCCTGACGGTTGCGATTCCTTCTCTTGAAAAACTGGCGAAGGAAGGTCCGGAAGGACGTAAAAAGATCAACGAATATACCCGCTATCTTACCGTTGTGCTTGCATTCATCCAGGCGGTTGGCTTGGTCTTTGCAATGCGTGCAACAGCTCGCGGCGGCATCTGGTATGTCGTTATCGGTCTGTCAATGGCAGCTGGCACTGCCCTGGCCATGTGGATCGGCGAGCGCATCACAGAAAAGGGAATCGGAAACGGCATTTCCCTCCTGATCATGGCGGGCATTGTGTCCAACATGTTCAACTGGGCTGTTTCAGCAATAGCTGGCGTGGCGCAGGGAACCGTAAACGTTATTGCGGTTGTCGTGATCATTCTCGCAATGCTGGCAATGATCGTTTGTATCACCTATGTTGATATGGGCGAGCGCAGGGTTCCTGTTCAGTATGCAAAGCGTGTCGTTGGCAGAAAGATGTATGGCGGACAGTCCACCTACATTCCGATGAAGATCAACTCCACCGGTGTTATGCCTCTGATCTTTGGTTTTGCTATCCTGCAGTTCCCGGCAACCATCTTCGCTTTCTTCCCGACTTCCGGCATTAACGCCTGGTGGTCAAGGTTCCAGAGCGGAATTGGATATCAGGTTGTTCTGGCAATTCTGATTATTGCTTTCACGTATTTCTATACCAGCATTACCTTTAATCCCGTTGACATTTCCAAGAATATGCAGCAAAATGGCGGCATCATTCCCGGAATTCGTCAGGGACGTGCTACCAGCGACTATCTCGGCAGAGTCAGCAGCCGTCTGACCCTGTTCAGTGCGCTCTTCCTGGCCGTCCTGGCAACTATTCCTACGTTCTTGACCCAGATCTTTGGTATTTCAGCACCGTTTGGTGCCAGCTCTGTTCTGATTGCAGTTTCGGTTGGTATTGAAACCATCCGTGCGATTGAGGCTCAGATGGTGATGCGTCATCATAAGGGCTTCCTCGGCTAAGCCGGACATAGAGGTAAATCATGAACATTATTTTTCTTGGCCCTCCTGGTGCAGGAAAAGGAACTCAAGCCGTTCGCGTTTGCGAACGACTTGGGATTCCTCAGATTTCCACAGGAGATATCCTGCGCAGGGCAATCAAGGAAGGAACGCCTACGGGCCTGGCAGCAAAGTCCTATATTGATAAGGGCGATCTGGTTCCGGATGCTGTGGTCATTGATATTGTCAAGGAACGCCTTGCACAGCCTGATTGTCAGAAGGGATACATCCTTGATGGGTTCCCAAGGACAGTATTTCAGGCTGAAGAGCTTTCAAAATTCGCTACCATTGATGCAGTAATTGATATCAAAATTGATGATGAGAAGCTGATTGAGCGTCTCTCAGGGCGTCGGGTTTGCACAAACTGCGGCGGAACGTATCACGTTACAACATTAAATGGAAGAACGAATTGCGAAAAATGCGGGAATCCGTTGATTCAGCGCAATGATGACCGTCCAGAAACCGTTCTCAGCAGGCTTTCTGTCTACCATGCGCAGACAGCTCCGTTGATTGAGTATTATACGAATCTCGGGTTGCTGCATGAGGTAGACGGTGCACAGTCGATGGACGATTGCTATAAGGCGATTTTAGCAGCGCTTGGAACGGAAACTGCAGAGTGAACACAGAAAAGCAGCAGTCCCCGGTTCGTGCTGGTCAGCTTTGCATTTCACTGGCCGGGAGGGATCGGGGAAAGACCTATATGGTTACGGGTCAAGATGAAGGAATGAAGTTTGTATTTCTTTCAGACGGCTGCAGCCGAAAGGTAAACAATCCCAAGAAAAAAAGACTTAAACATGTGAAGATGATTTCCGGTGTCGAAAGCTCAGAACTGGAGAACCGGATCATGCAGGGGAAAAAGGTCTATGACCATGAGATTGCACGAATCATTCACCTGTTTATGGCTGACAAGGCTTTGTTGCCGCATAAGGAGGGTTAACGTTGCCCAAGAGCGACAATATTGAAGTAGAGGGCGTCGTCGTCGAAGCTCTGCCGAATGCAAACTTTCGGGTTGAGGTCGCCGGCGGACATAAGATCATCGCTCAGATTTCGGGAAAGATCCGCATGAACTTTATCCGTATCTACCCGGGCGATAAGGTAAAAGTTGAGATATCACCCTATGATCTGACCAGGGGAAGAATCACCTGGCGCAGCAAGGGCTGACAACGAATTCGAGGAGGAAACGGACAATGAAGGTCAGACCGTCTGTTAAGCCTATCTGCGAAAAGTGCAAAGTGATCAAGCGCAAGGGCCGCATAATGGTTATTTGCGAGAATCCGAAGCATAAGCAGAAGCAGGGCTGATAAACATGACAGGAAGGTTCGTACAGGCGGCTGCGCAGGCCTGGCCTGTGTTCTGTGCGGCTTTTCAAATAACCGAAAAGAACCATAGTACACAAATCAGTCGGAGGTAACATAATGGCACGTATTTCTGGCGTCGACCTGCCTCGCGAGAAGCGGGTCGAATATGGACTGACGTATATTTACGGTATTGGTGTTAAGACATCTCAGCAGATTCTTGCTGCAACCGGCGTCAATCCTGATACCCGCGTCAAAGATCTCACGGAGTCGGACGTCAACAAGATCCGTGAATACATTGAGCATAATCTGAAAGTGGAAGGCGACCTGCGCAGAGATGTCTCCCTTGATATCAAGCGGATGATGGAAATCGGCTGCTATCGCGGTGTCCGCCATCGCCGCGGCCTGCCCGTTCGTGGACAGAACACGAAGCAGAATGCTCGCACCCGTAAGGGCCCGAAGAAGACGATTGCTGGCAAGAAGAAGGCCACAAGGTAATAAAGAGGAGTGATTGACAATGGCACCTAAGCAGAAGCTGAAAAAAGTTGTCCGCAAGCGCCGCGAGCGCAAAGTTGTTGAACGCGGTGCGGCACATATCCGCTCCTCCTTCAACAATACGATCGTTACAATTACTGACCTGCAGGGGAATGCACTGAGCTGGGCCAGCGCCGGCGGACTGGGCTTCCGTGGAAGCAAGAAGTCTACGCCGTTCGCTGCACAGACTGCAGCAGAAACCGCTGCAAAGGCAGCAATGGAATATGGTCTCAAGACTGTAGAAGTCTATGTTAAGGGACCGGGCTCCGGACGTGAAGCTGCAATTCGCTCCCTCCAGGCCGCGGGTCTTGAGGTCAATATGATCAAGGATGTGACGCCCATCCCGCACAACGGATGCCGTCCGCCTAAGCGCCGCCGCGTGTAATGTAAGGAGGACAAAGTAAATGGCAAACAATAAAGAGCCCATCGCGAAGAAATGCCGCAGCCTGGATATTTCTCCGGCGATGATGGGATATGGTAACAAAAAGTCCAACCGCAATCCCGGCGGAAACCGTCGCAAGAAGGTCTCTGAGTATGGCACTCAGCTGAAGGAAAAGCAGAAGGTAAAGTTCCTTTATGGCGTGCTTGAAAAGCAGTTCCACCGTTACTATCTGAAGGCAGCCAACATGAAGGGCATCACAGGTGAAAACCTGCTGCAGCTTCTTGAACTGCGCTTGGACAATGTCGTATACCGCCTTGGCCTTGCAAAGACCCGCCGTATGGCCCGTCAGATTATTGTTCATGGCCACATTAAGGTGAACGGCAAAAAAGTGGATATCCCGTCTTATCAGGTAAAGGCTGGAGACGTGATCACTCTGCGTGAGCGTTCCGCTGAGCAGGCAATGTTTAAGGCCCTGCGTGAGGGCACCGGTGTGGTGACCCCGAAGTGGCTTACTTTTGATGCAGCGACCCTGGTGGGCACCGTCGCAGCCCTTCCGGCACGCGAGGATATCGACTGCCCGATTCAGGAGCACCTCATCGTCGAACTTTACTCTCGTTAATCAAAGTACTAATGGAACGATAATGAGGAGGGGTCTGCTACATGATCGAAATCGAAAAGCCGCGTATCGAACGGATCGAAATGACGGAAAGCTACGGCAGATTTGTCGTCGAGCCGCTTGAGCATGGCTTTGGACAGACTCTGGGAAATTCCCTGCGCCGCGTATTGCTGAGCTCACTCCCCGGCGTTGCTGTTTCCAGCATCCGCATTGAGGGAATTCAGCACGAATTTTCATGCGTTCCTGGTGTAAAAGAAGACGTTGCGGAAATCATCCTCAACCTGAAAGAACTGTCGGCCAAGCTGTATTGCGATGGCCCCAAGAGCATCACCATTTCCAAGAAAGGGCCCTGTGAAATCCTGGGCTCCGATCTGGATGTGGATGATCAAATTGATGTGGTCAATAAAAATTTGCATATTGCGACCCTGAACGAAGATGCGGATGTAGTTATGCATCTGACCATCGAAAAGGGACGCGGCTATGTAAGCGCAGACCATAATAAAACGCCTGCGACACCAATCGGTGTAATCCCGACAGATTCTATCTTCACACCAATCCGCAAAGTAAATTATACCGTTGAAAATACACGTGTAGGCAAAGAGACGGATTATGACCGTCTGACTCTGGAAGTTTGGACAGACGGCAGCGTATCGCCTGATGAAGCCATCAGTACCGCTGCCAAAATACTGAGCGGACATCTGAAGCTCTTTATGGATCTCACGGATCAGGTTGTGACCATCGGATTTAATGAAAAAGAAGATGATCACCGCGAGAAGGTTCTGGAGATGACCATTGAAGAACTGGATCTCTCCGTTCGCGCATATAATTGTTTGAAACGTGCGGGTATTAACAGCGTTGCAGAACTTGTTCAGAAGAACCAGGATGACATGATGAAGGTGCGCAACCTTGGAAAGAAGTCCTTGGAAGAAGTAGAACAGAAACTGGCAGCACTTGGTCTTGCACTTCGGGCAAATGAAGAATAACCCACTGCGGAAGCAGATTACGGCTTGGCCTAAGGGAAATATGGGCATGCAAGGCATGTGAAGAACTGTATTTGCAGGAGGCCGGCTTTGATAGGAGGAAAATATGGCAAATCAGCGGAAACTTGGCCGCACAGCCTCTCAGCGTAAAGCGCTTTTGCGCAATCAGGTGACGAACCTGATCTGGTATGGACGGATTGAAACCACTCTGGCACGGGCGAAAGAAGTGCGCGTCATGGCTGAACGCCTGATCACACTTGCCATCAAAGAGTGCGACAATAATGTGTCTGTCGAAAAGACCTTTAACAATGACAAAGGTCAGTCTGTAACGGTTACCGTTCAGAACGATGCACCCAGCAAGCTGGCAGCTCGCCGCCGCATCATGGCTTATCTCTATGATGTTAAGGAGCCCAAGCTGAAGGATGAAACCAAGCGCGCATATTATGAGCGTACAAAGGATGTCAAGTATCCTTGCGTTGAAAAGCTTTTCCGTGAAATCGGTCCTAAGTACAAGGCCCGCAACGCAGAGAAGAATTGTGCAGGCGGATATACCCGCATCATCAAGAAGGGTCCGCGCCGCGGCGATGCAGCCGAGATCGTCATTCTCGAGCTTGTCTAATCAATTCAGTCCCGACTTTTGTCGGGATTTTTTTTATAAAAAAAGAAAAGCGAGAGAATCGCTTTTCAAATGAACAAGAGTGCAGTCTATAAGCCGGGTTCTGTCTATACGGCCATCTATCTAGACCTGCTGTTACCAGCAGGCTCAAGCGAAATCCTGAGAGCTCGACGGGCCATCTCAAATGCTCTTTCGTTTCTTGCTCCGGATGGGGTTTACAGCCATTCAAAGTTACCCAAGAATGGGGTGAGCTCTTACCTCGCCTTTCCACCCTTACTTGCAGCCTCTTTCATCTCAAAAAGAGAGAGGAGGAACTGCAAGCGGTATATTTCTGTTGCACTTTCCCTAGGGTCGCCCCCGCCGGGCGTTACCCGGCATCCTGCCCTTTGGAGCCCGGACTTTCCTCACAGCAAGCTGCGCGGCCGTTCGGCTGCCTCAAGTGAGGGAAAGTATAACACTTGTAGCACCTCTCGTCAATTGGAAGATCGTGTGATATAATAACGCACTGTAGACTTAAATGTGACTTGGAAGGAATAATTGGATGAGAATCTACCAGCCGCAACGGGGCGTTGGAACGGCACAGCATGTTGACAGCTTTATCATTATAGATGACGCAGGGGTCGAAATCGGGCAGGGTGGTTTGGACTACCGCATTTTGAAAAAAAGTGCGGGAGACAGGCCGCTGGAAATCGAAATGATCATGAATGCGCATCCTGTAGCTGCAGATACGCTGTATGGTGCATTGCTGGCACGCGCTGAAAATATCAAAGCGGAATCCGGAAACCTGCCCGCGCATCTGTTTGTACGCTGCGCACTGAATGACATTCAGCGCCATGATTATTTTATTAATATGGGTTTTGATGACAAAGATGGCATGGAGCTGTTTGTACAGACAATAGAAGGACTGAGCAGGAGAAGGAATTATCCACCCATTGGCACACAGTGCGTGGATGTAGACCTGCATACTAGAAGCCGCAGGGAAGAGTTTCTTCACAGACTGCTGGAACTGGGAGATCTGCCGCATGCAGAAGAATGGATTACCGATAAAATGCGGGGACAGGTTTTCGTTGCGAAGGCTGTTTATTACGGCAGTGATTTATGCGGTCTGTGTCTGGTTACAGGCGGACAGCAGGAAGCTTATCTCAATATGATCGGAGTTGAACCCAAGTGGAGGGGGAAAGGCGTGGCGGCTGCGATGATTGATGAAGTAGATCAGCAGCTGGCACGGCAGAAAGTACCTTATCTGGTCGCAAGGGCACCAAGGAGAAACCGGCAGATTCTCAAAGTGTTCCAGAGAACAGGGTTTGACTGGATTCATACAGAAGAATTGTTGCTTGGAAAAGATATGTAAAGGAGGAAGGCGTCATGTTCAAAGGCAGTTTTACAGCATTGGTAACCCCATTCTGTCCAGATGGAAGCGTAAATTTTCAAAAACTCAAGGAACTGGTGAACTGGCAGATTGAGCAGGGTACAGACGGAATTGTTGCACTGGGGACAACCGGAGAATCCAGTACAATGAGCCACAAAGAAGATGATGAGGTAGCAGAATGCGTTATAGAAACTGCAAATGGACGCATTCCTATTATTTGCGGTGCCGGGTCCAACAGCACTCAGACGCAGTTGGAAAAATCCATGCGTTATCATAAAATGGGTGCAGATGGCATTCTTCTTATAACACCATATTACAACAAAGCCAATGATGAAGGCATGTATCGGCACTTTGCTACCGTTGCGGATGCGATAGATACACCGATCATTCTGTATAATGTACCTGGACGAACCGGATGTGCCATCAGTCCCGCATGCTGTGCCCGACTGGCGGTTCATCCCAATATAGCCGGCATAAAAGAAGCCAGCGGGAATATCGGATATGCAGCCAAAATAGCAAAGCTACTGGGCCCTGATTTCTGTATGTTTTCAGGAAATGATGATATGATCGTTCCAATTATGAGCCTTGGCGGGGTTGGCGTTATTTCCGTTCTTGCCAACATCGCTCCGGCCCAGACGCATGCGCTTACAGAGGCGTTCCTGTCTGGGGATATTGCGAAAGCACGAGAGATTCAGCTTAAATATCTGGATCTGATCGATGCCCTGTTCTGTGAGGTGAACCCGATTCCGGTAAAAGAGGCTATGAACCAGCTTGGAATGGAGGTTGGAGGGTACCGGCTTCCGCTTTGTGAAATCAGCCCGGCAGGCAGAGAAAAAGTCCGGAAAGCGCTGGAGGTGCTCAAATGAGAATAGCGATTGCAGGAAATGGCCGCATGGGACAGGTGATAGCACGGCTGGCCCGTGAGCGCGGCATTGAAGTGGCCGGGATGGTTGGGCCGGGAGATGCATCCACGATAGAGGAAATGGGAAAAGTAGATGCAGTTGTAGATTTTTCTTATCCGGGCAATCTTCAAATGGTTCTAGATGCTGGCAATAAGGGAGCTAAACTGATCATTGGGACCACAGGATACAGCGAAGAGCAGGTGGAAGCCATTCGACAGGCTTCAGAAAAGACAGCGGTTGTCTTTACGGGAAATTTCTCAACCGGAATTACCGTATTAAAGCGCGTGGTTAAGGAATGCGCACAGGTACTGTCAGATTTTGATATTGAAATCGTAGAAAAGCATCATAGGATGAAGGAAGACGCACCTAGCGGAACGGCTAAAATGCTGCTTGAAGCAGTTGATCCGGATGGACAGCATCCGGTTGTGCATGGCCGTAATGGACGTCCGGGTGCGCGCGGGCATGAAATTGGAATGCATGCGCTGCGTGGCGGTACAGCAGCAGGGGAGCACAGTGTGTATTTCCTGGGGGACAAGGAACAGATCGAAATCAAGCATACTGCAGAGGACAGAGAAATATTTGCGCGGGGAGCACTCCGTGCACTGTGTTTTGCAGAAAATGCTCAGCCAGGCTTATATAATATGGAAGATGTTCTCTTTGGAGGAATAAAATGAACACGCAGGATATCATAGATGCGATCCATCATTCGAAAAAGAAAACACCGGTTAAGGTATATTTAAAATCCAGCAAAACGCTGGAGTTTGAAAACTGCCACGTCTTTGGAACAAAGGACAGCATTGTATTCGGAGACTGGAAGGATATTGCTCCAGTTCTTGAAGCGAATAAAGACAGCATTGAGGATGTTATTGTTGAGTGTGACCGCCGCAACAGTGCACTTCCTCTTTTGGATGTAAAAACAGTAAATGCCCGTATCGAACCGGGTGCCATTATCCGCGATCAGGTCGAAATCGGGGACGAAGCCGTCATAATGATGGGCGCCGTTATCAATATAGGAGCGGTTATCGGAGAAAAGACCATGATCGACATGGGTGCTGTTCTTGGAGGACGTGCGACGGTAGGCAAACGTGTGCATGTGGGTGCAGGAGCAGTGCTGGCAGGGGTTGTTGAACCCCCCAGTGCCAAACCGGTGGTAATCGGCGATGATGTAATGATTGGTGCCAATGCGGTTGTTCTTGAAGGAGTCAGCGTCGGTGCCAGGGCTGTAATTGCCGCGGGCGCGGTCGTTACACAGGATGTTCCAGAAAATGCGGTGGTCGCGGGAGTTCCTGCCAGGATTGTAAAAATGCGGGATGAGAAAACGGATGCGAAGACCACCCTTGTTGAAGCGCTCCGTGGCTTGGAATAAAAACAGAGTTTTTCTTCAGCGGCCCTGCCTTGTAAAAAAGGCAGGGCTTTTTTAATTGGGGCAGGTCTGCTATGAAAATGGGAGAAAAGATGCGGAAAAAAACGCGCGCGGACGACAGAGAAAAATGATATAAAAAAATATTTGACAAGCAGAACAACAGGTGATACTATTAGCGGTGCTGTGTGCAAGTCCATAGGGATAGTATGCGCAAATGCTGATGGGAGGAAATCCATAATGGAGCGATTTGCATCGGAAGTAAAAAGGGTCGTTGGTACCAAACAGGTCCTTCGTGCATTGGATGAAGGACGGGTTTCAAAAGCCTATATCGCAAAGGATGCAGATCTGATTCTCACCAAAAGAGTTGTAGACCGGTGCTATGAGCGGGAGATTCCCTGCCAGCAGGTAGACACCATGCTGGAACTGGGAAAGGCCTGCGGAATAGACGTCGGCACAGCTGCATGTGCAATACTCCGGGCTTAATACAGCAGGGCTTAGTGCCCCTTGAAAGTACAATCAGCAAGTTTTGTTCCAATAAATCGATGAAAGAACATAGGAGGTGCTTCCATGCCAACGATCAATCAATTGATCCGCAACGGAAGAAAAGCGATCGCTGCAAAGCCGACCGCACCTATCCTGCAGAAATGCCCGCAGAAGCGCGGTGTTTGCCTGTCTGTTAAGACGACAACGCCTAAGAAGCCTAACTCTGCTCTGCGTAAAATCGCTCGTGTACGTCTGACCAATGGAATTGAAGGTACCTGTTATATCCCGGGTATCGGTCATAACCTCCAGGAGCACTCGGTTGTCCTGATTCGTGGCGGCCGTGTTCGTGACCTGCCTGGCGTTCGTTATCACATCATTCGCGGTGCATTGGATGCTGCAGGTGTGGATAAGAGGATGCAGGCTCGCTCCAAGTATGGTGCAAAGCGGCCCAAGAAGTAATTCTTTTACACTGGGCTGAAAAAAGTGGCGCCCTCCCCGCATCGGAGGTGTCGTCGGTCCTAACGGGTGGCCGGTCGCAAAGCTGCCTTGTACCGGAGATGTCATGGAACAGCATTTCCGGCAAACAGACAGCCGGCAGGACTGTGTGCTAGATCCAACGTGTCATCGCCTTATTGCTGAGGGGCAGGTGCCGTGGCCGATGGGGCCATGCTGCAAATTACCATGGAACGGATGTGAAAGGTATTTCCGTTCTGCGACTTAAACAGGAGGTAAACCCATGCCAAGACGTGGTTTTATACCGAAGCGTGAAGTGCTGCCGGATCCTGTATACGGCAACACGATCGTGACGAAGCTGATCAATCAGGTCATGCTTGATGGCAAACGCGGCATTGCGCAGAGCGTTTGCTATGATGCTTTTGAAATGGTAGCCCAGAAATCCGGCAAGGAAGCTATGGAAGTGTTCAATGATGCACTTGCCAACATCCTGCCGAGCCTGGAAGTAAAAGCCCGCCGTGTAGGCGGTGCCACCTATCAGGTACCTATCGAAATTCGGCCCGAGCGCCGTCAGACCCTGGCCCTTCGCTGGCTGGTAGAATTCTCCCGCAAGCGCGGTGAGAAGACCATGGCGGAACGGCTTTGCGCGGAGATTCTTGATGCAAGCAATAATACGGGTGCTGCCGTCCGCAGGAAAGAAGAAATGCATCGTATGGCAGAGTCCAACAAGGCTTTTGCACACTATCGCTGGTAAATTTAAAGTTTTTTTGCCGCGGCTTTCTGCCGCGGCAGCCTATTGAAAAGGAGTACTATCATGCCGAGAACCCATGCTTTAAACATGGTCCGCAATATCGGAATCATGGCGCATATCGACGCCGGAAAAACCACCACTACCGAGCGTATTCTGTACTATACAGGAAAGACGCATAAAATCGGTGAGGTGCATGAAGGCGCTGCGACCATGGACTGGATGGCGCAGGAACAGGAAAGAGGCATTACGATCACTTCTGCTGCGACCACATGCTATTGGAAGGATCACCGCATTAACATCATCGACACACCAGGCCACGTGGACTTTACAGTGGAAGTTGAGCGTTCACTGCGCGTGTTGGATGGTGCAGTTGCTGTTTTTGCAGCAAAGGGCGGTGTTGAGCCCCAGTCCGAAACCGTTTGGCGTCAGGCTGAGCATTACCAGGTTCCGCGTATTGCCTATGTAAATAAAATGGATATTGTCGGTGCGGATTTCTATCATGTCATGACACAGATGCGTGAGCGTCTGCATGCTAATGCGCATCCGATTCAGCTGCCGATCGGTGCTGAAAACAATTTCCGGGGCATCATCGATCTGGTGACCATGAGAGCCGAAGTTTATTATGATGATATGGGCAAGGATTATCGCGACGAAGAAATTCCGGACGATATGAAAGAAGAAGCCCAGATGTATCATGATGAACTGATTGAAGCTTTGGCGGATATCGATGATACCATCATGAACAAATTCATGGAAGGTGAAGAACCGACCATTGATGAGGTAAAGGCTGCTATCCGTAAAGGAACGGTAGAGTGCAAGTTCTTCGGAATGCTGTGCGGCACCTCATACCGCAACAAGGGCGTTCAGCTTCTGCTGGATGCAGTTGTGGATTATATGCCTTCTCCGGTTGACATTCCGCCCGTTAAGGGAATAGACCCGCATACGGACAAGGAAGTTACCCGCGAGGCAAGCGATACTGCTCCGTTCTCTGCGCTGGCCTTTAAGATCATGACCGATCCTTTTGTTGGAAAGCTGACCTTTATCCGCGCTTATTCCGGCCATATCGGATCTGGTTCCTATGTTCTCAATTCAACCAAAGGAAAGCGCGAGCGCATTGGCCGTCTGCTTCAGATGCATGCCAATGAACGGAAAGAAATCGACGAGATTTATGCAGGCGATATCTGCGGCGTAGTCGGATTTAAAGATACGACAACGGGCGATTCCCTGTGTGATGACAAAAATCAGATTATTCTTGAGAAGATGGAGTTCCCGGAGCCGGTTATCCAGGTTGCCATCGAGCCCAAGACTAAAGCCGGCCAGGAGAAGATGGTGCTTGCCCTCATGCGCCTGGCAGAAGAGGATCCCACCTTCAAGACCTATACCAACCAGGAAACCGGACAGACCATTATCGCCGGTATGGGCGAATTGCATCTTGAGATCATCGTTGACCGTCTGCTGCGTGAGTTCAAGGTTGAAGCAACTGTAGGTGCGCCGCAGGTTGCCTATCGTGAGACGATCCGCAAGAGCGCCAAGGCAGAAGGCCGTTACGTACGCCAGACCGGTGGTAACGGACAGTATGGTGACTGCTGGATTGAAATCAGCCCTGTGGAGCCTGGAGAAGGCTATTCGTTCTCCAACGATACCGTCGGCGGTTCCATTCCGAAGGAATTCATTGCTCCTATCGATGCCGGTATCCGCGAGGCTGCCAAGAACGGCCTGCTGGGCGGTTACGAAGTAGTGGACTTCCATGTATCTGTCTATGACGGATCCTATCACGAGGTTGACTCCTCTGAAGTAGCCTTTAAGATTGCCGGTTCCATGGCATTCAAGGCCGCTCTTGCCAAGGCAGATCCTGTCCTGCTTGAGCCGATCATGAAGGTGGATGTCACCGTTCCTGAAGAGTATATGGGCGACGTTATCGGCGACCTGAATTCCCGCCGCGGCCGGATTGAAGGCATGGATGCAGAGGGAACGACTCAGGAAATTCATGCAATGGTTCCGCTGTCAGAGATGTTCGGCTATGCTACGGCTCTGCGCTCCAGAACTCAGGGACGCGGTGTCTATACCATGCAGCCGGAGCACTATGAGCCTGTTCCGAAGTCTATTCAGGAAAAGGTCTGCGGAGGCAAATAAGCAACCGATTATAATTGCCGCTATGAACGGCAATGGAGGAAAATAAAATGGCTAAGCAAAAATTCGAACGTACCAAGCCGCACGTGAACATCGGAACGATCGGACACGTTGACCACGGCAAGACGACCCTGACAGC
>OCTW011516108.1_pt1 | contig 27789 bp, 28 predicted proteins | sample 1539671 | NCBI WGS metagenome assembly OCTW01 (sample SAMN02144230, study PRJEB22623) | gut metagenome | biome: sheep rumen | host: Ovis aries | place: New Zealand | reverse complement strand
CGCTGCTTCCGAGGCGCAACGCAACGTTGCCCTTCAATTCCAGAGATCGTTCGACGGTCTTGACGAAGAAACGGCCAAAGAAATCATGGAAATTTTAAAAAGGAACAATTGACCATGGACTACATCACTAAAGGGATTAGCAGAAAGGATCTCCGAGCCATCGCAAAATGGTTTAGGGAAATCAACGGCACCAAGAACAGACTCAGATTTGACTCGGTCGGGGCGCTCGAGCGTTTTCCTTCCCTTTTCCCCAACGTCACGACGGAAATTGTCCCAGACGACGATGACTCGGAATTCTCGATAGACTCTCCCGGGACCTGCATACCGGACATGAAGGGGAATTATCGCATTTTGATTAGGGAATCAACCTATGATGCCGCTTGCCGTGGCGTGGGCGGGCCAAGGTCGCATCTTGTCCACGAAATGTCCCATGCCGTTCTGTGCATGCTCGGCTATACCCCGATACTAGAGCGTTCGTTCAGGAATGGCGAGATCAGGCCGTGCTATCGGTCCATGGAATGGCAGGCAAAGGCGCTGACCGGCGAAATCATGGTCCCTTACCTCGAAACGAGCGGCATGACAGTCCGGCAAATTAAGCACTATTGCAAAGTCTCGAAAGACTCTGCGGAAATGAGGTTGAAATTAGATGAGGATAAAAAGAAAGACTGACAACTATATTAGCAAAAAAGACGTCAGAGCCATTCGCGGTGGCGCCGACGTCGCAACAGAGAACCGTTTTGTGATTCCCGAGCAACTTCATTGTACGGCTCTCGCACTTAAATTTCAAATGGAGGTGACCGTGCATGAAAGGCCTAACTGATTATCAAAAATACAAATTAATTCGTCCACTGCCAGAAGGATGGCCCAAGGACGAGAGGGGCGTCCCCTCTTTAACAAAGGACGACTTCAGTGGTGTTGACTGGAACAAAGTCAAATTCACCACCCTTTGTAACCGCAATACAATCCGAGACAAAAGAAACGCTATCCCGCTTCTGTTCCACTATGACTATCTGCTTGATCGCCTTTGGAACGACCCACTTAAATATGTAGTGGAGTTCTCCAAATTCCTAGCTGTTCTCTCGCCTGATTTCAGTGCCTATCGGAACATGGAACCGTGGGTGGTCGAAATGAATATTGAAAAAGGGCTTTGGTTAGCAGCTACCTTGCAATCTTTCAAAATAAAGGTGATTCCCACCGTGACATGGGCAGATGAGCGGACGTACGCGATGTGCTTTGATCACTTCCCAAAAGGCGGTGTTGTGGCAATCTCCACGGTTGGCATCGGAATTGATACTTCTGCTTTTTTACAAGGATTCGAAGAGATGAAGCGGAGGCTCAACCCTTCCTTGATTCTCGTTCGCGGAAAACCGATTGACGGCATGTCCGGGAGATTCATTTTCATTGGGTTTGAAGAGACTTTCAATATACCCGAATCGGCGCAACTGAAATTGTTTGAGTTGAACCGTATTCAAGAGATCCAGAAAGGAGGAGAATAAGTATGGGAGGCAGAGGAAGTTTCGTTAACGTATCTTCCGGGAATTTCAATTTCGTAATGGGTGGCCAGCAATATGTGTCCCTGGGCATGGTGGGCGACGTCAAAATTATTGAGAAAATAGGGAACCCTGATTTACCTATTTCTGCGCCTTATTATTCTCACTCGCCTAATCGAATTTACGCAACCGTCAAAAAAGGTGAATTGAAGTATCTAAGTTTTTATGATGAGAACCACAATCAGATTAAAAGCATAGACTTCGACCATGCTCATAATGGAGTGAAGCCTCATGTCCATTTTGGGATGAATCATAGTAAGAACTCGCCCGGGATTCCGCCTTCAGAGAGCGATTGGGCGATAATAAACAAAATCAAAAAGGAGATGAAACTAAAATAATGGCAAACGCAACATTCAAAAGCATCGATGAATTCATCGACGGGTTCACAAAAACCGACGCCTATGCTAAGACGCTTTACGACGGCATCATTCATGGGATGGAATTCACCTACGGCGGACATTTTTACCGCCTAACGAGGGACAGAAGCCCTGACGAGAAAACCTTTGTTAAAATTCGGAAGAAATTCAACAAGCCGGACGGTTATTACATCGAGGTATACCGTCTTCCCTGTGAGGACCACGGTGGACGTTACGAATTAAATTCCGACATCTATCTTGGCCTATATGACGACGTTGACGACCTTCTAGACCACTGCATCATTGACGGCAAGAGTCTTCGTGAAATCATTCCATCGGAGAAAACCAGGATTTGCAGCGTCGATTAGTAGCAGGTCGTTAGAATACATATTCGGCTTAGGATCTATTGCTTCACGGCATGCAGGTTCGATTCCTGTCTAGTGCACCAATTGACAAACTAGCCCCGTTGTTCCTAGAGGATACGGGGCTTTTTTGGAAGTGCGGTCCTCCACCGTCTTTTTTATGCCGAAGCAGAAAGCATATAGAGCAATGATTGCGAAACTTGCCACTCATCGGTGTGAAATTTTTATGGCGTTTCGAAAAAGATGGCAAGCGTGGTACAAACTTTTCCAAAAATATGGAAAGTTTTGTAAAACGACACTTTGTTTACTGTTGGAGCACGATGCGGGCGGACCTGGGCGCAAAAATTTTTCCTAGATTTTATCGGATGTTTTCGTCTTATTAAACCGATTTAATGAAAATCGATTACGCAGTAATAGTCCCGTGGTAAAATCGTGGTACAAGAGGCTGGTTGGAAAGCGCCACTACGCCGTGCGCGGGTCTGCGCCGCCTGGCTTGAGGCCAACACCGGCGCCAAGGTCGTCGCCAAAGGGAAACTCGTCACGTCCTTCCGATGCAATGATCCGCTCGGGAGGGAAGGCTATAGAAACGTTTATTATTGGAAAGGAGGGCACGTGGTCGTCTACGGAATATCCGGCAACGGCTACATAAGCACCGCCTTCGTCAGCAAAAAAGGCAAATTCATGTAAGGAGTACAAACGATGGAAAAAGAAACAGTTTTAATCCTGCTCGACTACTATTTCGGCCCCATCCAATGCGACTGGACCGACGAGGAAGGGAATCCGATCACTAAAATCCCCGTCATCGATTCCGACGAGGAGGCGCAACGCCTGAACAAGGAGGCGAACGCCCTTTGGCTGACGCTGTTCTCTCCCGCCGAATTTACTGAGGACAACCCGAGCGGGTTCGTGTTCGATGCTAAGCGCGAGAAGGAGATTGCCCCGGAGTTACTCACCATCGTCGAGAAGCTCATCGCAAGACTCGGTGAAATCAACGACGGAAGCTATGTCGTCGAAGACAGAGAGACCCCCAAGCTAAAAGCTTTAATCGAATCAAAATAACACGGCAAACAGACGCCTAACCTTTCGATGGCCAGGCGTTTTATACGTCTACTTTTTTGATATACAGTCTTAAGAGAATCTTGCCAGCTATCTTTAGATAACATAGGGCACCCCTATCCCTTGGATTCGGGGCTGCGAAGCTGAACCTGATGACCATTTGGAACGATTCGCATCGCACGCCAAAGCCTTGGAGCACGATGCGGGCATCTTTGCACAAATCTCTCGGAGCAAATAACACAATATTCTCGGTTTAAAATCCACAAATCTCTCGGAGATACATTGATTTCGCAGCGTAATCAGCTTATCATTTTCATATGAAAACAGAACGAACGAAGAACTACTTGCCTAGAATCCGAGACAAAGAATTGGAGGATCTTCTCGCCGATTTCGGCGCGGTGTTAATCCGCGGGCCGAAATGGTGCGGAAAGACGACGAGCGCAGAGCGCCTCGCCGAGTCCGCGATTTACCTGAACGATCCTGATCATTTGGAAGAGTACGAGGAAATCGCATCTCAGCAAATATCTTTGTTTCTAGAAGGCGAAAGGCCCCACCTCATCGACGAATGGCAAACATTCCCTTCCGTGTGGGACGCCGTCAGGGGAAAATGCGACCACAGCCCCGACAATGGCCTATTCCTCCTCACCGGTTCAATATCGCCTAAGCCTGGTTCGACGAAGCATACCGGTGCGATGAGAATCAGCCGCCTAGATATGGAGTCGATGTCCCTTTGGGAATCCGGGGAATCGAGCGGCGACGTCAGTTTCGCCAGTCTTTTTGGCGAAAAGAGCATTCAAATCAAAGGGCGCGCAAAGCTAGATAAGTCCGGCATTACGAGAGCCATCGTGCGCGGGGGCTGGCCGAAAGCCATCGCCCAACCGCCGAGGAAGCTCTCCCATTACGGCGAGCAAGCCTTCGTTTCCATTTGCGAAACCGACATTCAGGAGGCGACCGGTCTAGGTTTGAACAAAGATACCACCGCCGCCATTTTAGCTTCGCTTGCCCGAAACATCACCATCCCTGTAACCAACGATACCATCATCAAGGACGTCAACGAGCATGGGCAACCCCTTTCCGAGGATACGTTCTACGAATACATCAGAGGGCTCCGCCGTCTCTTCGTTCTGCGTGAGGTCCCCGCTTGGAACCCGAATGTGCGAAGCGCCACCGCCATCCGCTCCATTCCGAAGAAGGAATTCTACGACCCCTCCATTGCTTGCGCAGCCTTGGGCCTTGGGGTCGACGCCTTGAGCTACGATTTTAAGACTCGCGGGTATTTCTTCGAATCGATGGCGGGAAGGGATCTTTCCGTATACGCATCCGCATTAGGCGGTTCCCTTTCCTATTACCGAGATCGTTACGGGTTGGAATGCGATTTCGTCGTCCATCTGCCCGACGGACGGTATGGCCTATTCGAATGCAAAACCGGAAGCAAACACATCGAGGAGGGCGCGGCGCATCTCAACGAACTGCTGAGGCTTATCAAAGAACGTAGGGCGATGGAAAAAAGCGTCGTCCTAAGAGAGCCCGAAGTCATGGTTATCATCACCGATGGCGAATTCGCCTATCGAAGGGAAGACGGAATCGTCATATGCCCGCTCTCCTGCCTGAAACCATAGGAAAGACACAGTTGTTTTTGTAACCCAATGAAAATGAAAAATCCGGATGTTATAGGGACTTTTTGTTGTCCGGAAAGGATCCAATGACTTGAGCAAGCAACGTACCGAAGATGGGATGAAGGAGCGCTACCTTAAGGTCGACAGAAGGCTCGTCGGCGGCAACGTCCTCCACATCAAGCGCAGCGTATCCCGCCACGGATGGGGCAAAGGCCAGACGATTACTACGCCGAAGACCAAGAACTCGATCCGCGACTACCCGATCATCGAGGCGGTGAAGCCTTTCTTGGCTTCCTTGCCGAGGAAGGGAGAATACTGCTTCCCCTGCCGTTCCAGGCTCAAGACCGAGGACGTCACGATGGGCCATTCCGAGGTCAGGCGACGTGTCGAGAAATACATCGCCAAGGCCGGCCTTCCGCACATGAAGGTGCACGGCTTCCGTCACTCGTGCGTATCCTAATCTATTATCCAAGGGCATGAGTTATCGAACCGTCGCGAGATGGGTCGGCGACACGGAGATGGTTGTCCTCCAGACCTACTCGCACCTATTGCCCGATGAGAAGGACCAAATGGCCGACTTTCTCGACGGGACTGGAGTAAACTAAAGGATGCCGCGTCATAAAGGGCGCGGTTTTCTTTTCGAACCATTATAAGCCTCAATTTAACTGTTTCTTGGGAACAGCGAAAGCTTGACAAAGAGGGGACAGCGTTTACGGGTCTCTCAAGAAAAACTAAAGACTTTGGTCATGGAAATGCCCGCTTTGTGACCCATATGAATGTGTTCAAAAATCCACTTACCGACCCCTTGATGGTAGAGACGACCAATATCGATCCATGACTTTGAGGGTTAAAGGAACCTATTAATATGCCGGCCTCTCTTGGTCGAATTTACGTTTTGCTTCGGTGAATGTCAACTGAGGATATAGCAACCGGAATTCGCGCAAGGAAACATTCTTACGATTCCTGTTTTTCTTTTCCAGACAGAAATCTATTATTTGCTTGTAAACGTCGTTATTGAACCTGCGACAATTCTCTTCCAAAAGCATCGCTAGTAGAATCAGCGATTGCTTGAAACGACACATAATTGGATTGGGCGCATCGCTTTCCGCCATGCATTCCCCGTCCTTTCGCTGAGGTGGATGGCGAGGAAGATGAAGGAAAGCTCCTCGTTCACGGGGATGCTGTAGCCTTAGTAGAACCCCTCGACGGTTTGGCTCGGGGCCAAACGGAAAACCCAAGTGGTAGATAAAGTGGTAGACAAAGCGGTAGATAAAAGCAAGGCAACTCTATGCCAAAAAACTATGCTAATCCCCGATTGTTTCTTGGATTGCCTTCCGGCTTCCGCTTTGCCTCAGGCAGAATATGCAGAGCGCCATGGTAAGCGCGATAACGGCTAGCAACGAGAAGGCGGCGCCTAGCCATATTTCCGGGAAATGATAGGAAAAGCCAGCGATTCCGGCCGCGAAGCAACGCGAAAGGAACTGTCCGCCAAACGCAACCGAAGCGATCAGAGAGCAGCCAAACGGAATGAGGCAAAAATACGTGTACGAAGCCAAAAACGGATAATAAGCTTTGGGTTTAGCGTACCCAACCCTTTCCATGAACATGGAGTGCGTCGAAAACCTTGTCCCGATTCTAAACTCAAGAAACACTATCGCGGCCACCCAAAAGAAGGAAACGAAAACCGCCAGGATAGAGAAAAGCGGAGAAAGCGACGCAATTGTTTTTGCGACCTCGGCATCGCCTTGGGACATCGCTCCACGGAAGTCCGTCTCGGTTGGGGACAGTTCAATATGCTCAAATTGGTCGGAAGGAACAACGTAAGAATCTTTTCCAAAAAGAGAAAGAAGGCCATATTCGTAATACTTCTCTTCGATTTCTTCAGAGACTCTTCTCGGAATCGAGATGGAAATGTAAAGTCTGTCTTCTTCCTGATACGAGAATTCCACCCCTCCGAACGAAATCCGCTTATAGACGGTCGAGAGGTCAAATTCTCCGGAGGCGGTGTCTCCTGGCTTGATCAAGAACTCTCTGTCGCCCAAAAGGCTCAAAACTTCCTCTTCGCTCCACCCGCTTTCTTTCAGCGTCGCCGGTACGACCAAAGAAAAAACTTCGCCTTGACTCGGAATCAGCCTCCCTGCGACAGGCAGGCGTATCCCGCTATTCGAAAGGAAATTCCGCAAAGGCTCGACGTTCTCATCCACGAGGCGGATGCTTGATGAGCGAAAGCGCTCCGTGGCCAGCGTTGCGGGCACCACCCCAAACAAGCCAACAGAGCCGTCATTCCGCAAATCGTCTTCGATCGACCTTATCCCATATTCCTTACCATACAAGATGGCTTTGTCGCCTTCGGAAACGCGGGATTCGTCGCAAATCGATTTTGGCAGCCACAGTTGGTCGTCCGCCATGCTACCAACTTCTGTTTCAAAATAAAGGCTGCCTTCACCGCCATAGCAAATCGGGATTGGGATGGTCCCCGCCCCATCAATATAAACGTCGTTGGAACACAAACGGAAGCATTTGGCCAGCGTTTGATTTGATTTGGTTTCAACGCTTAGGACCCTCCCCTCCGTCAAAGTGGAAGCTATATAAGATTTGGAATCGAACAAAGACGCGCTTGTCAAGCACGGCACAAAGAAGCCGAAAGCCATGGAGGCGATTGCGGAAAAAACGGTCAAGCGCCTTGTTTTGCCAAACAGCGACTTCAATGCATGACGTCTTAAATTTTTTCCAAGCGTTTTTCTGGGGCGTTTGCGGTCGGGGATTGCGCAATCCGCCGTCGTTCCTCTTTCGAAAAGAGGACGGATTTCCCCGCCGCCTATTTCGTAAACATGGCAATTGCTCACACTTGACTCGTCAAAATCGTGGGAGGCAACAATAACCAAACGTTCCTTCGCCATGCTTTCGAGCGTTTCGAAGACGATTCTTTTGTTTTCGGCATCCAAATTGCCCGTCGGCTCATCCAAAAGGGCAATAGGCTTGTCCTCCGCGATAACTCGCAGGATAGAAAGTCTTGCGAATTCCCCTTTCGAAAGTTCGGAGCATTTTTTCCCTAGTAGAGGGGAAATGCCTAATTTTTCTACACGCTTTGAGAAATCGTCGCGGCCCGGTCCGGCCAAACGGAGATATTCCTCGGCGGTCATGTCCTCAAACAACGGGTCCTCTTGAAACAGAAAAGACACATTGTTCCGCCTGAAAGCGGCATTTCGATTCCGTTCTTCGCCAAACCCAACATATTCCACATGGCCTGAATCCGGCGTTTCAAGCAATCCAAGAATTGACAAAAGCGTGGTTTTTCCAGATCCGCTTGGTCCTTTTAATACATTGATCGTCCCAGAATAAAAAGATGCGGTTTGATTGGCAAAAACCACTCGTTTCCCCTGCTTCGCCTTATATGTTTTCGAGATGTTTTTGACGTTTATTTCCATGCTTTTTCATTCCTAAGAGCAGAGTTAATCCGGCAACTAGCGCTGTCACAAATAGGGCAACCGCCAAGAAAGCATACCCTATGCCGGTTTGGCACATAATCTGAAACGAGAATCCGTTCAGCCGAGGAAGCTGATAGGTTAGCCCCAGAAATGCAAGCGGGGCAACAATGAGGGCTAGCGCAAAGGATGGCAGGGCCAAAAAACCTATCGCGGACAGGCAACTTGCTGTCACAGCTTTTTTGCCAACATTCCAGAAACGGACATATCTATCGTTAAGTTCTAACAACCTTCCGATGACGATGCCTCCATATATAAAATGTATGATCGCTGATACAGCAAGCAACACGTATGCCAGGATTTGGCAAAACGAAGCCAGTCCGCGCGTCATCGAAAGCGCCTGTTCGAACCTTATCTCATTGGCCACCTGCACGATTGTTCCGTCCTGGAGCAAATCAAAATTTTGCAATAGCCTGTCGCTAGATATCACATCGCCGTAGCCACGCGTTCTGAAATGACGGCCTTCTTCAAAATCATACTTCCAAGCACCTGCGTAAACATTATCGTGGACAATCGTGGGGCAGCAAAAAGAAGTGAAGAAAGGCCTTTTCGGGGTTCCGTCCTCATTAAGGATGATTTCGCCGGATGAATTACGCATCGCCGGGCCAAGGGGCTCATAGGCCCCGACGATTTTAAGATGCGGCAGCGAGAAGCCCGCATAAGCCCCCTCTTCCACGGCCAGAGGGAAACCATCGGGATATTCGTCGAAAAACCCAGCTAGCTTGGATGCGTTTGCGCCGTTTGGGGAGAGATAGTCGAAAACGTCTTTGCTAGGAACCATGATTTCGTCTTCGTTCGCGGGAAGTTGCCCCCAATATATGCACAAAGACTCTTCTAACGGTAATTCGGCTTCGCTTGGATAAAAGCACATGTCAACCGAAGATGCGCTTTTGAACGTGTGCTCTGTGAAACGATAGTTTTCGTTCCTACCCGTTTTTTCCAAATCAACTCCATTGTCGTCTATATAGGTATCCAATCTTTCAAAGGCGCGGCCGATTGATGATTCAAAGGCATCCGAAAACAAACCGACATTCTCATGAAAGCATTGAACCGCGGAACTTGGAATAATGGCGGGCGGAAGAAAAGACAAATCTCCTCGAGCCACGGAATTGCCGGCGGAATACGAATCGACGAGTACAAAAGAGGCCCTGAAGCTAAATGTCTGATAAAAGGAAAACGGAAGCACGTCGCCAATTTGAACGTCCAGGAACATGACTTCGTTGAGGTAGTCCAACTGTTTGTCTGACAAAACGATTGGGTAGTGATTCTTTCCGATTACGCCCGGAGTCGGTTCAACGTTTTCGTACGCTTTTACCAAAGCGGAATACGATTCGTCTTCGGGGTTTTTTCCTTGTTTGCAATAAACAAGGGACGTTTCGTAATCCACGGCTTCCAAGGAATAACCCATCCATTCGTCTGGACCGTTATAATGCAGTTCAAATACTGGTCCGCCCGCATCTCCGTAAGAATCTATGGGCGAGAACTGAGATTCCGACAAATTATCGTAGGTTATCCTTTTGTCATAGCAAACCACTCCGCCGCTTTCTTTAAACGCCCCAACCAAAGTGGCTTTTTCGTCTGTCTTGGAGAACGAGAAGCCGGCAAAGCCGGAAATCAAGCCAATAAGAAGGGAAAAGGAGGCAAGCGAAAAAGGGATTATTTTTGAGGCGGCCGTCCTGACCCCTAGCTTCCCGAAGGGAGCGAGTGGAGATTTTCGTTGCAATACCTTCTGCTCGCTGTCATTCCGAACGGGCGAGGTCGCCAATCTGCGTTGGACGCTTATCATTTGCCCGACGGAAACGATTTCCTTCCCGAACTCTTCCGCTAAGTTCCGGTCGTGAGTTGCAACAATGACCGTTCGTTTGCACGATTCCCGCTTTAGACATTCAAAGACAAACCGCGCGTTTTCCGCGTCGAGATTTGCCGTGGGTTCGTCCAAAACCAAGAAATCGGAGGGAATCAATATTGCCCTGGCGATGGAGAGTCTGTCCCTTTCTCCTTTGGACAAGGTCTGAGCCTTTCTCCTCCTTTTTCCATATAACCCAAAATCTTTGAGAATAGAATCCACCGTTTGCTTAGAACCACAGACAGCATAAAGGTTGTCGAATGCGCTCAAAACGCCAAGATTGTTCCCGTCTATGGGACAATATGAAAACCGCGGAAGCCTATTTTGATTATCGTCGCATTCGGGTTTCACGCAGCCCTCTTGAGGGGAAACGAGACCAAGAATCATTCGCAAAAGCGTCGTCTTCCCAGAGCCAGACGGCCCAAACAGGACGATGAATCGACTATTTAATGTGCAAGAAAACCGATCAAAAAGGTTCGTCTCGCCAAAACTATGTGTTACATTTTCAAAGCGGACAGAAGCCATTATTGTCTCCTCTAGCAACCAGCCAAAACGCTGCTGGCGCGGCGATAAATGTAACCCATTCCCAAAGCAGGCTCATTCGAATCAACGACCCTTCCCTGCTTGGATTGATTAAAACAATAATCGCATCTAAGGTTGCATGCGTCCGACACATCGATGCAAAAGGTATAAGATGTCGGCCTGATAGAGTTTTCTTTTTCGTTGCGGGCGACGGTCGGAACGCCTTTTAGCCTCTCTTCCGGGATTTCATATAACGAAAAAAGTGTCGTTCTTGGATCGTAATATAAAGTATTGCCAAGCACTGAGTACTTCTTCATAGATTCAATTCTACTGCCCGCAAATAAAACGGTTTTCCAAACGCGTAGTCAGATATGCTCTAAAAACGCAGAACCTGAATATACACCCGCTCCATGTCGAAAACAATATTTTCTTTAGAAAAAATCGAAAAAACCAATCATTTTGCCACGGCGACGCGGACCGTCACGTAGTCTTTTTCCTCCTTCTTCCTGGCCCTGCCCTCCTGGACGAAGATGTAGCGCTTCCAGAACAAAGGGAAGGAATGAATGACGGAGTATTCCTCGGCGGGGTCGCCCTGCTTCCCCTGCTCGCCGAAGGACGGCTTGAATACATCGCATAACCGTTTAGATATGTCTCCAAAAGCCACTCGTCGCTGTTTTTTAGATGGCAATTTTGAGATAGTGCTCTACTAAAAAATACGCAAAATTCGTGCGGTAATCGTGCGGTGAATAAACGTATCTATGAAAAAAGTCTCGTCGGCGCCGAGACAATTTCGTTTTGTGGAGCACGATGCGGGCCGCCAACCGAGAATCTGTTCACTATTTTTACCCAGATAAATTGATTTTTTACCCAAATAAATGGATAATAGTCCCAGGAGGTTTTGACCTATGGAATACAAAGATTTGTATAAATTGGAAGAGGATCTTCACACGGAGTTCAAACTCGCAAAAACGAAAGTCCCTTTGGATTTCTATGAGACATACTCCGCCTTCGCTAACACAGATGGTGGCGACATTTATCTAGGCATCGAGGAAGAGGACGAAAAGGTAAAGAATCTGCCAGGCATCGCGAATTGGCCAATTTATCAGAAGGCGATTCTCGACACAATCGCTTCTAAGGACAAGTGCAGCAAAAGCGTCCTTGACGGTTCCTCTTTTGAGGCCATCCCACTGCCGAATGGGCGATTCGTTTTGAGAATCCACGTAAACGAACTTCCGCGAAATGACAAGCCGCTTTACCTGAACGGTGACTTCACAAGGGCCTATATCCGCCGCGGTTCGGGCGACTACCCCGCGAGCAAATCCCAGCTTATCTCCTTCCTCAACGACGTCCGCCAGGGATCCTACGATTTCAGCGTCAATTCCTTCGGCCTTGGCATCGAATCGGTCGAGAAGGAATCCCTCCGCTCCTTCCGCAAACTCCTACAGGAACGCAACCCCTTCGAAATCGATGCCTCGCTCGATGACGAGGGGTTCCTGCTCAGCGCTAAGATGCTCCGCGAAAGCGAAGGGAAAAGATTGCTCACCAACGGAGCCATCCTTATGCTCGGAAATAGCGACGCCATCTCCACGGTCTACCCCACCTTCTTCCTCGATTATCAGGAGAACCCAAGGGAAGGCAGCCGTTACGACTATAGGCTGTGCAGCATCGATAGCCTCACCCATTGCAACATCTTCGATTTCTTCCAAACCGTACGCAGTAGGGCGCGAACCATGCTCCCCGCCCCGTATGAGATCGAGAATGGGCAAGAAGTATCCGGCGATAGAATCTTCGAGGCCTTCACCGAAGCCCTCGTCAACGGGCTTTGCAACGCCGATTATCTCAGCGGCGCCTCCCTGCTTTTGGTCGCCACCCCGAGGGAGATGCTCTTCCGCAATTCGGGAAAGCCCTACATCTCCGTCGACGACATGATCGCGGGCGGCACGAGCGAACCCCGCAACACCGAAATCATGCGCTTCTTCCGTTTGCTCCGCTTTTCCCAACGCACCGGCTATGGGGTCAGCAATATCTATTCGGCCATGCGCGAATATGGTTACCCAACCCCTTCGCTTAACGTTCACTCCTCGCCCGACTGCACCGAACTTCGCCTCTTTCTCTTCGGGCGCGGCATCCAAAGCGGTTCGACAAAACTCTCTACTCAGGAGGTCCTTTCCGTAATTGCGTCTAGCGATGGCATTGGCCAAAGGGAACTGACCGAACGGTTTGGCGTCACGAGGAAAACGATGATGGGCATGCTTAATGCCCTTCTCGCCAGCGGCCAAATTCGCACGAACGGAAACAAAACGAAAGGAAGGCTTTACTATATCCAAGGAACAAATCCGTATGGAAAATGATTTGCCCAATGCCAAAATGCATAATAGGCGATATTGGATAGGCTTTGCCTTTTCCGTTGTCTCTCTTTTCCTCGGGATTACGGGGATGATTATTGGCGTGGTTTTCTATCATCGCTTGCGGATAACCCACTCCTTTGATTCCCATCTCGCCGCCCTCGGCGTTCTTGCCATTCTCGTGGCGCATCTTTTGCTCGTCGGCGCGCTAGGACTTGTGGGATATCTGTTGATGATCATAAAAACCGGCGAGAAAAAAACGGTCCCGACGCTTTTGTCCATATCGGGAACGGTGGTCGCTTTGGTTATCGGAACAATCGGCATCTCGGTGACGAGGGCCCAATTCGAGGAATACAAAACCTTCACCCCGGAAAAATGGGCCGCGGCGGCAAAAGACCCAGATTACCGGGGATTGCTCGTGAGTTCCTTCTTGGAGCAATATGACGTGAAGGGCTGCGGGTCGGACGAAGTGAGTTCATTGCTCGGTCCCGCCAATCATATCAACGAATTTGTTCTAGAGACTGACCCACCCCAATACGGCGGAATGGAATGGATTTATGACTTAGGGTTCTATAGGGATTACATGGATGCATCTTTTCTAGAAATAACGTTCTCCCAGACAAATGTCGTCCTCCGCTGTGAAGTCTCCACACACTAATTATCGAAACACGACTAGAAGCCTGTTTCGCTCGTTCTTTGAAGCCTGATTTTGTCTCCAGAAAAATGCCGAATTTTTGTAACCCAAATGTAACACACAAAAATGAAAAACCCTCGATGGCATCGAGGGAATTAAGGTAACTGGAGCACGATGCGGGAAGAGAACCAATAGTAAATATCCGATGTCTCCCAAGGATATAGCCATACCACCGTGTCCCGTTTTTACAGGGTGATATGATGCCTTATGGCCTAAGGCAAGACAAAGGCAATATTATAACTCCGTCTTCTCTTCGAAAAGCGAGATTGCCATCGGTCAGAACCACCTTACAACTCGGCATTTCGATTCTAACGTTCGGATTATCGTTCCTATGCCGTTGAATCAGTGCCTCCAAACGATTCAGGTGCGCGGCCCCCTCTTCGATGAATCCATCTCCGCATTTGCACTCGAAGAGACCATAACGTCCGTCAGGGAGATGAATGACGAAATCACATTCCAGTTTAAAGCGATCACGGTAGTAATTCAGTTCCCCATCGTACTTGGAGGCGTAAACGCTTAGGTCACGGCCGCAGAGCGACTCGAAAAGATACCCCCTGGTGATGTAATCCTTCGAAAGAGCTTCTTCCCCCAGGTTCAAAGCCGCGCAGGCGATTGAGGGTTCAAAAAACTCCCTCTTCGGCAAGGACCGAATCGAGGTGGCACTTCGAACGTTCGGATTCCAAGCGGGGACCTCGCGAAGGACGAACAACCGCTTGAGCCCGTTCAGGTAAAGATAAAACGTCGAATCCGCTACGGGGTGGCCCGATTCAGCCATATCCGAGATGATGGTCTCATTTTTCACCGGAATCGTAATATTCCTTGCGAGGGATCGAACCAAAGCCAACGCGGTGCCGGGGTCAACCTCCATCCCCGTGGCTTCCTTCAAATCGGTCGAGCATATGCCGCGCAACGCCTGCTTCCCATAGAGCAAGGGGTTGCTCTTCTCGTTGAGCACAGCCACCGGCCATCCGCCTCGAACCATCGCGTGCGTGATTCCGCTTTTGGACAGCTTCGCCCTCCCGGAAATCTTCGCCCCCGGGTCGAATAGGGAAATAAACGAAACGTCTCCGGACGATTCGCCCGATTCGAATAGCGACATTGTCTCCATGTCGATGGTCGAGATCCTCATGGTCCCGGTATGTTTGGTGTTCCCCTGCTTTGGGGAATACGAGCCCGTAAGGATGAACAAAGAGGTTTTGTCGGGGCTATGGTCGCAAAACCTTCTGACCGCATCCCATGTGGCGGGATAGGCCTGCCACTCGTCGATAAGGTGCGGCTTTTCGCCCTCCAAGAAAGCCCCGACATCGCTTCTAGCAATCATCTCGTACTCATTTTGGCGGTCGTAGTCGTCAAGGTAGATTGCCGAATTGGCAAAATGTTCAGATGTCGTTGTCTTCCCCGACCATTTGGGCCCGCGAATCAAAACGGCCCCGAATGCATCGAGCTGCTCGGATACCCTTTCGTCGAGAACCCTTGGGCGATAGTCTTTCGTTTTTTCTGTTTTCACATTTTGAATTATCCTACTCCATCCGCCGCATTGCAACATCCATCGGAGTGTTTTGTAGTATTTCATCGGAGTGTTTTGTAGTATTTCATCGGAGTGTTTTGTAGTATTTCATCGGAGCGTCATCGACTCCTTCCAGTCGATCTGGGTCTGCCAGGCATCGCGAATTGACTCATGTACCAGAAGGCGATCCTTGACACCATCGCCTCGAAGGACAAATGCAGCAAAAGCGTCCTTGACGGTTCCTCATTCGAGGCGACCCCACTACCGAACGGGCGATTCGTTTTGAAGGTGCACGTAGATGAACTCCCGCGCAATGACAAGCCCCTTTATCTCGCCCAACTAAGGCGACCTTTTTGCTATAATGGTTGCGCAGATGGCAATCCAGGCTGTATAGCCGTGATACCGAATTAGCTTTAAGCGGCTTGTAAAGTCGTCGGCCACGGTGCGCCCCAGTTGGGGCTTTTATTTCACAAGAGTTTTAGATACAATGTATTTACAAGGAGGAAACCACCATGCCTTATTCCGTTAGATTCACCCCAGAGGAAGAGCGCCTCGTCAAAAGCTACTGCGCCGTCCACGGCCGCTCGATTTCCGACGCGCTTCGACGCGCCATCCTAGAGGACATCGAGGACGAATTCGACATTGCCGAGGCCGAGGAAGCAATAAGGAAGTTCGAGGCCAACCCCGTGACGATTCCTTGGGAGCAGGTGAAGAAAGACCTCGGCCTATGAGATGGAGCGTCAGCATGTCGCCCGAGGCCGAGAAGCAGCTCTCGAAGTTTGATCGGTACACGCAGCGGATCATCGCCTCCTGGATCGACAAGCACCTCGACGGCTGCGAAGACCCAAGGGCCACGGGCAAGCCATTGAGCGCTAATCTGGTTGGCCGTTGGAGATACCGCATCGGCGATTATAGGATGATCGCCGAGATCAGAGACAGCGAAATCGTCATCCTCATCGTCAAGATCGGACACCGCAGGGAGGTCTATGACTGACTCCCTGCTTTTCTTTTTGCCCGATCAGAACAGGCTCAGTTGCTCGAAGCCGTGCTCGGGCCTCGGTTTCTCCCTCTTGGTACGGCTGGAATTTGCGCCCTATAGAACGCCTTGAGGACGGGGCAGGCAATCGCTTTGGCATGGGAGTCCCATTCGTGGCGGCACGGCGATTTGGATATGGCACGGTCGCCTTCGTGCAGGTCATCGCGGAAAGAAAGATCTCCAACGACGGCGCGGCGAGGTTCTCGACCGAGCTGAAGACCAACGAGTCCTATAGGGTCAACGAGCTCGACGACGAGACATTCGACCTATTGATGAGATACAGGGCCACGCTCAACTCGAGCAAGGACGATGACTTCATCTTCCCCTCCCCGCAGAACCACAGAGCGCCCCTATCGAAGACGGAGTTCCGCAGGAGGTTCTACAGGCTGACGGAGGAGGCTGGGTTGCCGAGGATCGCCCCTACGGGGTAAGGCACTCGAAGGCCACCGCATTGGCAAGCGTCTGCGAGGACACACACGAGATGGCCGTGGCCCCGAAGTTCCTCGAGCATAGCCCCTCGATATTCATAGACACCTACGTGAACACGAAGAACGTGACCCAAAGCGACCTCTGAAGAGGCTTAAAAAGAGCTGAAAAAGGGGCAAAACCGATGGCCACGAAAAGGCCCACATCCTATTCAGGAGGGTAAAGAAGAAATGATCAAAGAACAAAACATTACGCCCTACGTCGGCGTCGGACCCATCGCGCTCATGTCCCGGCTGGATGACGTGAAAGCGTATCTCAAATTCAACAAAATCCCGCATCAGGTCGAAGTCTGGTCGAACAAAGGCGAAACGCCCAAAGTCCCTTGGACCATCGTTCGCGTCGAAGGATGCGTCTCGCTATTCTTCGCCAAGGGTCTCCTTTGGAAGGTCTACGCAACCAGAGGCTACGAGGGGGCTCTCCCCAACGGCATCAGGATTGGCATCAAGACCGAAAAGGCGCTCCAGACGGATCCAGACCTTGAGGACGACGACTGGAACGAGGTCTACGTCTCCAAAAACGGGTATTGGCTCGAAGACAGCCTGGAAACGGGCGAAATCGAGTCCATCTCGGTCTTCATCAAGGCGGTCGAAAACGACGATGAGTTCTACTCATATGAGTGGGCGAACGGAAGCAAGATTGCCAACTAACGCAACATAACCTTAGAATTGGGCCAGCAGAAAACCGCCTGGCCCTTTTTGGATCAGAGGATGTCCTTGAGCATCCTCTCGATGCACCGCTTCTTCTCCTTGTTGTCAGGATGGACGTAGACGTTCATCGTCGTGGTGATGTTGGAATGCCCGAGGATGACGCTCACGGTCTTGACGGAGTTTTTGCTCTCGATGCAGCGCGTGGCGAAGCTATGCCTCATCCCGTGGAACTTCAGTTCGGGTATGCCGAGCTTCTTCAGCGTCTTTTTATAGTAGTTTCTATATGTCCTTGGTTCTATGGGTGACGCCTCGTTGCTCAATACGTAAAAATCCGGATTCACCACTTTCATCAACCATTAAACCATCAAAAGAAAGGCTGGCTGATTCAAAAGGGCAAGGAAGCGATGTTATTACTTGCCAATGCTGGCAAAAGAGAATGCCGAACTTTTTTACTTCCCCAATTCAATGAAAAGCACCATTATCGGGTTTCTATCCATGATGGGGAATCATATCTTTGTGGCGGAGATGAGTTAAGGAGAGGTTTGCCTTTTCCTGCTCCTTCAGTGGATGGCTTATCAACTGCCCTCTATCATATCGAGGATTTAGGATGAAACGCTTGTTATTTCTTTTTACTATTACATCAACGCTTCTATGCAGTTGTGGGACAGGGCAACGTCACATATCAATTTCCGAAGAATCCATTTCTGAATCTACGAAAAGTGACACTCCCCCTTCTTCATCGGAAGAGAGCGAATCTTCTTTCAGTTCGGAAATGATCTCGATTAGTCAAGATACCAGCACCAGTTCTAGTCCCAAGGAGGACCCTTATATGGTTTCAATCCCTTTTGCAGGCGCAGCCGCCATCAGTGGCGCGGCTCTTACCGCATATAACACGACAGATATCAAAGATAGCTCGGGGAATTGGGTCAACTCTGCCCATGATAATGGTTTGATCATCTCCCCTTATTATTCGGTTCGTTCCCAAAAGGGAGTTGCCTCCGTTTTTGCAACAAGAACCACTTATGGGGCTCATTCTTTTACTTTATTCAATGCGGATCGGACGGAATACCCTTTAACCCTTGATATTTCTTCGAAAAATGGAAAAACACTGCGAAGCGCGAAAATCATCGGAACAGAAGAAATTAATCCTACCGTTTCGAATGGAAAAATATCCTTTTCCATCCTAAAGCCTGGCAACTATACGATCCTAGTCAACGGGAAAACCGACGAGGCGTTAACGATTTTTGCCTATGAACATGAATCTTTCGTGTGCCCTCAAGGCTATTCCCTCGTCGAGAAAAAGCCCGGGGATCATGGAACGATTCGATTCAATCAAGAAAAAACTGCCATGGTTTTCAAAAAAGGAGTTCACCGGATCGATCGTATTGAACTCTGTTCCAACACGATGATTTATTTCGAGGATGGGGCTCAGATTGAAGCCAAAAATGCGAATGGCTCTTCCGAAACTCCTTTGTTAAATCCAGATTGGGCGGGGATGACTCGCTATCAAGCTCTCTTATACGCGAAAAACGCCCATAACATCAAAATCCATGGCCACGCATTCATCGATTTGACAAAACTGGATTGGCATATGAGATTGGGGGCTTATTTCGAAGGATGCTCCCACTTGGACTTCGATGGCTTTATTCTCAATAATAGCCCAGAATGGACCATGCATCTGATGCATTGCGACAATTCGTCTGTTTCCAATTGTGCCATCTTCGGATATCGACAAAATTCAGATGGCTTTGCCGTCGTCGATTCTAATGATGTCACCATTTCTGATTGTTTTGCTCGAAGCGGCGATGACCTTTTTGAAGTCAAAACGATGGATTCTAATCTTTCTAACGTTGTTCAGAATATTCGCTTTGAACGTTGTGTAGGCTGGCCAGACAAATGCCGAGGATTTGGGATTATTCATGAAACAGCGCGAGACATCAAAAACGTGACATTCTCCAATATCAAAGTCGTAAATGCGCCTGCGGATTGGATGGATGCATTAGGGGCGTTGGTCGTCATTGTCGCCGGAAATTCAACAATATCGGGCATTCGTTTCGAGAATGTATCCATCAACTCCTGTTCTTTTTATCCGATCAATTTAACCTTAGCGGAAGAATCGAACTCAGGAACGATCAACGATATCACTTTCTCCCACATCGCTATTCCTAATAACAACGCAATCCGTTTAAACAATGCTGCCGCAAAAGGTAAATTAGGAAATATTCATTTCGACAATATCATCAGAAACGAGAAAAAAGTGACGAATCAAAATGAATTGATACTTAGCAAAAATGGTGTTTTAGGGACGTTGGACGTCAAATAACAACGATGCAATAAGATAGTTTTTACTTGGTTTCTTTAATCCTAATCAATCTCACTTCAAGGGGTTGGAGGTTGAAAGAAAGAGGTAATTTCCCATCTTCTATTTTTATTACGCTTCGCTGTTCCTTTGGGTAGGCGACATGTTTTAGATAATCCAACCCTTCTTCATCTAATTTCTGGGCACCCATGGCGACCCATTCATCGAAAGCATGATTGACAATGCTTCTTTGACCTTCTAAACATCGTTAAATGAGACAACCGGCTATTGCCGGTTTTCTTTTTTGGAATAGTTCTAGGCCACTATAATGAAATTAGAGCAGGAGGGATTTCTGTATGAAATTAGAAGAACTTTATCAGAACTTCATCTCATCCTCAAAAGAAGGCCGAGAACATCTGGCCCACCTTTCCGCGAATGAACTTTTTGGCTATCTTTGCGATTGCGAAGGAAACGAGCAAGGGATTGCCGATTTCGTTTCGATTTTGGCGGTTTTTGTCAAGTCTGATGGGAAAAGCGGAAAAGAAGAATATGAGACATTCACTAAAATCATTGATGCCGGCATCTCTTATGCCCAATTCCGGGACTTGATGGAAATGGAGCAATACCCCATCGCTTTAGCCAGGGCCAAGGAAGTTTATCAATCCGTCCCTGAAGACATTAAAAAAGATATCCTATCGCTGGGATTGCTTATCTGTGTCACGGATGAAGAAATGACCCAAAGCGAGAAAAATATCTTCGAGGCCTTCCTTGCCTTATAAATGGGCTTCTAAGTATCCGTCATTTCCCTTTCAGGATTCTTTCTTCGCTCCAAGAAAAATATTTCGCATAGCTGTGTTTGCAATAATTGGGGTGCTTATTTTGCTCTGGTTTATGCGGTTTTTGGTAATGGTATTTCGGAGTTACTTTCCAGGAATTGAAAAGACCTGTAAAAATCGCATCTTTCGGACATTGGTAGGAACATCTTTGGCACATTAAACAATGAGGTCCGAAAACCAGTTTCTGTTTTTTCTCGTCGTAGGAAATATTCTTGACGGGACATTGATTCACACAAAGACGACAGTCGATGCATTTCTTTTTGTCGACGTGATAGAAAACCCCATTGATCTTTGCCCCAAGATATTGAATCCGCACCACCGTAGAAATCAGGGTGCCAAAAGGAATGGTCTCCAAATGGAAAGTTTCTAAGGCGAGCATCCGATGCGCGTCTAATTTGGCAAGAGATTGCATCGTCTGGTCCATTCGATAAGCCATCTCATCGGTATGGCGAAAAATCATATTGTATGGCATCAGATAATGCAATTCGCCGCGCAAAATCATCTTTTTCCTTTTCAAGAAACGATTGAGATGTTTGTAAGCGGCGTTGTTTAACTTCAGCCACTCGCCCGATTCCATCACAATATATGTGGGCAATGGCTTAACCAAAGGGCATAAAGACTTGAAATATTTGACCACAAATTGGGGAGTGTTAAAGCCATAAATTGGGTAAGTAATCATTTGAAAATCAAAAGATTCCCAATGAATCACCGTTTCTTTATCTTCGATGTTATGGAGGAAAACTTCATGGCCGGCGTTACAAAAGTTTTGCTCGAAAGCGAGAGCGACGCGTTTGGCGTTTCCGGTTCCGGAATGAAAGTGGATGAGGATTTTCATTGGATTAAAGCGTGATATTGTTCGTCCATGTAATAATAATGATTTTCATTCTCCTGGTGAGAATCATACCAGTATTGGGCATAGATTTTGTCTTTTTTGCAAAGGCGATCGAAATCCCAGGCATATTCTCGGTAAGAGATATTCATAAAATGGCCACCGCGTAAGACAGAATAAGGTCTGGCTTCAAAAATTTCGCCGTCTTGGTTTTCCCATTTTAATTTGCGGTAAACATCGCCCGTGGCGAAATCGGTCTCTAAGAGCTTGCCACCATGCATCGCGGCAACGTGTTGAAGATCCTCGAAATTGATTTCTTCGTCGGCCTTATCGACATCAAAGCCATAATCGATGAATTTGGCATTTTCTTCTTTCTTCAAAGAAGCATAATCGACGTGTTCTCCATCGGGGAGGTTTCCTTGGCAAAGCAAGGGGTACGTGTCATCAAATTTTTGCGGAAGTTTCTCATAGGCCTCTCTTGATCCGAAATAGGCAATGAGTTTTGATTCGATATTATGTTTCGCCCAATAAGCCGGGGCCAAATCATCTTTTTTAAGGGGGTCAAGAACAAATTTACGGATCAATCCTGAAGGCAGGATTTTTCCTGCTCGATAGATTTTATGGGCTTTCCCGATTTTCTTAAAATAATCGTGAATCTTATCTCCTTGGAAATGGAAAAGTTTGTCTAATTCTTTGCCGTCATAGAACCAAACCCCATGGAAGTTACGGCCGATGTTGTCTCTTGGTCCGAAAAAAGAAGAGGCGCTTCCGCCCATCAACTGAAATCCAAGGTCTAGAGTTTCGTAACCGGTGATGCGGTTTTCTTCTCCTGACCCAAGATTAAAGACTTTTCTCCAGAAGATTTTGCTTAAATCTTTTCTTTGATCTTCGATGACAATATTTTTCATCAGCAAGCCCGATTGTTCGGCAGTTGACCATTCCAAAGGTCCATTGAATGTTGTGTGAAACATCAGGCCGTCTTTGTGATTGCAGTCGATCATATCTAGATAAATCATCGCGGTTTGGCGAATGACTACCCAATTCTTGATGTTGGATTCCAAGACGGCAAATTCGCCACGCATCTTATCGATAGAATAGACGTCATATGGGGAGGGCAATAAAGGATCGGAGACCCGTCCAAAAGGATGTTTGTAGTTACGGTCCCCATATAAAGCGACCGAGGTGATATCAACAAATTTAGGCTGTTTGTCGCTAAGTTCCTCGATTGCTTGAATCAAATTAAGAACACCGAGATGATTAGCTCTTTTGCTGGCAAGTGGGTCTTTGTCGCTTCCAGAAGGAATTAAGGCAGCAAGATTAAAAACATAATCCATGTCCTTGACTAAGGATCGACAAATTGAAAGGTCTGCCAAATCGCCTTGCAAGATTTCTAATTTATCTAGGTGATTTTTAAATTCTTTTCGCATTTTCGGCGCTTCTTTTTCTTCCAACACCAAAATGCGAATCTTATCGAGCGAATTGAGAGTTAAGAATTGTTTTAACGTTTCTTTACCCATATGCCCGCTGGCGCCAGTTAGAGCAATGTTCATAATCGTTCTTGTCTCCTGATTTAATTTAAAAATGTAGTTTCGGTCTTAAAAGAAAGGATGGCTCTCTTTTTATTCTTCGCTTTCTGCCTCAATCGAAGCGATTTCTTCTCCGTCTTCAATGAGATTCGCCTCTTCTGGCTGGAAGTCAATGGATTGAACTTTATCAAATTTCTTGCCGATTTTGCCGACCGTGATATCGAATTGACTGCTCTTTTTGGTTAATTGCTGAATGGTGTTGTTCAAAGAGCTCCAACGAGGAATGAAGTGTTCGAATTCCTTGCCCAAGGCATTCAGTTGTTCATTGATTTTAGCAATATTCTTGCTCTTCTTGGCGTCGATTTGGATGACACGGAAGGAACCAAGTAACGGTTGAAGGATGGTCGGAGAAACTAAGACGACATTTTTCTTTTGGGCATATTCCACTAATTCATAGAATTCATTATGGACGTAAGCGAAAACGCCGTCGTTAGGGATAAACATCAACGCGTTGGAAATGGTTTTCCCTTTGATGATATATTTGCCAGTTTCATCGATGCGTTGCTTGATGGCGCTGCGGAAAGCGGATTTCGCTTTTGAGACTTCCACTTCCGTAAGATGTTTGGTGTCATCAAAAAGATCTTCGTAGCCGGTCAAAGAGAATTTGCTGTCGATGCAGACGATTTGATGATGGGCTTCACCATCCAAGAAAATAACTGCATCGGGTTTCAATTGAAGCTCATCGCCCTTGGCCTCTTGCAAAATGAATTGAGTGTCATAAAGAATCCCTTTGCTTCCTTGGAACATGTTGTCTAAAAGGAGCTCTAGCTGCCATTCACCATATTTGCCACGTTGCTGGTTGTTGGAAAGAATGCCATTAAGGGACGAAATCTCATTTTGCAGGGAATCGATGTTCTTTTGGGCTTCTTGGACGATGCCAAGCTGTTTTTGAAGGTTTTGCATGGATTCAGAGGTGCCTTTAAAGCCTTCGGATAAGGAACGGTCAACTTTTTCGTTGAGGGTTTTGATGGATTGATCCAGTTTGTCATTGATGTTCTTGATCTGTTCATTCATCCCGTTGCTGATGGTGGATTGGAAATCGTTAAGACGCTTGGTGTCAGCTTCGGTCGCGTCTTTCATTGATTTCTGGATGGCCAACATTTGGTCGCTGGTTCTTTTATTAATATCGTTAAGACGTCGATTCACGTTTTCATTCATGTTCGTGACTTGGCTATTAAGATTGTTGGTGATCGTGGATTGAAAAGCGTTAAGACGGTTGGTGTCCGCATCGGATTGTTCTTTCATCGCTTTTGTGATTTCCACCATCTGCTGGGACATTCTGTTATTGATTTGACTGTCGACTTTTCCTGAGATGTTATCCACTGCCGCTTTGATGTCGGCCGCGCTTTGAATTTGCGCTCTTTCTAATTCCCTTGTATCAAAAGACGCGGCACCTGCTGGTTCATTTCTCTTTCTTAAAAGAAGAAACAACAAAACGGTGCTGACTACAAAAGCCAGACCAGCCACAACTAAAGTAATGATCAACAATGTCGTTATCGTATCCATTCAAAAATCCTCCTTGGATTTCTTACTTAAATTTTACTCCTACTGGGAAAAAGGTGGTAATCGGGGAAGAGCTAAGATGATCATTTTACGTGACCTAGTTTTAAAAACGAGATATGATACTAGAGAACAGAGGGGGGCACCTGTTATGGAAAAATTCGTGTTATCGTGTGAATCTACGGTCGACTTGCCTTATGACTATGTTATCGGAAGAGGATTGAAAGTTTTGTTTTATACCTATACGGTCGATGGAAAAATATTTACCGACAACATGTGGAATGAAGAAGGTTCGTTAGAATCCTTCTACCAAAGATTGGAAGAAGGGCACATTCCTACCACTTCTCAAATCAACCAGTTCAATTACGAAGAATTTTTCCGTGAGGAACTTAAAAAAGGACATGATATCCTTCATCTTTGCTTTGGCACAGGCATGACGCAGTCCTACAACCAAGCCGTCAATGCCGTGGAAATTCTCAAAAACGAATTCCCTAAGAGAAAGCTCATCGTCGTTGACACAACCTGCTCTTCTTCAGGGTATGGCATGATCGTCGATGATGCCGCCGATTTGTGGCACGAAGGAAAAACGATGGAAGAAATCGTTGAATACCTCGAAAAAGAGAAATGGAATTATCACCATCAGTTTTACACCACCGATTTAAAATATTTCAAACGAACGGGGCGTGTCTCTGGCCCAGCCGCAACCTTGGGGTCGTTCTTGAAAATTTGTCCGATCATGCATCTTAACCATGCTGGCAAAATCATTGCCTATAGCAAAGTCATGGGCGAGAGGAACGCCATTAAAACAACGGTGGATACGATGGAACGGAATATCCCTGAAGGCAAAGACTATGCTGGCAAATGCTTTATCTCCCATTCTCACACCTTAGATAAAGCCGAAAAAGCAAAAGAAGCCATCGAAGAACGTTTCCCAAATCTCAAAGGAAAGGTCAAAATCTTCGATATCGGCCCCATCATCGCTTGTCATACCGGCCCTGGGACCGTCGCCGTCTTCTTCAAAGGAAAAGAACGAAGCGAAAACTGATTCCCCTAAATCGAACCCGGTTCGCCGGGTTTTTCTTTTTTTAAGCGCTTCATTATCTTTGTTTCGCTTTGTATGCGAAAATTTTTGTAGCCTCGCCCAATAAAATGCACCTTGTTTTTGTGTATAGGGTGAAGCAATGGTAGATCGAAATGGACAATCAGAGACTCAAAGAATTGCTAGCCTTGCTTCAAGAAGGAAAGATGGAGTACTTCGATGAATTTTATGAATCCACTAAACGGGGTGTCTATTCCGCTTCTTATGCGATTGTCCAAGACCATGGTATCGCCGAAGACGTCCTTCAAGAAACTTATCTGCGATTTTTAGAGAAATTACCTTCTTTGCATCAAGATAGATCCATCCTCGCCTATTTAATGAAAACCGCCCAGAATCTAAGCCTTAATATCGTCAAAGAAAGATCCCGATTTGATAACAACGTCGGAATCACAGCAATGAAATCCTCAGACCCTCCCCCACAAGAGGACTATATCTTCTCGATCATGAAACGGATTCTGAAACCGAAAGAAATCCAAATCGTCATTCTTCATGTGATCGAAGGAATGACGCATCAGCAAATCGCAGAAACATTGCACCAACCCCTAGGAACCGTCTTATGGGCTTACAATAACGCCATCAAAAAATTAAGAAAGGAGATTGACAAAGATGAAAATCGAAGAAAAACTGAAAAGCGAAGCTGAATCTTACGAAATCAAAACCACGTCTGAGACGATCCTTTCAAAATACGAAATAAGACAACAAGAGAAGACCGAGGCGAAAACAAAAAAGCGTTTGTGGTGGGTTCCTCTTCTTGGCCTTGTTGGAGCGGGAATGGTTGCCAGCGCAATCATTCTTCCTGTCACCTTAGGAAGGGTCGCTATTAACCCTAAGGATTCCAGCGAAAGCCAAACAAGTGAGCAAGACGTCATCTTGGTAAGACAAACCAAAGCGCTAGGCGATCAATCCTTGCTTTCGCAAGCAGGTTTGCAACTCTTTTACGGGGCTCAATTAGAAATGGGGGACAGCAACGGAGGCAAAAAAACCTTACGGGCCAACGATTCTTCCGTTTCTCCAGAAAACCCTCAACATGAAGAGGTCAAACGAAACTACAATTCCATGTTTACGACAATTAATTCCTTCTTCGCCACCGACAATGGTCTTCCCCTCACGTACGCATCCACTTCTTTTCTCTATGAGGGAATCACTTATTCCTATGTCATTATCGAAGGCGACAACCGTCTTTATACGGTCAAAGACATTCGCGAAGGATCACCCATCAATCTTGCCCTTTATGAAATAGGAGGCGAGGTCTTTTCAGGAATCGTCTATGTCGATTCCGAAGAAGAGGAACAAGAGATCCGTTGCTGGTTTAGAAATGGCAACAAGGAAATCACGATGTCCCAAGAAAGCGATGAAGACGGGGCTGGGTTATTTTATCGCATCGTCGACACCACTTCCGCCAGCGCCACATCGGTCGAATTCTACAAGATTTCTTTGGAATGGGCCGAAGAGGAGACGGATTCTTCCTTTGATGAATGTTTCTTCTTGCATAGTTCTGGAACTAGAATGGTAAAAGCGGAAACGCAATATAAGAAGAAAAAGAACGAGTATAGCGTCGATTATCTCGACATTGCCTATCATCCTTATTCTTTCTATGAAACGACCTTTACTTTCACCTTGAACGAGGATGGAAGCCTGAATTATCGATTCTCCGATTAATGAGTTTTAAAAAAATCCAATAAAGACCCCCGTTCCCCTGTGTATTGGGTGAAGGGGGTTTTCATTTTATGAAGAAAACATTCAAATTCATTTCTTTGCTCGCCGCCGGAGCTTTGCTTACGGCATGTGATTTAGGAACCAACACCAAAGATCCGTCATTGAATGCGGCTGATGTTCCCCAAGGAACGGCCGTGAGGACAACTCTAGCCAAAGAAAAGATGAATGAAGCCGTGACCGCCATGGCTAAAGACGACGCCATCGGCATCTCGATGGACGACGCTTTCTTGCATTATTCCCTGTCGGTCGAAAAAACCATCCCCACCCAAAAAGACAACACCACGTCTATCGCCATCGAAAAACATACCAATATCGACCATGCCGGATTTTCCGTTGGGGTTAGAGGCCTGACTTCGACTTCGCTGGAGGAATTAAATGGATCTGCCACGGCAAAAGCAACGTTTGATATCGGCGGG
>OCTW011593551.1_pt1 | contig 27797 bp, 23 predicted proteins | sample 1539671 | NCBI WGS metagenome assembly OCTW01 (sample SAMN02144230, study PRJEB22623) | gut metagenome | biome: sheep rumen | host: Ovis aries | place: New Zealand | reverse complement strand
GCAGCAAAGTCCCATCCAAAAGAGTCATTGAGCGTCATCTCAATCTTTGTGAATTGCTTGCCGGTCGGTGCCGTAAAGGTAAAGCCGCCGGATGCTTGCGCGTTGAAGCGGATGCCACTATAATATCCGTCATTCCACATGGCAAAAATATCGTCGGCATTAGCACTCAGCGTGATGCCCTCCTTCGTATAGGATGCATAAGTGCCCGAGACATAAAGGTCACTGATGTTGCTGCTATCCCAGACTATCGTGCCTGCGGGATAAACCGTCACTGAGCAGGTGGCCGTTGTGCCGCTGCCATCGTTGGCGGTAGCGGTGATGGTAGCACTGCCCGCGGCTACTGCGGTAACCACACCCGTAGAGGCATTGACAGAGGCGACGGATGAGTTGCTGCTGCTCCAGGTCACAGTTTTATCTACGGCATCTGAAGGAGAAACGTTAGAAACTGACAGCTCTACAGTGCCTCCGATAGCCAGACTGGCCGATGTCTTGTTCAGAGAGATATAAGACACTTTCTTCGGATTCATCGGCACACGGATGTCGTAGTATTTGCCATTTTCAAAGGTAATGCCGCTCTTGCTGAAAGTATAGGTACCACTTCCGACGGTAGCCGTCAGGGTATATGTGTCGGCGCCGACGTTCTCGTTGCGCAAGGCTACGGTGAGTTCACTGGCTGCGTCATCGGGCGTTACGGTGATGGAACCGTAGGTGGTGCCCAGCCCAAAGTACTCATAGCTGAACAGGCGCATTTCAGACATCTGCATAGAGCTGCCACTTCTAACCGCACTAATCTCAAGCCTGAAGTATTTGTACTGTCCGGGAGCATCGGCATCAAAATCCGTCTCCGCATTGTCGGCAGTGGGCATATCGTAGTTATCGGTCTTCGTGTCAATGACGGTCCAGCTGTCTCCGCTATCTTTTTTCCCGTACAAGACCCAGTTCTTGGGATTGCGACCAGAATTACCATATCTCCCAGTATCACCACCCGTTCGGAGCATATAGCCATCTACCTGAACGGCCGAAGCAGTGTGAAACTCAATATACCAGTTACCGCTAGGTTTATTAGCGCACCACTTGGTGTCTAGATCATTGTCAACCAGATTCCCGTGGCCTTCGTTAGTAAAGCCTCCACTACCGCCATCGACTGTGTAGTAACTGTTACCATGGTAATACGTCTTGGTGCCGCAACCACGGTAGCCTTTGTTAGCAACCAGTTTGTTGCTAGACGCCGCAATTATCAGGCTGTTGACGGCGATGGGGGCGGTTCCATCGGTCAGGCGGAACTTCACGATAGCCTGCTGGCTCTCCAGGGTGGCGGGATCAGTGGTGATGGTGGTTCCCTCCACATCGCTCACAGTTACCTGGGCCGTAGCGTAATCGTATTTCTTCTCTATGGAGTTCTCGTCGCCAAGCAGGATACCCTTCTGGCCGGTGTAATTCCATTCGGCCCGGGGGAAGAGGAGATTCAGCTTATCGTTAATATCGGCACCGGTCACGCTGCCCGTAAGGGTGGTGCTGGCCGTTTCGCTGGCGGCAGCCGTCAGGGTGCCCAGCGGGGTGTCACCCCAATTCTCGGCAAAAACACTCACCTGGTCTGTGGCGGCCCATTTGACGTTCAGTGTTTTCCCGTCCAGGGACAGTGCTTTGGTATCTTCGCCCTTGGACGCGTTCACGCTAAGGGTGTATTCCTTTACGGAGGGCTCTTCGGGAGCCGTCACTTCCGGAGCCAGCTCCATTTCCTTCTGGCAGGAGGCGGCGGCCAGAATGGCAGCAGCAAAGGCTGCCGTATAATTCATAAGCTTTTTCATCATTCTTTCCTCCATCATTTACCAGTTCCAGACACCGTCGTCGTCAAGGGAGCTCGGAGTTATCCCATTGTTGGCATTTCCGTAAGAATTGCGTCCTACGACGCTGCCGCATACAACGCCTTCGATTTTCACCTCCAGGGCCTCGGCCACGGGAGCATCGTACTTTTCCTTTTTCATTTTCGTTATCATTTTATGGTTTAATATTCGTCGCCTTCGACACAAAGGGTCCGGCAAATGTAGTGCAACAAAAATGCTCCGGCAAGGAGCCGGAGCACGATTTTTACGCAGCGTCAAAAATCCGGGACAATTTTTTACGCAGAGTCAATTTTGCGGGTCCGCCTCCCGGGTCCACTTGCGGGGAGGGAGGCCGGTGACGGCGGTGAAGGTGCGGGAAAAGACCGAAGGGGAAGAGAAGCCGCAGCGGGCCGACAAGTCTGCCATCCGGATTTCCGGATGCTCGGTTTTGAGGCGCTTGGCCTCCCGGATGCGATGCTGGTTCACAAACTGGTAGAAGGTGATCCCATATTCCGTGTGGATGAAATGGGAGAGGTAGGTGCGGTTCATCGGCAGCACGGCCTGCAGGTCCAGAAGCTTGAAATCCGGATTCAGATGGGGCTTCTCGCGCTCCATCCATTCTTCCAGCACACGGCGATAGTGGGCGGCATCGTGCTCCGGATGGGACGGCGCCTCTACCCGGTGCCGGCTGTTTTTATCGGCCCGGTGGTGCAGCATCGTCCACGGATCCCGGCGGAAGAGGATCTGTTCGGTGCTGTACGCAAACATGAAGATGGTGAGCCAGAGCTGGGTGAACCCGCGCGCGTGGCCGTGCGCAATGCACATGTAGAAATAGACAAGGCCCACCAGGACCAACATGGCCAGGTAACGCACAATCCACTCTACCTCGATGTCCTCGAGGGAGGAGTAGTTCTCTTCGCACCAGAGGTGGTATTTCTTCACGTGGGTAAGCAGAAGGCCGATGAGAACAAGCGGATACAGGATGACGAGGGGCTGCAGGTTGGCCGGGACGAAATAGTCCAGAAGGGCCAGCACCAGCATCGGCAGAATCTGGATCAGTGCGCGCCGGGGGGTCATCCAGCCGGGACGGAGCGCCTCGGTGGGGTACAGCAGCAGCGTCCAGCCCAGCAGGTTTCCCAGCAGCAGTTCCAGGGTGGTGAGCCGATAGGCGGCCATATTCATCGCAGGAGCGATGGACGTCAGCCACAGGAGAAGATAGGCGCCGTCGGCCAAACCCCACAGGAGCAGCGTCCAGCCCCACATCCTGCGTACGCGAAGCCCACCCGAACGACGGAACATCATCCATGCTCCGAACAGGGACAGGGAGGAGGAAACGGCAACGAGCACCGGGGAAACCACACGGTCAAAATGATCGTCCGGAATGTAACGGGACAAGTAGAAACTCGCAACCACGCCCAGGGAAAGGACAAGGAAAAAGCGCAGCTCCGACGCATATTTGGCCCAATGATTCATTGATAAAACGGATGCTAAAATAACACAATTTGGGCAAAAAAGCAAAAAAGGCCGCAGCAGGAATTTATATTTAGCCTAAAATGAAGATAAAAAAACCACAGGCGACTGTGGTTTATTCATCTTCCTGGACCCCGGGGCCCAGCGGAGGAAGCGTGTTTTTTCCTGAGGGGGCTTCCAACCCGTGGTCAATGGCCTTGAGAGCCGCCTTGACAATGCTTTGTTTCCCGTCCACCAGGCGTTTGCTGTTCTGCCGGAACCCGTCCACGACGTCTTCCAGATTCTTTTCCAGGGCGGCGTTGTACCGGCAGAAAATGCCCACTCTCTCCACCATGTCCTGCGCGGCGCTCACGATCTCCGAGATGTTTTCCATCTGTTCTTTCTGCACCCAGGCCGTGCGGATGAGCCGGAGGAAAGGAATGAGGGTTTCTTCCGTGGTGATGAGCACGTTCTTCCGGAACGCCTTGGCAAAGAGTTCCTTGTCTTCCATCTTGGCCAGCTGGTAGGCGGCGTAGTTGGGAATGAACATAATCACATAGTCCAGTGTCTTGCGCCCCTCGACGTACTTCTGGTATTCCTTGCCGGTCAGCTCCCGGATGTGGTTTTCCACCGACTCCAGGTTCCGGGCCGATGCGGCGGCCCGCTCCTGGTCCGTATCGGCCGCAAAATAGTCGGCCAGGGCGGTGAGGGACACCTTGGAGTCGATGAGGATGTCGGTGTTGTCGGGGAAATGAAGGGCGAAGTCCGGGCGCATCTTCCGGCCGGTCTCCTCGTTTTCGATGCGGTTCCCCTTCCGGTCGCGGAGCCAGAACTCGGCATCGTAGTCATGGCCTTCACGGAGGCCTTCGGCCTTGAGGATGTTCTCCAGGATGGTCTCTCCGAAGATGCCCTGCACCTTGCTCTGCCCCTTGAGGGCTTTGGCCAGGTCTTCGGCCGTGGTGCCGATGGATTCGGTCTGTTCCTTGAGGTTCCTGACGGTCTCGGCAAACTGTGTCCTGATGGAAGTGCTCTCCTTGAGGTGGGATTCCTTCTGGGCGTCAAAAGCCTCCTTCATGGTGCGGATGTCCTTCCCCAGGTCGCCGGTGATCAGCTTCATGGTCTCGGCGGCTTCCTTCTTGAGGGCTTCCTCCCGCTGCTTGATGAGTTTCTCGTTCTCCAGGGCAAGGGCCGTTTTGGCCGCTTCGATGGCTTTTTCCTGCCCCTCTTTCATTCTCTGGAGGCTCTGCTCGTAAACGGCCTTTTCCTGCTCCCGGAGCCTTTGTTCCTGCTCGCGGAGTTGCTCGGCCATGCGGGCGTCGGCATCGCGCCTCACCAGTTTGTTGTGCGTGAGGAGCCAGGCCACAAAGCTGACGACCAGCAGGATTCCGGTCACGATGGCTGCGATGGTAGGCGTGTCCAGGGTGCTCATGATCAGATGATTTCAATTTCCGCGCTGGGGATCCAGCCCTGGCGTCCGTCGGCCAGCTGGATGTTGGAGAAGCCGGAGACGTTGTCCAGGATTTTCACCCGTGTGCCTTCGTGGAGGATGAAAAGGTCTTTGGCGCTTTCGGCCGAAGGGGAACTCTTCACGGAAGAGACGGGGCGCATCACGATGGCCATGTCCTGCCGCCGGGCTTCCTTGCGCTGCCACTGGGCGAAATCCCAGCCCAGGAAAGCCAGCAGGAAGGTGACGATGGCGGCGAAAAAGCCTGTACGGCGCCTTGCCGACGTGCTTCCCAGGAGGAACAGCAGCACCAGCGCCACGGTGATTCCGAAAAAGACAAGCGACAGCACCGCCCAGGTGTTGGAAGGCAGGAGGTAGCACACGGAGCGCCCCCACTGCTCGAAGAAGATCTCCGGAACCTCGTCAATCTTGTCCTGGGTCTGGGCCCGGGCGAATTCCAGGTTGTAGCGGACATCAGCGTCGGAGGGGTCCAGGCGCAGCGCCCGCTCGTACCAGAGGATGGCAGGGGCAATCTCGCCGGTCTTGAAGCAGGCGTTGCCGAGGTTGTAATACAGTTCGCGGGACATCATGCCCGTAGCCTGCACGTCCTTCCAGTCCCGGAGGGCCCGGGCGTAGTCTCCTTCGGTGTAGGCGGCCACGCCGGCGTTCCAGAGGGAATCCGGATAGGTCTGTTGCGCCTGGGCGGCAAACGGAAGGCCGACAAGGAGCAGAATGGCTAGCGCAGCGGCTTTGACGGGTGCTTTCTTCATGGATGAATCAATGGCGGTGATGAGTTTGATGGCCTGCTCGTAATGGGCGTTCATGGCCTGGTGGCCGGCATCGGGGGAGTAGCGGGCCTCTTCGCAGGCGCCGAGCAGGTCCACGAACTCCGTCACGGTGCCTTCCGGAACGCTGCCGGCGAGGAGGGCGGCACGGATGTTCTCCTTGTTCTGGTCGGCCATGTCCATGGAGAGCTTGTCGCCGATAAAGCCGATCAGCGAGCGGTGAAGCTCCTCGTAAAAGGCGGTGTAAAGGTTCTTTTGCAGGAATTCCCGGGCCGTGGAGAGGCGTCTGAGGGCCATCCGGGTGGCCTTGCGGTTGCGGTTCCCGGCCACATCGGCCCTGCGGGCGGCGGCTTTGCGCATTCCCAGCCAGCAGCCTGCGCCGGCCAGCAGAAGGAGGGCCAGCGTGATCCACCAGGCGGGGGAATAGACCACGAAACCTTTGTCCGTGCCCAGGGAAGTCTTGGTGCGGATGAAACGGATGTCCTCACCGAGGTTCTTCACGCCCTTGCGGTCCACCACCAGCGTGGAACCGCCGTCCGTCGCGGCGCCGCCTCCGGTCTGGGCCGAGCGCGCCACCTTCAGGCTGAGGGCGGGAGTGGAGACGCTCTCGTACTTCCGCTGTTTCACGTCATAATATCCGTACTGCAGCGGGCCGATGGTGAATTCCCCCGGACTGCGGGGAATGAAGGGATACTCGAAGGTCTTGGAACCGGACGTGCCGCTCTTGTCGGTATTCACGGTGGTCTTGACGTCGTAGGATTCGAAATCGGGCGGGAAAGTAATCTTGGGGGCTTCCAGCAGTGCGATGTTGCCCTTTCCGCTCACGGTTACAAGGAGCGATGCGGCATCGTGCGTCTTGAGGGAATCCTTGCTCAGGCGGGCCTGGACGTTGAATTCTCCCACGCCTCCGCCGAAGGAGGCCGGCGCTCCGGCCGGGAGGGCCGAAACCTGCAGGGTGGCGCTCCGGGTGGAGATGCGCTGCCGGGTGGTCACATAGTCGTTGGCGAAGAAATCGTCGAAAATGGAGCCGGACGAGGCGCGGGGGCGCTGCACGTTCACCAGACAAACGATTTCTGCCGGTTCGATGGCCTGCTCCCCGGATTTCTGGGGAATGATGACCCAGCGGCGCAGGACGGCGGCCTGGTACATGGTGCCGTCCACCTGCTCACGCTGGAACTCGATATTGGAAGGGGTCTCCACTTCCTGGCTCCAGAATCCCTTGAAAGTGGGGAACTTGGCGTTCTCGAAGCCTACCAGGTTGGTACGGTGGTAAATCTTGAGGGTGGCCGTCACCGGTTCTCCCACCACCACGGAACTGCGGCTCAGCGACAGGCGCATGAAAATATCGGCATGGCCGGGGGTGGACTGGGAAGCGCCTTGGACCTGACTCTGCTGCTGGCCGCCTCCCTGGCTGTTTCCCTGCTGCTGGCCGGACGCCGCCGCCTGCGAACCGCCGTCCACCACCTGGATGGTAACGGCCTTGGAGCGAACCTCGGTGCCTTTTACCTTGGCCACGGCGGACGGGATGGTGAACGTGCCCGTTTTGCGGGCCTGGAGAATGTAGGTGTAGGATGTCTGAGAGGAACGCGTGGTTTTTCCGTTGATCATCTGGATGCTGGTGGAAGAGCCTTTCTGCGGCCCCCACACCACGGAAAAATCATCGCCGGCTTCCCACTGGAATTCCGACGGACCGTGTTCACCTTCCACTACGAACACCACGTTGAACCGCTCCTGCAGTTCTACGATATTGTGTACTTCTACCCGCATGCTGGGCTGCGCCCACAGGGAGAGGGCGGCAAGGCAGGCGGTCACGATTGCTGCGAGTCGTTTCATACGCTACCAATTCTTTTCCTTCTGACGGGATTTGAGGGCCTGGGCCTTCTTCTCGTCCACTTTTTCCTGAGTCTGTTTCTCTTTGTCCTGAATGGCCTGGAGCAGTTGCTGGGCCTGCTGGGGACTCAGCTGCGGCTGCTGCTGTTGCTGTTGCTGGTCCTGGTTTTGATTCCGGTCCTGATTCTGATCCTGGTTCTGATCCTGGTTCTGGTCTTTATTCTGGTCTTGGTTCTGGTCTTTATTCTGGTCTTTATTCTGATCTTGGTTCTGATCTTGGTCCTGGTTCTGATTCTGATTCTGATTCTGATTCTGCTGCTGTTCCATCAGCTTGTTCCTGGCGTAGATGTAGTTCTCCTTGGCCTCCAGGTCTTCCGGACGCCGCCGCAGGCTTTCCTTGAACATGTTCACGGCCGTCTGCCAGTCCTGCTGGGCAATGGCCACATCCCCGCGGTTGAAGTAATAATCGGCCGCGAACTTCTCTTCGGAGGCGGTCATCTGCACGGCGTCCAGCTGTTTGGCCGCTTCCTCCATATTCTGCTGGCGGTACAGGTTGTTGGCCAGGTTGTAGCGGGCCGCCACGGAAGCGGTGTCCAGCATCAGGCCCTTGCGGTAGCTGATATCGGCCTCCGCATATTTTTCTTTCTTGAACTGGCGGTTTCCCTTCCTCAGGTCCGCCTTCTGGCCCCAGGCGGCAGTCACGCAACCCAGCGCCAGGATGATGCACAGCACTTTCCTCATACCTCAAACAGTTTGCGGCGGGGCTTGCGCTCGCCGATGAGCATTTCAATCACAAGCAGCAGCAGGGCAATCCCGAAGAAGTACATGTACTGCTCGTCGTATTCCTCGAAGACGACGCTGCCGAACTGCTCGTCTTCCATCCGACGGATGTCCTGGATAATGGGGTTGAGGCCGAACTCCTCGCCGCCGGCGTGGATGTAGGCCCCGTTTCCGGCCTTGGCGACGGCCCGGAGGGTTTCTTCGTCCAGTTTGGTCACGACGATTTCACCATTCTTGTCCCGGAGCAGGCTCCCGTTCATGGGGATGGGCTGCCCTTCGGCCGATCCCACGCCAATCGTATAGACTTTGATGCCCAGCTCGGCGGCCTGCCGGGCGGCCTCGACGGGGTCGTCCTCGTGGTTCTCACCGTCGGAGATGACCACAACCACGCGGCTTTTCTCACTTTGGGCGCTGAAACTCTTGATACTTAAACGGATCGCGTCCCCGATGGCCGTTCCCTGCACGGGAATGGATCCGGTGTCGATGCTTCCGAGGAACATCTTGGCGCTTACATAGTCCGTGGTCACCGGCAGCTGCACGAAGGACGTTCCGGCAAAAATCACCAGGCCTATCCGGTCTTCCTGCAGGCGGTCGGTGAGCCGGGCGATGGAAAGTTTGGCACGTTCCAGGCGGTTGGGGGAGTAGTCTTCGGCCAGCATGGAGTTGGAAACATCCAGAGCAACAATGATTTCTGCGCCGCGGGTGGTCCTTTCGGCCAGGCGGGCGCCGGTCCTGGGACGGGCCAGTCCGACGACGAAAAACAGGAACGCCAGGCAGAAGATCACCATCCGCACCCAGCCTTTGGAACGGGAACGGGAAGGCATGAGGGCTTCTACCAGGGCAGGGTCTCCGAGGGCCTTCACCCGACGTCCGCGCAGGTATCTGAGCACCGCGTATCCCACGAGGAAAACGGGGATGAGGAGCAGTAGATACAGGTATTTGGGGTCTGCGAACAGTAGCATCACGGAAGCCTCCTTAACAGGGCGCTGACAAGCAGTTCCAGCAGCAGGCACAGCAGGGCTGCCAACGCATAATTCTTAAACAAATCTTTGTACACCGGGAATGAATCCACCGACGTGCGGGTCTTTTCCATCTGGCCGATTTCACCGTAAATCTCGGCCAGTTTGGTGTTGTCGGTAGCGCGGAAATAGCGGCCGCCGGTCCCGTCGGCGATGCCCTTCAAAAGGGGCTCGTCAATCTCTACGGGGATGTTCTGGAGCTCGATGCCCCAGGGCGTCTGGACCGGATAGGGGGCCGTTCCGTTGGCACCTACGCCGATGGTATAGACCCTGATACCGTAGGTTTTGGCAATATCGGCCGCCATGGAAGGGTCGATTTCGCCCATGTTGTTCACGCCGTCGGTCAGGAGGATGACCACCCGGCTCTTGGCGTCGGAGTCCTTCATGCGGGCCACGGCCGTGGCCAGGCCGTTGCCGATGGCGGTACCGTCCTCGATGAGGTCTGTCTGCACGTCCTTCATCAGGTTGATGAGGGTGGCGCGGTCGGTGGTGAGGGGGCACTGGGTGTAGCTCTCGCCGGCGAAAACCACGATTCCCATGCGGTCGCTGGGCCGCTGGGCGATGAACTCGATTGCAATGTCCTTGGCGGCGCTGAGGCGGTCCGGCGAGAAATCGCGGGCCAGCATGGAGGTACTTACATCCATGGCAAAGACAATGTCGATGCCTTCGGTGTCAACTTTTTCCACCTGTGTGGAAGAACGCGGGCGGGCGATGGCGACGACAAGGAGCCCCAGGGCGGCCGTCCTCAGGATGAACGGCAGATGCCGTACCCATTCCAGGACCGACCTTCCCCCGGCTTTCCAGGCCTCCAGGGCCGATACCCGCAGGTGGACCCTTCGGTCCCTGAGCTCAAGCCAGAGGTAGCGGAGGACGAGGAGTGCCGGGATGGCCAGCAGCCAGAGAAGATGCGGATATTCGAAAAACATGGCTACTCCTCCTTTTTATCGTCCTGACCGGCTTGTTTGTCATCGTCGCCGGCTTGACCGGCAATCTCCTGCTCGTAGGTGGCCGTCACGAAATGGATGGCCTGCGGCAGCACTTTGGCGTTCTCCTCGTCGGAAACGGTGAGTTTGGCAAACTTGACAAAATCGGCCGTTTCGAAGAGGATTTTCATTTCCTGGTAGAGGTCTTCCGGAATGTCGCTTTCCCGGAGGTCGGAGAAGATTTCGGCCGTGGTCATCTCCATGGCGCCGACGTCATAGCGGGAGGCGATGTATTCGCGGAGGGCATCCGTGACGCCGGAATAGAAAGTCTTCTGCTGTTCCGGTTTCCAGAACTTGTTTCCGCGGAACTGGTCCAGCTTCCGGAGGGCCCGGATGTGGGCGGGTTCCGTGCTCAATGCTTCCGGCTTCTTGCGGGAGCGGCCCGTGAGCCAGAGAATCAGGGCGGCCAGGGCCATCAGCGCCATGGCGGTTCCATAAATCCACGGGAACAGTTCCTTGAGGGTGTAGGGGAATGTGACCTGTCCTTTGATGTCGTGGGCCTGGAAGCTTTCCATGTCCACCGGCAGCTCCTTTACTTCCAGGGGCTCCGACGGGGCTTTGAACACCAGGGTGTCTCCGTTTACCAGGACCGAGAGGTCCGGCAGCCGGAAACTGCCTCCCGTCCAAGTGGTGAGCAGGATGGAGGCCTTGAGCTTGTAGCGGGCAGGCGTTTCCTTTCGCCGGCTCACCCGCACGGAGTCCACCTGCCACGCTCCCAGGATTTCCAGGGGGGTATCCTTCTCCGGGTTCAGCTGGGGAAGTGCCAGGGGAGTTCCCTCCTCGATGTTCTCCAGCGTGAAGCCGTAGCGCAGTTGGTCGGCGACCAGGATGGAATCCCGCTTCTGGAGGGGTTCCAGGAAGGTTTCTCCGGCTTCTTTGCGCAGGCCCTCCGCGCCGGCGGGCGCAGAGATGGCGAGAAGGAGGGGTATGAGTGTTCTTGCAAGTTTCATCTTCTTTGGAATAAATCCATGAGGCCGCGCACATAGTCTTCGTCCGTGCCGATGTCCACGTGGTCCACCTGGTAGCGGAGGAAGAGGCGGTCGGCTCCGGCCGTCGAGGTGCGGAACCAGTTTTCGTATGCGTTGCGGACGCTCCGGGAGCCTGTGTTGATCCAGCGGGATGCGCCGGTTTCGGCATCCTTGGCATGGACCAGCCCCACATTGGGCAGGAACTTCTCCCGGGGGTCGCTCACGCGGATGACGGAAAGGTCGTGACGGTTCACGGCCACTTTCAAGGCGTCTTCGTAGCGCGGCGCGCCGTCGGCCTTTACGTCCAGCATGTCGCTGAGCACGAAGGCGGTACACTTTTTCTTGATGGCATTGGTGAGGTAGCGGAGGGCTTCACCGATGTCGGTTCCGTCGCTCTCGGGCTCGTATTCCAGGATTTCCCGGATGATGTGCAGAAAGTGCGTACGGCCCTTTCCCGGCGGAATGAATTTCTCCACGTGGTCGCTGAACAGGATGCAGCCCACCTTGTCGTTGTTCAGGATGGCGCTGAACGCGAGGGTGGCGGCAATCTCCGCAATCTGTTCCCGCTTGGTCTTTACGGCCGTTCCGAACAAACCGCTTCGGGAAATGTCCACCAGGAGCACCACCGTGAGTTCGCGTTCTTCCTCGAACACCTTCACGTAGGGAGCGCTCATGCGGGCCGTCACGTTCCAGTCCATGTTGCGCACATCGTCCCCGTACTGATACTCACGCACTTCGCTGAAGGCCATTCCCCGTCCCTTGAACGCGGAATGGTATTCTCCGGCGAAGATCTGGTGACTCAGCGCCTTGGTCCGGATCTCGATTTTGCGGACTTTCTTGATTAACTCCTCGGGTGTCATTACGGGACGATGACCGCGTTGATGATCTTTTCGATTAACTGTTCGGGCGTGACATTCTCCGCCTCCGCCTCATAGGTGAGGCCGATACGGTGACGGAGCACTTCGTTGCAGACGGCACGCACATCTTCCGGAATCACGTAGCCGCGGCGCTTGATGAAGGCATAGGCTTTGGAGGCCATGGCCAGCGAGATGCTGGCACGCGGGGAGGCTCCGTAGGAGATGAAGTTCTCCAGCTGCTTGAGACCGTATTCTCCGGGGGTGCGGGTGGCGTACACGATATCTACGATGTAGCGCTCGATTTTTTCGTCCATATAGACGTCGCGCACCACGTTGCGGGCGCGGACGATGTCTTCCGGCTTCACCACGGCCTGGGCCTTGGGGAATTCCCCGCTGTTGTTCATGCGGATGATGAGGCGTTCCTCCTCCTTCTTGGGGTAGGAGACCACCACCTTGAGCATGAAACGGTCCACCTGGGCTTCCGGCAGGGGATAGGTGCCTTCCTGCTCGATGGGGTTCTGGGTGGCCATCACCAGGAACGGCTCCGGCAGCTTGTAGGTATTTTCGCCGATGGTGACCTGGTGCTCCTGCATGGCTTCCAGCAGGGCGCTCTGGACCTTGGCCGGGGAACGGTTGATTTCATCGGCCAGTACGAAATTGGCGAAGATGGGGCCTTTGTGCACCTCGAAGCTTTCGTTCTTCTGGGAGTAGATGAGGGTGCCTACGACGTCGGCCGGGAGCAGGTCCGGCGTGAACTGGATGCGGCTGAATTTGGCATCCACGGCCTGTGACAAGGTGTTGATGGCCAGGGTTTTGGCCAGGCCCGGAACGCCTTCCAGGAGGATGTGGCCGCCGCTCAGCAGGCCGATGAGCAGGTTGTCCACCAGATGTTTCTGGCCCACGATGACTTTCCCCATTTCCAGGGTAAGAAGGTCAACGAAGGAGCTTTCTTTCTGGATTCTCTCGTTTAATTCACGGATGTTAACGGATTCCATATAATTTATTAATTTTGCACATGCGTTATTTCCTTTGCCTCTCATACGACGGGGGCGCTTTCTGCGGGTGGCAGATTCAGCCCTCCTCGCCTTCGGTCCAGGCTTGCCTGGAAGGAACCCTTTCCCGTCTTCTGAACCGCCCGGTAAGCGTTACCGGAGCGGGACGCACGGACACCGGCGTACACGCCGCAGGCTACATTGCGCATTTTGACTGGGACGGACCCCTTCCCTTTGACGTATCCGATTTTACCTACAAATTAAATGCCATGCTGCCCCGTGAAGTGGTGGTTCATTCCGTCACGCCCGTGGCCGAGGATCTGCACGCCCGTTTCAGTGCCCGGCGACGGGAATATACCTACTTCATCCACAGGCGGAAAGACCCTTTCCTGCGCAGCTATTCATGGCTTTGCAGCTATCCTGCATTGGATTTTGACGCCATGAACGAAGCCTGCCGGCATATCCTCGGCACCCACGACTTTTCCTGTTTTGAAAAGACCGGAGGCGACAACAAGACATCCATCTGCACCGTCTTCGACGCCTTCTGGAAACCCTACGAACCCACCCATCTTCAGCTGATGGACTGTCATTCTACGCTTTCGTCATGTCATTCTTCGCTTTCGTCATGTCATTCTGAGCGAAGCGAAGAATCTTACTGGTATTTCCGGATTGCCGCCGACCGCTTCCTTCGGAACATGGTGCGGGCCACGGTAGGGTCCCTGATCGAAGTGGGACGGGGGAAACGTCGGCCCGAATGGATCGCGGAACTCATCGGGAGCGGCACACGCTCGGATGCGGGCGAATCTGTTCCCGGCCATGCCCTTTTCCTGAGCAAAGTAGATTATTTTTAGTATCTTTGCGCCCGCTATGAAAATACTTTTTGTCATCAACAACTATTATATCAGGGGGAACGGCATCTCCGCATCGGCCCGCCGAACGGTGGCCGCCCTCAAGGCAATCGGGGAAGATGTCCGTATCCTGGCCGGCCCCAATCCGGACCCCAACGGCCCCCAGCCGGATTTTCCCCTTAAAGAATTCAAATTCCCCATTTTCCAGCCCATCATCGAATCCAGCGGTTTTTCCTATGCCGACGGCGATGTCAAAGTCATCGAAGAGGCCGTGCGCTGGGCCGATGTCGTTCACCTGGAAGAGACTTTTGTGCTGCAGTGGAAGGCCATCCGGATTGCCAAGAAACTGGGCAAGCCCCTGACGGCCACCTTCCACATGTTCCCCGAGAACTTGATTTATTCTTTGGGAATCGGCCCTCTCCGAAAGTGGAAATGGATTAACCGCGCCCTCCTGAGGGCGTGGAGGAGGCATATCTACAATGCGTGCGCCTTCGTACAGTGCCCTACCGAAACGGTCCTGGACCGCCTGCGCCGGTATCATTTCAAGGCCAGGCTGGGCGTCATCTCCAACGGCATCATCCCGGATGAATGCCGCAGGCCCCAGACTCCTCCGGAGAACTATCTGGATCCGGAGCGCCCCTTCGACGTCCTGTATATCGGCCGGCTGTCCCATGAAAAAGACCAGCCCACGCTCATGGAGGCGATGCGCTACAGCAAATACGCCAAGCGGATCCGTCTTCACTTTGCCGGCAACGGCCCCCAGAGCAAGCGATACAAAAAGAAGGCGAAGAAAATGTACGAGGAAGGCATCTTCGGCTACGAACCCGTTTTCACTTTCAACACCCGGGACGAACTCCGTGAGATGGCGGCAAAGGCAGACCTCTGTCCCCACTGCGCTCCCCTCGAAGTGGAAGGCCTTTCCATCATGGAGGCCATGCAGCAGGGTGCCTGTCCCATTATCGCGGTCAGCCGCTACAGCGGTACTTCGCAGTTTGCCCTGGACCGCAGGTGCAAGTTCCCGGCCCAGAATCCGGAGGCCCTGGCCCACCGCATAGACTATTGGCTGGACCATCCCCTGGAGCGCTGGGAAATGGGACTCCTCCATGCCAAGTCCATGGAACAGTACGACATTAAAAAGTCGGCCATTGCGTTCCGTGACGCCCTGGCTGACACCTTGAAATAAAAAGGACCGGCTTAATACCTGTTGAGCGGCCGTCCGGCGGTCATCATGTGTACTTTGCGTCTGATTTCGTCCAGGACCGCCTTGTGCTCCTGGAGCTCTGCCGTCTGGGCTTCGGTGGGTTCCTTGGCGGTGAGGGCGGCGAAATGCCCGTTGGCCGATGCCAGCACGGTGTCGATCAGTTCCACGATATTGACCATGTCCTTCTCCTCGAAACCGCGCGAGGTGATGGCCGGCGTGCCGATGCGGAGACCGGACGTGGCGAAGGCGCTGCGGCTGTCAAAGGGGACCATGTTCTTGTTTACGGTGATGTCGGCCCGGACCAGTTCCTTTTCGGCCACGCGGCCGGTGAGATCGGGGAATTTGGTGCGGAGGTCGATGAGCATGAGGTGGTTGTCGGTACCGCCGGAGATAATCTTGTAACCGCGGGAGAGGAATTCCTGGCACATGGCGGCGGCATTGGCCACCACCTGCTTCTGGTACTCCCTGTATTCCGGCTGGGCCGCCTCGAAGAAGGCCACGGCCTTGGCGGCGATCACATGCTCCAGCGGACCGCCCTGGATGCCGGGGAAGACGCTGGAATTGAGGATGGCGCTCATCTTCTTGATTTCGCCCTTGGGCGTGGTGAGGCCCCAGGGATTGTCGAAGTCCTTGCCCATGAGGATGATGCCGCCGCGCGGTCCGCGGAGGGTCTTGTGGGTGGTGGACGTAACGATGTGTGCGTATTTTACGGGGTTCTTCAGCAGGCCGGCGGCGATGAGGCCGGCCGTGTGGGCCATGTCAATCCAGAGGATGGCACCCACCTTGTCGGCAATGGCGCGCATGCGTTCGTAGTCCCATTCGCGGGAATAGGCCGAAGCGCCGCCGATGATGAGCTTGGGCTTGCATTCCAGGGCCTTGCGCTCCATCTCGTCATAATCTACGCGGCCGGTTTCCGGATGCAGGCCATAGGCCACCGGATGATAGAGGATGCCGGATGCGTTTACGGGGGAACCGTGGGTAAGGTGTCCGCCCATGGAGAGGTCCAGGCCCATGAAGGTGTCTCCGGGGCGGAGGATGGCCATGGTCACGGCCATGTTGGCCTGTGCGCCGGAGTGCGGCTGAACATTGGCATATTCCGCATCATAGAGGGCGCAGAGGCGGTCGATGGCCAGCTGTTCAATCTGGTCCACCACCTCGCACCCACCGTAATAGCGTTTGCCGGGATAGCCTTCTGCATATTTGTTGGTGCAGATGGAGCCCATGGCGGCGAGCACCTCGTCGGTGACATAGTTCTCGGAGGCAATCAGTTCCAGACCGGAAGACTGGCGTTCCTGTTCCTGCTTGATGAGGTCGAATACTTGGAGATCGTGTTTCATATTGGTGTGGTTAGTTTAATTCCTATTCTACAAATATAAGCAAAATCTCTTACCTTTGCAGCGTGAAAGACAGAAAACTTCTCAATATCGAACTGGGCCGGCTGAGTCCGGAACAGTATCGGCAGGAAAGGCCGATGAGCGGCCTGGTGCTGGTGCTGGACAATATCCGCAGCGCGCACAATGTGGGATCGGCCTTCCGGACGGCTGACGCTTTCGGGGTGGACAGGCTGTATCTGGGCGGCATCTGCCCCGTGCCGCCTTCTCCGGAGCTTCGCAAAGTGGCCCTCGGGGCCGAGGAGGCGGTTCCCTTCGAGCATGTGGAGGATGTTCCCGCCCTTGTCTGCATGCTTCAGGCCGAAGGCTATGCCGTCGTGGCCGTGGAACAGACCGTCCATTCGGTGAAACTGGACGCTTTCCGCCGCGAACCCGGGCGCAAGTACGCCCTTGTCTTCGGCAACGAGGTGGACGGCGTGCAGCAGGCCGTGGTGGATGCCTGCGACTTTTCCCTGGAAATTCCCCAGCAAGGCACCAAGCACTCGCTCAATGTCTCCGTCTCCGTGGGCGTCGTGCTTTGGGGAATGATGTCGGCCTAGCAGCCAGGGCGACGGCACGAAAAAAGACCTCCGGCCGAAAGAGGGGCGGAGGTCCTTGGAAGTTGCAGGGAAGCTGCTATTGCAGGCTGTGGATGGCGAGGCCGCTGCGGAGCTTGGGCTCGAACCAGGTGGTCTTGGGCGGCATGATGTTGCCGGTGTCGGCAATGCGGATGAGCTGCTCCATCGAAACCGGGTACAGGGCGAAGGCCACTTTCATCTCGCCGGAATCCACGCGGCGGGAAAGTTCTCCGAGGCCGCGGATGCCGCCGACGAAGTCGATGCGCTTGTCGGTACGGAGATCCTTGATTCCCAGGATTTTGTCCAGAACCAGCTTGCTAAGGATGGTGACATCCAGTACGCCGATGGGATCCGCATCGTTGTAGCGGCCCGGCTTGGCGGTGAGGCTGTACCAATTCTTGCCCAGGTACATGGAAAAGTTGTGGAGGCCGGCGGGCTGGTAGGGCTTGGCCGGGCGGCCGCAGCGCGGCTTGGTAGCCAGCTGAACGTCAAAATCCTCTTCCAGCGCCTTCAGGAGCCCTTCTTCCGTGAGGCCATTGAGGTCTTTCACCACACGGTTGTAGTCGATGATGGCGAGGTGGCTTTCCGGGAAGCATACGGCCATGAAGTAATTGTATTCTTCGTTTCCGCTATGGTTGGGGTTCTGCTCCCGTTTCTCGGCGCCGACGCGGGCGGCCGCTGCGGTGCGGTGGTGACCGTCGGCCACATAGAAGGCGTCGATGTCCTTGGTGAAGATTTCGGTGATGCGCGCGATGGTGGCATCGTCGTCGATGACCCAGAAGCTGTGGGTGAACTTGTTCTCGTCCACGAACTTATATTCAGGCTTGCCGGAAGCCGCCTTGGCCACGATGGCGTTGAGTTCCTCGTTGTCCTTGTATGCGAAGAAAACGGGCTCGATATTGGCGTTCTGGATGCGCACGTGCACCATGCGGTCGTCTTCCTTGTCCTTGCGGGTGAGTTCGTGCTTCTTGATGGCGCCGGACGCGTAATCATCGGTATGGGCGCAGAGGACCAGGCCGTACTGGGTGCGTTTGCCCATGGTCTGGGCATAGACATAGTACATCTCCTTCCCGTCCTGCACCAGCCAGCCTTTCTGCTTCCATTCCTTGAAGTTGGCGACGGCCTTGTCGTAGGTGCGCTGCTCGTGTTCACCGGCGATGGGGGTGAAGTCGATTTCCGGCTTGGTGATGTGCAGGAGGCTCTTTTCACCGGCCATGGCCAGCGCTTCCTCGGAGTTGAGAACGTCATACGGGGGAGCGGCCACTTCGGTCACTAAATCTTTGGGAGGGCGGATTGCCGCAAAAGGTTTTACGCGTACCATACTATTTGTTGACTTGGAATTTACGGTTGCCGGTGGCGAAGAAATCCACAATCTGGCGGGCGGCGGCCAGGCCGGCGTTCACATTGGCCTCGGCGGTCTGGGCACCCATCTTCTTGGGCGTTGCAAAAACGCGGGCCCCGAACTTCTCCTGGAGGAGGGCGTAGTTGTCGGGCATCACGTCGGTGACGTATTTAAGGTCCGGGCGCTCTTCAAGGGCTTTCAGCAGGCCTTCTTCATCAATGACCTCCTTGCGGGCGGTGTTGACGATCGTAGCCCCCTTGGGCATGCGCATGGCAAGGTCGTAGCCGATGGACTTGATGGTGGCGGGCAGGGCCGGAATGTGGATGGAAAGGTAATCGGAAGCGGCATAGAGCTCCTCTACGGAATGGACGGGCTGGGCACCTCCGGCGATGATCTGCTCATCGGTGAGGAACGGGTCCAGGGCGCAGATTTCCATGCCGAGGGCCTTTGCCTTCTGGCCCACCAGACGGCCCACGTTGCCATAGGCCTGGACTCCCAGGCGCTTGCCCTGCAGCTCGGATCCGGTAGCGGGCGTGAACTGCGTACGGGCCATGAAAATCATCATGCCCAGAGCCAGTTCGGCCACGGCGTTGGAGTTCTGGCCGGGGGTGTTCATGACCACGATGCCACGGGCGGTGGCGGCGGCCAGGTCCACGTTGTCAAATCCGGCGCCGGCACGGACGACGATCTTGAGCTTGGGGGCGGCGGCCATCACCTCTTCCGTCACTTTGTCGGAGCGGATGATCATGGCCTCCGCATCGGCCACGGCGGCTACCAAATCTTTCTGTTCGGCGTATTTTTCCAGTTTCACCACCTCGTGACCGGCTTCGGTGAGGATGGAAACAATCCCTTCAACGGCCTTGGCGGCGAAAGGTTTCTGGGTGGCAAGCAAAATTTTCATTACTTCTTCAGATTTTCAAATTCCTTCATGCAATCTACGAGAGCCTGGACATCCTCTACGGTGCAGGCGTTGTACAGGGAGGCGCGGAAACCGCCTACGCTGCGGTGGCCCTTGATTCCCACCATGCCGCGTTCCTTGGCAAATGCGAAGAATTCGTCCTGGAGTTCTTCCTTGCCGGGAGCCATCACGAAGCACACGTTCATGAGGGAACGGTCTTCCTTGGCGGCCGTGCCGACGAACATGGAGTTGCGGTCAATCTCGTCGTACAGAAGACCGGCTTTCTTCTTGTTGATTTCGTACATGGCCTCTACGCCGCCGATGCCCTTGAGCCACTTGAGGGTCTCGTTCATCACATAGATGGCGAACACGGGCGGCGTGTTGAACATGGAGAGTTTGTCGATATGGGTCTGGTAGTTGAGCATGGTGGGGATGTGACGGGTCACACGGCCCAGGGAGCTCTTGCGGATGATGGCGAAGATGACACCGGCCGGGCCCACGTTCTTCTGGGCGCCGCCATAGATGAGGTCATATTTGCTCACATCCACGGGGCGGGACATGATGTCGGAGGACATGTCGGCGATCAGCGGGCAGGGGCAGTCGATGTCCTCGTGGATTTCAGTACCATAAATGGTATTGTTGGTGGTGATGTGGAAGTAGTCCAGATCGGCCGGGATTTCGAAGCCCTTGGGGATGTAGGAGTAGTTCTTGTCCTTGGAGCAGGCGATGGCGTATGCTTCGCCGATACCCTGGGCCTCGACGAGGGCTTTGTGGGCCCAGACGCCGGTATCCAGATAAGCGGCCTTCTTCTCCAGGTAGTTCATGGCTACATAGAGGAACTGAAGGGATGCACCGCCGCCGAGGAACACGACCTCGTGGGTGTCGGGAATATGAAGGAGCTCTTTCCACAGGGAACGGCATTCATCCATGACAGCGTCCCACTCCTTGGTGCGGTGGCTGATGGAAAGGAGGGAGATTCCGGTTCCGCTGAAGTCTTTGAGGGCTTCGATGGCATGGTCGATGGCTACTTGCGGCAACAGGCAAGGGCCGGCATTGAAAACATGAACTTTCTTGGACATGATTATTGGTGGTTAGTTAAAAAATAAAATCAAATTTGGGTTCGCAAGTTATGAATTTTTATTGAAAAAACCTATATCTCTTCCAATTTTGCACAGTCGCTGATTCTTTGCAGGAAATCTTCCACGGCCGACAGGCGTACACGCACTTCCAGCGAGCATTTTTCCCCGAACTGCTGGCCGCTCTGGGGCAGGTCCATATCCTTGAGCACCTTCATCACGGCGTTCATGGAGAGGTAGTCAAAATGCAGGCGGAAGCGCCGGGCGGCGATCTTTTCGATGATGCCGGCCCGGGAGAGGGCATCGGCCGATGAACTTTTGTAGGCGCGGATGAGGCCGGGGATGCCCAGTTTGATGCCGCCGAAATATCGGACGACAACCACCAGGACGTCGCTCAGGCCCAGGGAGTCGATCTGGCCCAGGATGGGGCGGCCGGCACTGCCGGAGGGTTCCCCGTCGTCGCTGGCGCGGAAGATATCTCTCTTATATCCAAGCCGATAGGCGTAGCAGTGATGGCGGGCGTCGTGGTATTCCTTGCGGAGGCCGTTCACGATTTCCCGGACTTCCTCCTCGGTTTCCACGGGGTATGCCAAGGCGATGAAGCGGGAGCCATTGTCTTTGAAAAGACCTTCCGAAGGGCTTGCAATGGATTTATATGCGTCGAACGGTTCCATCGTTACGAAAGTAGTAATTTTTGCAATATTTTGCAATGGAACCGGAAAAAAGCGCTATCTTTGATTTTAGAAATAGTAAGGACCTATGGTTTTCAAACTTCGTGTCACCCTTTCGGGTATCAAAGGATTTTTCAGAGTTTATCAGGTGAACGGCGCCACTACGCTGTACACGCTCCATAAACAGTTAAGGGCCGATTTGGAATTCCCTCAGGACCAGCTCATCATGTTCAAGGCCCTGGACGTCACCGGCGCCGTCGTGGGCCGGTACGGCCTCTTCGACCTGGGCTGGGGGACAGTTGACCAGACCTCCCTGGAAAAGGCCGCCAAGGCCGGCGCCACGGATTTCGTGTATTTTTACGATGTCACCAACCGCAAGAGCGTGAACATTGCGCTGGAAGGTGAGCTGGAAGGCATTCAGGTGAGTCCGGATTCTCCCGTCCTGTCAGAGACCAAGGGGCCCAATCCCATTGAATTCGAGAACGGCTACGTGGCTTTCGAGGACCTCCCTGACAAGCAGCGCCATCTTCCCGGAGAGGAGGATGACGAGGAAGACTTCGGGGATGAGGATCTGGAAGAAGAAGAGGAAGACGGAGACGAGGACGGCGAAGAAATTTACGACGAGTCCGAACAGTAGGCATGGCGCGGCGCCTGGAGATCATACTGGGTCCCACAGCCGTCGGCAAAACCGGCTTTGCCATCCGTCGCGCCCTGGAGGTGGGGTCTCCCGTCATTTCCTGCGACTCCCGACAAATTTATCAGGAACTGAAAATAGGCACTGCGGCCCCTTCCGATGAGGAATTGGCCGCGGTGCGGCATTATTTCATCCGCAGCATCCCCATTGCCCGCAATTATACCGCCGGCATCTACGAGGCGGAAGCGCTGGACCTGGTGAACCGCCTCTTTTCTGAAGGACACGAAACCTTGGTGATGTGCGGCGGTTCCATGTTGTACATAGACGCCTTCTGCTACGGCCTGGACGATTTTCCGGAAGTGCCCCTGCAATTACGGCGCCATCTGATGGACTGCCTGCAGAGCGAGGGCGTGGAGGTGCTGGCCCAGCAGCTGAAGGAGCTGGACCCGGTGTCCTACGAAGAACTGGACCTGAGCAACGGCCAGCGGGTGATCCGGGCGCTTGAGGTGAGCATGTACACGGGGCAGCCTTTCTCGTCGTTCAAGACCCGTCGTTTCAAGGAACGGGATTTCGAGATTGTGAAAGTGGGCCTGGAACGTCCCCGGGACGAGCTTTATGAACGTATCAACGCGCGGGTGCTGCAGATGGTGGAGGACGGTCTGGAGGCCGAGGCCCGTTCCATGCTTCCGTACCGCGACCTTCCCGCCCTTCAGACAGTGGGCTATCGGGAATTCTTCGATTATTTCGACGGAAAATACGATTGGGAAACCACCATCCGCCATATCCAGGCCGATACCCGCCATTATGCCAAACGCCAGCTCACCTGGTGGAGGCGGGACAGCGACATCCGCTGGATTCCGGCAGATTCTTCACTTTGCCCTTCGGCAAGCTCAGGGCAGGTTTCAGAATGAGAGGGAGTTTCAGAATGACAGGGAGGGCCATTGCGTTGTTGTGGATGGCCGTGCTGATGGCGGCGTGCCGGCCGGAGGGGCTGCAGCCGGGAGACCTCCTGTTCCAAGTGGGGGAGGGCGGCATGACCGATGCCATCGAAGCGGCTACGGACGGCACCTTCTCCCACGTGGGCATTCTGGACGATTCTCCCTTCGGCGGTGTCTGGGAAGCCGTTCCGGGAGCCGGTGTGCGGCATGTTTCGCTGCGGCAGTTCCTCCGGGAATCGGCCCTGGACGGGGGCGGAAGGCCGATGGTCTCCGTTTACCGCGTTCCTTCCTTTTCCTGGCAGGATGTCAAAAAGCGCGTGCAGGCATTGGACGGCCGCCCCTACGATATGGCCTTTCTGCCCGGCACGGAGGAAATCTACTGCAGCGAGCTGGTGTATGAATGCTACCGCGATTCCCTGGGCGCGCCTCTTTTCGAGACCGTTCCCATGCGCTTCAGCGGAGCGGACGGCCGAATCCTGGAATACTGGATTTCCCACTACGAAAAATTGGGGCTGTCCGTTCCGGAAGGGAAACCGGGAACCAACCCCAATGAGCTTTCGCGCACTCCTTTCCTGGAGCGCATTCCAGTAGCGTTTTAGCCAATCTGGGCGCCGTTGGTGACGGCTTCCTGCGGCGTTACAAAACGCATCTTTCCGTCACCCTGCTTGGCCATGAGAATCATGCCCTTGGACTCGATGCCGCGGATGGTGCGGGGAGCCAGGTTCGCGAGGATGCAGATCTGCTTGCCCAGCATGTCCTCCGGGCTGTAGTATTCGGCGATACCGGAAACGATGGTGCGCTGGTCGATGCCGGTGTCGATGGTGAGCTTGAGGAGCTTGTCCGTCTTGGGGACGCGCTCCGCCGCCAGCACCGTAGCCGTGCGGATGTCCATGGCGCCGAACTGCTCGAAGCTGACTTCCGCCTTCTGCGGCTCCACTTTCCCTGCGGCTTCCGCGGCGGCGCGGGCGGCCTCTTCCGCTTCCCTTTCGGCCTTGATGGCCTGAAGACGGGCAATCTGGGCGTCCACCACGCTGTCCTCGATCTTCTGGAACAGCAGGACGGCTTCTCCCAGCCGGTGTCCGGCCGGGAGCAGTTCTGCATCGCCCAGCATGTCCCAGGACAGGATGATTTCGGCAGGAGAAGACTCCTGCGGAGCATTTGCCCGTACAGGGTCGCGAAGCGACGCGGAGCAGGAGTCTTCTCCTGCCGGGACCGTATGTACGGCCTTCCCCTCATCGGCCTTGTAGAAATTCTCGGTGGGCGTACCTTCTCCGGCGCGGTGGTCCCATCCGGCCTGGATGCCCACCCGGAGGATGCCGCGCAGTTTCTCCGCGCTGAAGGGCGTAAACGGCTCAAAGGCGATGGCCAGGCCGGCGCACAGCTGCAGGCAGGTGTATAGGATGCTGGCCGTGCGGTCCATATCCTCCTTGGCCACCTTCCAGGGCTCCATGTCGGAGATGTATTTGTTGCCGATGCGGGCAATGTTCATGGCTTCCTTGAGGGCCTCGCGGAAGTGATAGGTCTCGATGTATTTCTCCACGGCCTCGCGGCAGGGCTTGACGGCGGCAAGCGTCTCGGCATCGATGGGCGCGGGCTTCAGGTTCTGCGGAACGGCCCCGCCGAAATATTTGTGCGTGAGCACCACGGCGCGGTTCACGAAGTTTCCGAAGATGGCCACCAGCTCGCTGTTGTTGCGGCTCTGGAAGTCCTTCCAGGTGAAGTCATTGTCCTTGGTCTCGGGAGCGTTGGCGGTGAGCACGTAGCGCAGCACGTCCTCCTGTCCGGGGAACTGCTGCTCGTATTCGTGCACCCACACCGCCCAGTTGCGGGAGGTGGAAATCTTGTCTCCTTCCAGGTTCAGGAACTCGTTGGAAGGAACGTTGTCCGGAAGGATGTAATCGCCGTAGGCCTTGAGCATGGAGGGGAACACGATGCAGTGGAACACGATGTTGTCCTTGCCGATAAAGTGCACCAGCCGGGTTTCAGGGTCTTTCCACCACTTCTCCCAGCTCTGGGGCAGCAGTTCCTGCGTATTGGAGATATAGCCGATGGGAGCGTCGAACCACACGTAGAGCACCTTTCCCTCGGCCCCCTCCACGGGAACGGGCACACCCCAGTCCAGGTCGCGCGTGACGGCGCGGGGCTGCAGTCCGCCGTCCAGCCAGCTCTTGCACTGGCCATATACATTGGTCTTCCACTCCTTGTGCTGCTCCAGGATCCAGTCCCTGAGCCAGGGCTCGTATTTGTCCAGGGGAAGATACCAGTGCTTGGTCTTCTTCTTCACGGGCGTGGAACCGCTCAGCTTGGACTTGGGGTCCAGGAGTTCCTCGGGGCTCAGGGTGCTGCCGCACTTTTCGCACTGGTCGCCGTAGGCGTGCGGGTTTCCGCACTTGGGACAGGTGCCCTCGATGAGGCGGTCGGTGAGGAACATGCGGGCCTGCTCGTCGTAGAGCTGCTCGCTTTCCTGGGTGATGAAGTCGTCCTGGTCGTAGAGTTTCCGGAAAAACTCGGAAGCGTTCTTCTCATGCACTTTGGAGGAAGTGCGGGAATAGATGTCAAAGTTGATGCCCAGTCCGGTGAAGGCATCTTTCATCACGGCGTGATACTGATCCACGATGTCCTGGGGCGTCACGCCCCGTTCACGGGCTTTGATGGTGATGGGCACGCCATGCTCGTCGCTGCCGCAGATGAACACCACATCCTCGCCGCGCATGCGGAGGTAGCGGACATAGATGTCTCCGGGGATGTAGGCGCCGGCCAGGTGGCCGATATGGACGGGACCGTTGGCGTAGGGGAGTGCGCAGGTCACCAATGTTCTCTTGTAACTCATTTTTTCAGTCTTCCGAGTTTAATATTGATGGTTTTCTTATAGTCGTTGAGCCGGTTCATGCGGGTCATCAGTTCCAGCATTTCTTCCGGCGCGGGATTCTCCTTGAGCAGGCGGTTAATCTCCAGCTGCCGGGCCGATATGCGTTTGTCGTGATAAACCAGGATGGCCCTGGGCACGAAGTTCACCAGCCAGGAGTCGGTGGTGGTAAGGGCGTCGGAGAAGTTGTGGACGGTGAGTTCGTACTTCTCGGTGGACAGGGTGGCCGTGACGGAAGCTACCGCCCGGTCTTCCCCGTTGAGGAGGCTGCGGATGATATCATCCTGCTCCATCCCCCGGTCGTACAGGCCGAAGTATGCCTGGTAAGTGGCTTCATAGGCCGGATTGGAGAAGTGGATGTCGTCGGCCGCCAGGGCGGCGTCGATGAATTCGGCCACGGTCTGGCTTCCTTCCGGGTCGTAGAATTCGGAGTCGGTTTCGAACTGGAGGGGGTTGCGTCCGTATCGGAGGATGAAGCCCAGCAGTTCCTTTTCCGAGGGCTCCAGAATCCGGTCTTCTTTCTGGAGTACCCGGTTTTCGGCGGCAGGGGAGGACGGACTTTCGGCACCGTTGCCCGCGCTGGCCTCCCGGCTGTCCCGTGCGGTTCCGTCATGTCCGGTCCGGGCGCTCGTTTCCTTGCGCATCTTTTCCCGGGTCTTGCGGACGCGGTCCTGGATGATATCGGCCTCGATGCCCACCATGCGGGAAACGGTGTCGATATACACCTGGCGCTTGATGGCATCGGGGATGTCGGCCACGGTGTCGGCCACTTCGTTGATGATGCCGGCCCTTTTGATGGGGTCGTTGCCGGCTTCGTCCAGCAGGAGTCCCGTCTTGAAGCTGACGCCGTCCTGCTCATGGGCGGCGATGAAATCGCGGATTTCCTCCAGCGTGTGCTTGCGGGAGAAGGAATCAGGGTCGTCTCCGTCGGGGAGGAAGACCACGCGCGGGTTCATGCCCTCTTTCAGGATAAGGCCGATGGCGCGCAGGGCGGCATGGAGGCCGGCCTTGTCGCCGTCGTACATGATGGTGATGTTCTCGGTAAACTTGCGGATCAGGCGGATCTGCTCCTCCGTAAGGGAGGTTCCGCAGGAGGCCACCACGTTGGTGATGCCCGTCTGGTGCATCATCACCACGTCCACGTTGCCTTCCACCAGAATGCAACGGTCCTGCCGGGCCATCTCGCTCTTGGCGAACCAGATGCCCAGGAGATTCCGGCTCTTGATATAGATTTCCGTTTCCGGAGAATTGACGTATTTGGCGGGGTTGTCGGCCTTGAGGGTACGGCCGCTGAAGGCGATGACACGGCCGCTCACGGAGTGAATCGGGAACATCACCCGCTCGCGGAACTTGTCGATGAGCGTGCCGTCCTCCTGGCGGATGGCCAGGCCGGCGTCCACCAGGAACTCGTCCTTGTAACCGGCTTTGCGGGCGGCTTCCACCAGGGAGGTCTTCCCGGACGGGGCCCAGCCCAGGCTCCACTGGGCGATGGTGGCGTCTTCGATGCTGCGGGTGCGGTAGTATTGGTAACCCACGGCACGGCCTTCGCCTTCTTTGAGCTGGTCGCAGAAATACTGCCGGGCGAACTCGCTTACGGCCATCAGGCTCTCGCTGCGCTGGCGGGCGGCAATCTGCTCGGCGCTTTCTTCCTCTTCCTGTACCTCTATATTGTATTTGCGGGCCAGGTAGCGGAGCGCTTCCGGATAGCTCATGTGTTCGTATTCCATCACAAAGCCCACGGCGCTGCCGGCCTTTCCGCAGCCGAAGCATTTGTAGATGCCTTTGGAAGGCGTGACGTGGAAGGAGGGCGTTTTCTCGTTGTGGAAGGGACAGCAGGCCACATAACTGGAGCCGCGGCGCTTGAGCGTCACGAAGTCTCCCACCACCTCTTCGATGCGGGCGGTGTCCAGGATAAGGTCAACGGTCTCCTTGGGAATCATGGGTTATTCCTCTTTCGTGTAACTGACCTCTTTTGCGTCGGAGAGGTTGGTCACGGTAATTTTGTCATCGGGTGGAGCCTGGGTGGTGGGACCGTCATTGCGGCTGGGCTGCGGGGCGCGGTAGGTCTTCTCCTGCCAGATGGCTTTGATCTGGTACCAGGCGTCGCGGCCATACCAGTAGCCGAACAGCAGGCCCAGGATGAGGCCCAATGTGCGTCCGCGTACGACCAGGAACACGGCGATAAGGACAAAGACCACATCTTTGACCAGCCGAATCCAGCGGTTGTTGTATCCAAAATTCGTCATAGCCTACAAATATACAAAGAATTCTCCGAGTATTCGCACTTTGCCGATGTATAGAAAACCCGCCGGAAAAAGTGCAATGTATTTGCCGCGTTAATGTATTTGCCACGTTGACAAGCGCACCACGGTAAAATGGCGATTTCCCGTCAACGCGGCACGGTTTTCCTGCAAAAAGGCCGATTTCGTTGCCACGTTGACAAGA
>OCTW011564260.1_pt1 | contig 27797 bp, 28 predicted proteins | sample 1539671 | NCBI WGS metagenome assembly OCTW01 (sample SAMN02144230, study PRJEB22623) | gut metagenome | biome: sheep rumen | host: Ovis aries | place: New Zealand | reverse complement strand
CGCAATGGAGGTATTAGACAAAGCTCCATATATCACCGTCAGTTTCACCAAGTCAGACGGTAGCCCCTATGGTGTTCCTTTGTCATTGGCGTTTTCTTCCTTGTCGAACTCCTCGTAGTCGTATTGTAACCCCATAACATACCGTTTCAGCGTAAGTCGTCCTTCAGTAAGGACTCTGCAATAACCATTCCCGCCGTATGGTGTATCGATGCACCGTGCGGCGGGAGTACTTTGTAGGTTTAGAAATTCTTGGCCAGCCCCTCTATCATCTGTTGGGTATAGGTCTTGAAGATATGAGGGAAGCGTCGATGCTCGGTGGTGACAAAATGCTGGATGAAGGCGAGGGTGTGCTCCACTTCGGCAATGACGGTATATTCATCGTCCTTGTGGGGAAGGTGGTAGCCTGCTGGTATATTGGCACAACTCACGCCGATGCCATTGAGTGTCAATGCGAAGATGTCGCTACCCTTGCCGGGAGTGATGGAAAATGAAGGATGAAGAGTGAAGAGTGAAGAATCAGCTTCGCCAGTTGGAGTGAAGAGTGAAGAATCGGCTTCGAGCAGGGCTTGCTCGAATTCGGGACTGGCACAGGGGATTCCTTTCAAATTAGTATGTATCTCTTCCCCACCCTTGCAGTCGGGTTCCAACACATAGAGACTATCAGCAAAGAATGACATGTCGGCATGATTACTGCCGAGGCAGCCTTTTTCTTCTCCTACCGCCATAAAGACTTTCAAATGTGGACATTCCTCCAGACAGCGCAGGCATACCCAGATGCCGTTCTTGTCGTCGGCACCCAAACCTTCTTGTCGTTGGTTTTGTTCGCTCCATCCATAGAGTTTGCCGTCTTCTTGGCGCACCTCAAAATCTTCACTATGCAGCTCCTGCACCTGGTCAAGATGACAAACAAGTGTTGGATAACCCTTTAGCTCATTGTCTTTAACCTTTAACCCTTCACCTTTAACCACATATAAGTTTCCCCAACTGTCCATATGCACCTCTGCTTCGGGCACATGCTGGCGGATATACTCGCGGATGAAGCATATCATCGGCCATTCCTTGTAAAAAGGGGAATGAATACAGTATAGTTGTTTAAGCAGTTCCATTGTTCAATCTTTAATCTTCAATTTTCAATCTTGAGCGTATCCAAATCCTGTCTCTTTGAAGTCTTTTACATCGTCGGGCTGTATGCCTCGACCGCCGTCTAACTGCTGGCTGATGATGGTTGCCATACGATAGGCTATGGCCAACTTGCGGTCGTTGAAATTCACCAGTTCTGATGACGGACGGAGCACGAAGACATTCGCATTGGCGATATCCTTGCGGATAGTATAGCCCAGATTCTTCTTCAATAAAGGATAACGAGGTGAAGAGATGACGCTGTCCAAGCCGAAATCTGTCTTCATGGCTGCATCGAACTGTTCGAAAAGATGCTGATAGGTCTCCATATCATTGATAGTCGGATTCACACCACCCTTCCGGGAATAGGCGAAATGGAAATCCGTCTGGTTCTCCTTCGTCTTCAGATGCTCTCCAATAATAATAACCCAAGATCCATCCCTTACCACTTGTTTTAGATTGTCAAGGAACTCATCTCTATGAGCCTGCTTCTCTTTCAATATCCTTACAGCCTCCTTGTCTTTCTTCTCATCGTATTCCGATTGTGGTTTCTTGTCGTAGAGCGGCTCTTCAGAAAGGTTGTAGAACGAATCCAGTTCGTCTGTATCGACTTCCAGCTCCTTACTGATATAGTTGAAACCACCCATCTTGGCCAGATAGAAGGTGAACCACCCCATACCATTTTCATCGTGACTTGTGGTACAGACTATTGTGACTCTTGAATGGCGTTCTCTGAAAAAACCATATTTTTTGTTCAAAGGAGAAAGCTCGACAACGAAGCGGTCTTGCACATCGTCTTCTGAGCTATGAGCATCTGCGAGATTCTTCAGCCGGAATTCAGGGAACTTGTTACATGTATCGATGATGTCCTTCATGTCCATCCCCTGACGGGTCTGCATCTTCGCTACAGTCACTCGTTGCGGAACGATGTTCAAAGTCTTGAATGCTTCACCGCCATCATCAGGCAATGCGTTCAGATATTCGCGCAATCCTTTGTTGTGTGAACGACGGAAAGCCTTTTGCATACGGCGGCGGAATCCATTCAGTTCTTCTTCGCGCTTTTCTTCATCCATCGCATCCGTTAGTCCGGAGCCAATGAGACCAGCAGGTACGGCAAAGATGGCCACACCCATTATACCTACAAGTGTAGCAACAAATTTGCCTATCGGAGATATCAAGGGGTCGTCAACGATTTTACCAGGGTCACCTAGATATTTCTCGTATGGCCAGATAAACGCATCCCAAAAACTAAATTCGGGATCCACCCGACTTTCTGCCAAATACAGGATGACCGTTAGTACACAAGTGATTGCAACCAGGAAAATGCCAGACACAAAAATCTGACGTCGCGTGTTCCTAAACGCTGTCTTGAAAAGACGTAATCCGCTATACATAATTTTACGATTACCTGTTCATCGTGAGGTTTTTTATAGTATTTTAGTTTCTAATAAATGCCACGAGATTTACACTCTTCTACAAAATCGTCGAATTCCATATCTGTTACATCCAGCCCTGCATCGGTAAAAATCTGGTCTATTTGTTGCGATGCATCGATTAAGTTCTTTTCAAAATTGGGATTCAGTTCCTTGAAGAACTTCTCGACCACCTTGGGTTCATATCCATTCTCTAACAGCAGGATGGTTATCTTTCCATCCAACATGCTGTTCTTAAATAGCTCACATAGATTCTTATAGGGCTTTGCAAGACTCTTGTTGCAATAATAACCCATCAGGAAGAAATCCTTGAACTTTTTTGGTGATGCACTTTTCACTACGACATTGTCGCTAGAAACGTCATAGATAGGCTGTAGATCTTCTTTACCATGCCAGTCAACAGCAATACCTGTGAATTCGCCACTGGGTGCGTCTTGAGTAGATTTAGTGCAATTCTTATTCAACCATTCCTTGTAATCCTTGTATATGGTGTCGATATTCTTTTCTCCTAGAATCAAATAATGGTCTCTATATTTCTGCACTCTGGTGTCGCCATAACAGAACTCGCCTCGACAATCCTCCAACAACTTTTCAAGTGCTTTCTGCTTCAAACGTAAAAGAACTTCTTCCGGAGTGAAAGGTTCTGCCAAATTGACTTTACTGTTATATGCCACTTTCTCACCAGTGTAAAAAGACCAGCATAGGTCTTCATACTTCTGCTCTTTCTCGGCATAACACGATTCAATGACCACTTCAACAGAATCTTTCCCACCAAAATATTGCGCAGTGCTCTCATCCGGTTGATAAGATACAACCCGTGCTGGATATCCCTCTTCGTAGGCCAGTGTTTCATGATGACCTAGCTCTTTGGTCAAACGTACAGTTCTGATAAAGTGATCATTTTCCCGCTTTTCAGAAAGGATATCGGCTTTTGCATATGCCACTTTGCCGTTATTATCAATGCAAAGGGTGTCACCTGAATGGAATAGAGGGGCAATGTGGCTTGCTTCACAATAGACAGCCCACGACTTGAACTTTGCCGACTCATTGGGATAGCCATCGTAGTTGTGTTTTATGGGCGCCACTCTGCTTCGTATAATCTCTCTGCCATCTAGCATTACTTTTACAAGGAACGTCAGGTTTACAGAGATGGGAGGATAGCTTCCACGAAAGGTATCTGCATAGAACACTATGTCTATGCCATCATTCTGTATGGCGACTTCTTTGCTGTAGTCGCCTTTTTCCTTCTTTTCTGCCTTTAACTGCTTAACGACGATTTCGGCAGTTGATAGAATTACTCGGATGATATGAGCGATTTCCTTATCGGGCATCAGTACTCCTTGCTGTATCATTTCTTCTTAAACATCTTCTTCATTTCATCAGGGGCTTCGATTTCGACGACTGATGAAGGCAGAATGATTCTCTTCACTTGTGTTTCACCATTTTGTGTAAGTTCTATTTCCTGCACACCGTCGCCAAACTCTATCTCTTCGGCACAACCGACTCTACCTAAATCCAATGCAAGGCTATTAACTGAACCAGGTATCAAGAGCTGGGGCTGTGACCATTTCTGCAGAATCCACGAACCTTTCAACTTCTTAATATTCTCGGGCAATTTTGTAGCTTTTGCCGAAACATAGAGAAGTTTTTGATTTTCCTTCATGACAATGCAACCATTTTGCATCTCCATGTTAGGATTTGTTGGCACGACAGCAATATCTTCAAAATCTTTGTCTGGCAAACTTTCGCTGTTGTAGCTTGCACCCAAAAGTAATTTCCTTGAACCGTTGAAGGTTCCAAAATCGTATGGATAGGGCTTTGGACGCACCTCTGTCATACTGTCTGGAATCTTGATGAGTTCACTGTCCGTAAACGTCATCGTATTCTTAGGCTGATAGCCATTGAGGGCAAAGAGACGAACAACGTGGTCGCCTGCTTTCTTGAAAGTCACCTTCTTCTTGAAAGGCTTTGCTACTTGGTCATCCACATACATCTGAACTGCTTTAGCGTCGTCGAGAACAACCGTAAAAGGCAACATATCTTCAGTCACGTGATAGGTCACGGTCAGCATGTCCTTGATGTCATATTCAGGCGATATGGGTTTCAGTTTCAGCTTGCTGTCCTTCATGCCAATCAGTTCAAGGAACGAAGCCCACTCGTCAGTTGCAGTATCCTGTCCTGGATCAGCTGCAAACGTCTCGATTGCTGCAAACTTCTTCCAGATGGCTTTTTTCTTATAGGCAGCCAATACGCCCTTCGTGTCAGGCACACAGAGCGTGGCCTGATAGCCGCCAAGTTCAACACCACGATCTATCTGAATCTGTGCAGGGGCCTCAACGTTGAATATAATTCGCTTCAGATTTTCGCAACCTTTGAGGATGTCTTCACCAATTTCTTTAATGTTCTTTCCAAATGTGACAGACTTCAAACTGTCATTATTCTTAAAACAGTTTCCTCCAATTTCTACAATATTGTCAGGGATGTCTATTGAAACCAATCCCATGTTGCTAAATGCTTTTGAAGCAATTGAGAATACGGTAGGAGGAATGTGAGTGTTCTTGCATCCTATCATCAACCTGTCACCATTTATTTTAATGACAGCATTACAATTGTCGCGTGAATCATAAGACTTATTCCCTTCTGCAACTTTAATGCTTGTGAGTCCTGTACAACCATTAAAAACATCACTATAAAGTTCTTTCACTGAGGCTGGAATAGTGATGTTCGTTAGTCCTATGCATCCTTCAAAAGCACCATGACCAATATAAGTCACCGATTCTGGTATAACAATATCTGTGAGCCCAGTACAGCCCCTAAAAGAATTAGTATCAATCTTCGTCAATGATTTTGGCAGTACGACGTTTGTCAAAGCCGAACAGCCATCAAACGCATTCCATAATATTTCAGTAACCGATTCAGGAATAGTAACACCCGTTATATCCAAACAATCTTGAAAAGCATAAGGATCTATTTGTACTGTTCCCTCGGGAATGAATCCCACACCGTTTTTAATTTCGTATTGAGCCATAAGTCATTTTTACGATTGCCTATACATCGTGAGGTTCTTATTTTTCATTTTTCACTCTTCACTTTTCACTTTACCTCTTCCCAGCCTTTTTTGATGTTATCGGCAATCTCGGCAGCGAGGAGGTCACGGATCTGCTGCTCGTCGTTAGAGTAGAGCAAGTCGCGTTTGATTAATTCCTTGCGGCTGGAGCTGAAGTCAGTATGATAAATAATGTAGGCAGGATAGCGGCCACTCTGTTCCTTGTTGGTCTTCCAAAGCAGGAACTTATGCAGCATGACCTTCTCGCCTGACACCTTTTTATAGACGTGGCGCTCTAAGAGTTCACTCTTTGCCAATTCGGCCTTGCCGCCTTCTGGTTCCTCAAAGGGGCAAATGTCTGTGAGTTGTGAGATGCGAACGTCCGTCTCATTGGGCTGTTTGTCTGTACGTTCTTGGTCGATAGTGATACCCAAAGCCACAACACCTGGTGTCGTACCCTCCATCAGCCAACCCTGCTGCTCGTCATAGCGAAGCAGTGGATTCATCTTGATCTTATCGTCATTACCACGAGCCACGAGTTCCAATACGCTGATCTCAAACACCAGTTCCGGCTTGACCATCTGGTAGGCGATACCACGAGAATCTGAGAGCACATACTGCGACTCCACATGCTTTTCGCCCAATCGTTTGGCTATATCGGCACGTTCCTCGTCTTTCAAGCCCGTTGAGCCTAAGACAAACATCTGGAAGAGGCCATCAGGGCGACGCACGGCAAACATCAAATCACGAATGCCTCTGTCTGCTGTGGTATAACCAATGACAGCAGCATCAATGGTATGGCGTTCCTTCACCTTCCACACGATGGGGGCTTCGGAGTGAACCACCAATCCTTCGGCGCCCTCACCTTCAACCCATTCTTCGTAGATCTGCTGCACCTCGTCGTTAGAGGATGCATTGCGCATCTGAACGGGCTTTACCTGTTCATTCTGGAAGATAGTGCAGAGCTTGTTATGGGTATCTGCATAATGCGCAGCCTGCCACACTTCCCCATCTAGTTCGATGATGTCGAAAGGAGCCAAAGCCAATTGGTCGCGCTTGGCATCATCAGCCAATGCTGCCTGCACATCACCACAACGGGGTCTTCCACCATCGCGAGGCAGATAGAGTTCTGCTGCGATAATAGCCTGATTCAGACCAGCTGCTTTCACTGCCTCAGCAAAGGCATCGAGGCACTTTAACTGCTCAGCCTTCTGCTTACCACTTGCATTGAGTATAAACACCTGCCCATCGACATAGAACACCACTTGCATGTGTCCGTCGATCTTACGGGTCACAGCAAACCTTTCGCCATCTATGCGTTGCTTCAGTTTGGCGCCTTCCACCAGCACAAACTTTCCTGCCACATTCTTCTTATAATCTATGGCGGTCTGGATATATTTCTGTTCTATCATAATCTCTATTTTTTCTTTTCTGCCGGCAGCTCCACGATGAATCCATGCAACTCTTCAGGTAGGCGTTTCTTGTAGTAATCAACTTTCTTGGCAGGCACGTTAATGACCTTTATAGCTGTGCATCCCTTGAAAGTGCCAGTAAATTTACCAATATCAACCTTTTTGGCACCAGGGCCAAGCGTGACGGTCTCCAAGGCAGCACATCCACCAAACAATGCCGACTCTAATGCCTTTACAGAACCAAGAATAGAGGCCGTTTTCAAAGAGGTACAGTTGAGAAACACTCTATGCTCTAAATCTACTACTGATGCAGGGACTTCGATGCTGGTAAGCTTTTCGCAACCTTGAAAAGCACCTGCTTGAATCTTTGTCACAGAACTTGGAATGATAACAGATGAGAGGTTGACACAACCTGCGAAAGCCCATGGTCCAATATCCGTTACAGTTTCGGGGATGACAACACTTGTAAGTTCCTCACAATTCTTGAATGCCTGAGCTTCTATGGCAGTCGTTCCTTCTGGAATGACGCAGACACCATTTGTAATTTCGAAATTAGCCATAATCTTTATAATTTATTTAATCTTCTTCAGTCGTTTATATACCTTTTCATTATAGTTGTTATAATCTTCAAGCATGAATTCATTCTGCTCATTGGCTTCGATCTTCTTGTCTCCATACATGATGAATTCTGACATGAATTGTCTGTCCATGAACTGGAAGTCTGGCTCGTCGACGCGAATGAAATGCAATTTTGAAGCATCAAACGCTTCATCATCACTCAACTCTATGGCATAATGCCACTCAATGTTGTACCTGTCTGGCGTAAAATCCCAACGGGCCACAAGCGGCGTGGGATGTTCCGTGCCAAGCCCAAGCAACCTCCTGTATGCAAATGGCTCCAGAACAGCTGTATTTACCATGTGTTGTTTCAATGAGCGCTCACCTATAGAGATTTCCTCACCGTTTACTTTTGCACCCTTCGATGCCCAAATGGGCAGGCAAGTTACATTTTCTGAATTCCAATCCTCTGCAAGTTCTTGATTGCAGAACTCACAAAGGATGCAAGAAGCAATAACAGTTACATCAACAGTTTTCATACCTAACACAAATTAGATTGATTTCAGTTCCATGTTTGTCAGACGCAGGATAAGGGCGTAACGGTCACCATCGACACGACCTTCGAGGAAAGCACGATAGGGCGTGCCGCCATTGGCCATCACAATGGGGTCAGTGCCTTTCTGGCCACCACCCACCAGCATCATTGAATCAGCCTCCGCCAGTTTCTTAGCCATATCAAAAAGGAAATCGTAGGTCAGACCATTGACGTGCTGCACCTGATAACTCTTCTTGAACATGAACACCACTTGCATGTGCCCGTCAATCTTGCGTGTCACCGCGAAGCGCTCGCCGTCGATGCGTTGCTTTAACTTTGCACCCTCCACGAGCACGAACTTGCCTGCTACATTCTTCTTGTAGTCAATGGCGGTCTGAATATATTTCTGTTCAATCATATAGTTTTTTATTTCTTTGTCTTCTTTTCTGCTGGCAGTTCCACGATGAGGCTGTGCAATGTTTCGGGCAGTCGCTTCTTATAGTAGTCTTTTCTCTTGGCGGGCACGTAGATGGTTTTTAGTGAGGTGCACCCCCTGAATGCTTGCTCATCCATTTTCTTAACGACTTTCGGCAGGGTAACGGTCTCTAAGGCCGAGCAAAATCTGAAGGCGTAAAACAATTCATCCACATCACACGGGATGTTTGCCGTTTTCAAGCTGGTGCAACCATCGCAGATGCTATCAGCAATGATTTTAGTTACTGTGGCAGGAATAGCTAAAGATGTCAGCCCTGTACATCCTTCAAAGACACGATTTCCGATTTCTGTTACAGAAGTGGGGATAGGCATCTCCGTGATGCCCGTGTTATCACGGAATGCATCCCAACCAATGCAGGTCACCGTATCAGGGATAACGGTAGATTTGCAACCTGTCATGAGCTCGTTTTTCTCTGTTATAATAATAGCATTACAGTTGCCTCGCGAATCATAGACCGTATTGCCCTCAGCCACAATAATGTTGGACAGTGACGAACAGCCCATGAAGGCTAAATTGTCGATTTTTATTACAGTTTCGGGGATGGCGATGCTCGTCAAATCTGTGCAGCCTTCGAAAGCACTTTCTCTGATCATTGTCACCGAGTTGGGTATTGTAATGATGGTCAGTTCCGTACATCCTCTAAAGGCATTACTTCCAATACTCTTCACAGAATCTGGAATTACAGTCGAGGAACAACCACGTATTAATTCATTATCAGTAATTTCAATAATAGCGTTACAGTTGTTACGTGAGTCATATACAGCGTTCCCCTCTGCCACTTTTATCTTTTTAATGCCTGAGCAATCAGTGAAAGCTGTCGAATGGATTCTGGTTACAGATTTAGGGATGGCAAGTTCTGTTATATTCTTGCACCTGTGGAAAGCAAAAGCACCTATTATCTCAACAGAGTCTGGAAAGACAATATGAGTCAACCCAGTACAGTTTTCGAAAGCGCTGTCTTCGATTTCTATCAACTTGTCAGATAGTACAATTTTCGTCAGGCCTATACAGTCTTGAAAGGCATTTTCTCCAATACACGTCACTGAGTTCGGGATGACAAGGCTCGTCAGACCTGAGCATCCCTTAAATGCATTTTTACCTATGTTTGTCACTGTATTAGGAATGATGACACTTGTCAGTTCTTGACAATCCTCAAATGCGCCAGACCAATCTTCGTATGCAAGTTCTGTTGTACCTTCAGGGATAATGCCCACACCGTTTTTCACTTTGTAATTAGCCATAAGTTAGTACGATTACCTTTACATCGTGAGGTTTTGTGACGTCACTGTCAAAGTGCTGTCTGTTTATATTCTCATTAAAGTATTTCTGTTTCAATTACCTCGAAGTCCGACATTCCATATTCATAGATTTCGTCATGCGACTGCTGTGTACAGTGGACAAACTTACCTTCATAAATTATGGTATCAACTATAAACACATTTAATTCCTCTACACTGCTTTCATTCTTGACAAGTTCCAATTTACTGATATCAAAATTGTCATCGTCAATTTCGAATTCAATGTCCCATACAAACCCGCCATAAACCATTCTAAAATAATAAGGTGATGTTTCTTTTACCAGACAGTTCTCCTTAATATATGGTATTTGCTTTATGTTGATTTCACCATCGTCATCACAATCAGTGCTATCAACGCTGCACAGATATTCGTCGTCAACAGATATATCAATGGAATCCATTAGCGGAAATTCTATCAACTCACTCGAGTCATCCTCGTCCATTATGGAACCACCCATGTAACCAATACCAGAAAGGATGATTTTCATGTCTTTAATACGATTACCTATTCATCGCGAGGTTTTTATGTTATTCAATTGATTTAAGTTCCATATTCGTCAGTCGCAGGATAAGGGCGTACTTGTCGCCATCCACTCGGCCTTCAAGGAAGGCACGATAGGGCGTGCCGCCGTTTGCCATCACCAGAGGCTCGACGCCTTTCTGTCCGCCACCCACGAGCATCATAGCATCGGCATCAGCCAGTTTCTTCGCCATGTCGAAGAGGAAGTCGTAGGTCAGACCGTTGACATGCTGCACCTGATAGCTCTTCTTGAACATGAACATCCGCATGGCCTTCTGGCGGGGGATGAGCTTGCCTGTCCAGCGCAGGGGCATACCGTCAAGAGCGATGTTGGCAGTGGTGGTCTGCTCGGGGCGTACTTCTTTCTCTGTACCATCAGCCAGATAGACGTGCTCGTTCAGCGATACGCCATAGGCTACTTTCTGCTCTGGCGTGACATAGACCTTCTTCAGTCCTTCAACTTTCAGGCCGAACTGCTCCATATCCACCTCAGGGTCTCCACTAATCAGCGCATCAGCCAAACCTTCGCCATACTGTGCGAGCAGGGCCTCGTCGGTGGTCTTCATCGTGGCACGTACCCGCCGTTCATTTACACTCTTCTTGCCGTCAGCCGTCTTATAGACGGGCGTCGGGCGATGAAACGTCGTGCCAAAAGCCACCTCGGCATCACGCTTTGTGTCGTTGGATAGATTTATCTTTCGCATAATCAATTCGTTTAATTCGTGAAATTCGTAGTCCTAAAACATACTGAAGTCCAGTTCGTCGATCTCTTCCTCCACAGGTTCCTCAGTGTCATCAATGGTCGTCTCTTCGGCCAATGAGACAAGAGGGAAATCCTGCTTGTCGCCAGCAAAGAGGAACAGACCGCCAGGCGTATTAATAAGGTAGCCATCATTATGGTTGGTGCCGCCACGATAGCTGAAGTCGAACTTATAGATTTTGTCGCCAATGGCTTCGGCCAAGTCGTCGTTCACAAGCTGATAGACCGACTCCCAGTCGTTGTCGAGGAATTCCTCGACGGTGGCTCTCTTCTTCAGGTCGATGGGCGCATCGAACGAAGAGGGAAACATAACCAATTGTTCCTTACCATCTTCACTATAGGCCGTAAGTTCAGACTTATTCACCCAACGACCTGTTTCGTCAACTGTTGCCTGTTTCAATCCTCCAGAAGGAATGATAAGTGCATCGTCGGGCGACAGATAGGCTGAGCCGCACACATTACCACTACGGTCGGTGGCTACGATGTCCGTCCAACCATAAATTTTCTTTCTCTCCAGTTTCACGGGAGCAGCACCATAATCTGTTCCCGACAGTTTGAATATCAGTTCTTTCGCCATGTTGTTTTAGGTTTTATTCCGGTTATGATATACAAATATAGTCATTTCTCGGGAAGAATTTAACTAAAAAACATAATTTAACTAATATCACCGACGAAGAAAAGCTAAAAAACAATCTTCGGCGAGCGCGTTCCCTCCAGCCGTTCGTTGTCGCAATGGCGGAAGAGCATCGGCAGTGCGTCCTCGCTATGGCCGTGCAGAATCACGTCAATGGCATAGTGGCGGGAGAAAGTTCGTATTCCTGGCTTCAATAGCATTAGATGACGGATTATATCGGATCATTTCAGACCCATTAGAAACCATTAATGACATAATCTGTTGTTTATTAGCGTTTTTTAATCTGCTCACTCAAGTTCTTTATGTCCTGCTCGTATTTATTGAGTCGTCGAATGAGTGGCTCCATATTATTTTTGTAATCTTTCCATTTCTGGGCCATCATTCCAACACATCCCTTTTCAAAGTGTTCGGACATTTTGTCTTGCCAGGAATTAAACAGCAATTGGTTCATCTGTTCCAATTTCCGAATGTCTTCTACCATTTCTTGAAGCGTTCTTTCCATACTTACAAATCATTTGTTATTGGTTATTGCTTCGATATTGGTCAATGTACATCTCCACCTTTTTCAGATAAGCGCGTCCGTTACTCACGTATGTCTGAAACTCAGTATCGAGTTTGCGCGTGCGATTAATCATGCCCTCTATGAGTTGTGTGGACTGCATCAGTTTACTGTGTCCCAGTTCTTCACAAGTCTTCGCCTGATGATAAACAGAACCTTCCAGATGCTCTCGTTCATCACGACATTTTCTTATCGTTTCGTCATCTCTATTGCTGCTATTATATGCATCCTCTTCTCTATTCCTTGCTTGACGGATATCATCATCTATCCTTTCTCTTTCCTTTTTCATGTCCCTCATGGTCTGTTGCAGCATCTCTTGCTTTTCCTGCAAGATCTGCTGCAATCGACGCATGTGATCATGAATGGACGTATAGAAATCGCCAAACTTTTGGTTATAAGCTCTGATGGCATCAATATCTTTTACTTGGACGTCATGTTCTGCCATTGCCTAACTCATTAAATATTCAAATGATTTCCCTTATATTGGTCAAGCACATCACACTGACGTTGCAGGAATTCATTATATACTCTGAACTCTTCAGACATTTTCTTAATCATCTGCACGCTCTCAGCAAAACGAGCCTTGAATTTCTCGTTGTTGTCGTCATGCCAGCCTTCGCTCACATAGTTCATACGTCGTTGAGCCTGCGTCATAACGCCATACATCTGTTCCCCCATTTGTTGAAGTTGCTTACCAAAATCTCTTAACTCGGGTACGCTTCTTACACCAGCATCTGTTGCCATAATAATAAATATTTAAGTTGTTAATAATATTATTTGATAATATACGGTGTGAACATCTGATATTTGTCACTACCTGAATCATAGTAGATGGCTCTTAGCCTCTCGTCTTCTGATGGTAGCTGATCAAGATGAATGTCATCGCTTAATCCGAGAGGCGCAGATGCCTTTTCTTCAGAACGCAACATGACCAAGTGATTAAACTTCCCATATACAAATTTAGCGTTGACATAATCCTCATAAAGAATCTTTGACGGTTGGTCCACTTGAAGAAGTGTGTTCACACCCATCTGTGGACCATTATCAAGAATATATGCTAATGCCTTACGATAGGAAGATATGTCAAACTTCTTACTCTTGCCAGTAGAGCCTCCTCCAAAGTCAAATTTACTTAAATCCATACCAAAATTGGAATCGTCGTTTTCGACTGGAGTTGTTTCTTCAATCTCAATATCATTGTTCAACCTCAAATCACGCATTCGCTCCTGTCCCAGAATAACGAGCAAAGAAGGTTCGATGTTTCCATCCATGATGCCTGATGCCATCCGATGGAGTTCTGTACCCCAAACTCTTTTCTTGATGATTGTGATCAATCCTTCATCAGACAGCTTATCCAAGACATCAAGATACTTACCATCGTCAAATCCCAAACTGTCAATGACATAGGTATGCAATGTACGTCCACTATTTTGAGCAGTATGGACGAGTGTCGTCAATGCATTCATGACAGTTCGTGTTACCTGCTCTTGGTCATTGATACCGAAGAACAGAATATTTTCTCCATCATCCGCCTTTAGGGGTATTTGTACAGGCTTCCGCTGCAAATCAACCGAGCACCCTAAGGCAGCCACATTGTTGCGCTTAGCAGGCAGGTTACTAATGAGTTCCTCATCAATAGAGAATAACTGTGACCCGTTAAAATAGAATTGGCCATTGCTATTGTTATTTGCAGCCTTCTTCACAATATTCTTCGTAAGAACAGGAACCTCCTCATTGCTTGTATAATAAGATTGGAAGGTCGCTTCTTGTGTATCGTTAAAACGATAATACACCTGACCCGTTGCCAGATTAGCAGTCTTGCCAGATGAATTGGGAATCATTTTTTCTGAATCGGCTGATGCACACTTCAGCAAATAGCGGTCTGAGATATTATTGATAATCTCGCTTGATATGTCTGTCTGTGCCAAAGTTTGTGTAGCAAGGATCAAATGTACTCCCTGATTACGACCTTCTTTGGCAACACGAACAATCACTTCCGACATCTCACGGAACAACTTGTGGTTATTGCTCATAGACGAATTAAACATCGCATGACATTCATCTGCAACGAACAGAATCTGAGGCATGTGATTGTTGGGATTCGCCCGATTGTAATCTTTTATATTCGATACTCCTGCCAATCGTAACAACTTACCTCGAGTTTCCATTTGTTCCTTCAAGTCACGCAAAATCTCCAAAGTTACTCGTACATCGCTGTTATCCACAAGTAATGCTTTGACATGCTTGGAGTCTCGATAGCGATTGAACTCCACACCACCCATTTTGAAGTCGAGCAAATAGAACTGCAAATCTTCAGGGCTATACTTAAGCATCGCGCCCGCAATAATGTTATGAAGAAATACGGATTTGCCAGAGCCCGGCATTCCAAGAATGAAGCAATGAAAATGATCAACCGCATTCATCAAGAAATTAATCTTATTGCCACCCGGCTCTTCACCGATAGGCACTTCGATGATGCTGTCCGTATCTTCGTATGGCTGTTTAAACATCTCATCATAGTCAGCCTTAACCACTCTTGCCTTTGGTTTCTTCTGAGCTTCCTCGTTGATATAGTCGAACAGGTGCTTAGAAATGCTGGGATTTTCCAAGTACGATATATGTTTGGCTGCCTTCAGATTCTTCAAATCCAAGACGGAGTAATGATCCTTCATGTCTATGAGGGACTTGTTCTGATTCGGCAACTTAACATCTGTGTTATGCAGCACCACAAAATAGATACCTCCCTTGTGTCCATTCTCAAACAATGCAGCTAATTGTTGTGCCACATAGTCATACATATTGGGGTAGTCAAGCAATACAACCACCTCGTAAGGATAGCGATAGGTCTGGTTCTGTTCGTTATATTCTACAAGATTTCCGCATTCCTGTAGCACCGTCACCATACGTTGCTGCATCTCCTTACAGAAATCATTGAGTTGTTGGGGGTCAACAATGAGGTCTCGGAAGAGAGATTTATCAAGATTCTTAGTGAACAGTTGGGCGCCACCCGTAAAGTTCAAATCAACAAAATTCAGATGTATGTGTTTGATAGGTAAAGACAGCAACATATTGCCAACAAGGTAATTCAACGCTGATATGGCATCTTTGGCTGTCGATTTATCGTAGTTGATAACAAAGTTAGCTTCTTTGCTGGTTGCGCCCTGCCACTCTGTGAATGTCGGGGTGTCGAACCCTGCTCCATAGATTTCATCGTGCAGCATTACCCCAGAAGGAAGTAACCTTGCGGAGTATTTCGTTTCCACACGACGTTTGAGATTAGCAATCATGGTTTCCACCTCGCTGGCTGTCATTCTGTCACCTGTATTGACAGGCATGATGTCTGGGAACAACATGCTCAGTTTCTTCAACTTGCCCATCGTTTCCGCTTGGGCTGCCTTCACTTGCTTGTCGTAGTCTTCCTTACTACGTGCTACGATACGTTCTACATGCTGCTTATATTCTTCTAATAACAGCTTTATTGCTTGTATTGTTTTCATAATCATTTATTATTTATTTTTACACTTTCTTATTCCATGGGCTGAACGAGTTTGCCCTCGCGATTGATATACCCCTTTTTGCCGTTTTTCTCAACCTTGAGTAAACCACCAGACCAATTACTATAGATATAGTCATATTCAGGGCGAACAATTACTTTGCCGTTTTTGTCAATAAAACCTTTCTTGCCATTCAGCTCGACCTTTCTCCACCCATTGTCATCAGCACTATACAAATAATCATATTTTGGGGGGACAATTTCTTTGCCGTTTTCATCAATAAAGCCTTTCTTGCCATTCAGCTCGACCTTTCTCCACCCATTGTCATCAGCACTATATATATAATCATATTTGGGATGAACCACTTCCGCGCCGTTTTTATCAATAAAGCCTTTCTTGCCGTTTAGTTCGACCTTTCTCCACCCATTGTCATCAGCACTATATACGTAATCATATTTTGACTTAGGCTCGCTAATGTCGCTGTCACTGTCACTATCACTGTCGCTATCACTATCATTATCACTGTCGCTGTCACTATCATCACTGATTTCTTCCGATTCAGCGTCATTTGTAGATTCATATATCACTTCTTTTGTTGATTGGGAATCATCTGATTGACTGGGCGATTCTTTTGAAGGAATAAAAGATATAATGACGAAGGCAACTATTGCACCCGTAATAAATGAACGTTTCTTGGACCATTCTAAATCAAACAATTCTGAAATGCCTATCGTGGCAAGACCGAAGGTTATCAACAAAGAATAGCGCCAAAATCCAAAGAATAATACCAAAACAATGTTTAAAACAATAATAAGTATACATAAGCTGGTAATACTTCTAAACAAGTCAAAAGTAGGAGCACAAAGACGCATCTTCTTACCATCCTTTAAGCTTTTTATCTGAGACTTTATATCATTTAAGATAGAAAGTCCCTCTTTGGTGTCGGCTTTTAACGTCTTTTCAAATTGCTGAAGCTCTTTCAGCCTTTCATCTAATAGTTCCTTATTTTCTGCTATATCAGATGTATCCAGCGAGTCTTTCACCGCAGAAGACACAAATTCAAAGTCTTTGTCTATTTCCTTGAATCGGGCTACTTTTTTTTCGGCTTTGCTGCATTCATTTTCAAAGACAGTATCAGGATCCATGGCTTCTTTTTGGTAGAATGGAATTTGCCACCATCTACGTTTGAAAGTATACAGTTTTTCCTCACACTCCCTTTCAGCTTCAACAAGATTATCTACCAACGGGGTGAACCCTGCGAGTATCGCATTCTGCCATTGACTTAATAATACATCTATTTTGAGCCAAATTGATTTGATGTCCCTTCTTAAGGATTGGCATTGTTCGGCGTATTTACGTTGAGCTTCCAGCCTTTTCTGTTCCTCTTCTGCTTTACGTCTTGCCTCCTCCTCTGCTTTACGTCTCGCTTCTTCCTCAGCCCTACGCTTGGCTTCCTCGGCCTCCTTTATTTTGCGGATTCTCTCTTCCTCAGCCCTGCGCTTAGCTTCTTCTTCTTTGCGGATTCTTTCCTCTTCGGCCTTGCGTCTTGCCTCTTCTTTTCTCCTTTGCTCTTCAGCCTTTCGCCGTTCTTCATCCAGAATACGTTTGTAATATGCCTCCTTGTCTTTCAGCATCTTACTAAACCATTCCTTGTTAGCTTCCTTGTCAGCATAAGCCTCCTCTTTCAATAAGGAATAATATGGTTTTGTGGATTCTGAGATGAAATTGGAATAATAAACAAATTTATCACCTTTAGGAGTAAAGTGGTTGCGCTCTAAACGCTGTAGAGCAGATTCATCACCCCTCAGCGCACTCTCTATCAACCAGCTGACACTATTTTGAGGATTCTTCGAACTACGACTCATCAGAGATTGACACTCTTTCGCAGTTCCTTCCTTTAGGTTATCAAGAAGTCGATATTGCAAGCTGCCTTTTACTCGTTCAAGCGCAATTTTGGCTGCAGGCATTTCATTCTTTGCCTGTTCATACCAATAGACAGCTTCCTTTGGTTCAAGGTTATTATCACAACACTCATACCACAGACCTGCTCTATACTGCCAAAGGGCGTCGCCCTCATGTCCTGCCATATTCAGCAGTCCACTTATGATGTAATCATTATCGTGGGCATCCTCATCGTCAATAAGACAGCGACCAAGTGCGTTGTTAAAATAGGAGTCTACGGGGAATACTTGTAAGGAATTCTCTTTAAGGAAGCTTTCAAAATAATCGCGTGCTACTAATGCTTTAATCACTTCAAGTGGCATGACTAGCGTGTCTTGATAACGGAATTCCCATTTCCCTTGTTCCTCTTCCTTTAACTTGGTGATTGCTTTCGCATACAGTTCACTAAATCCCGCGATGTCTTGGCTGATCTTTGGCAACAACTTACCTAATTCTTCACGTGTTTCACTGTTCCACGGAAAAAGAAATTTTCCATCCTTAAACAGGCAAAATTTCTTGATGGTGACGATTTTTGCAATATTTTTGGTAAGATTGTCATATTCTGCCTCCAACTCTTGCAAAGCCTTTGCTTCATCATTTTCAGTCTTACCTGAAGAGTGAATCAAGTTAAGAATATCATAGGCCTTAGAATAGCAGTCAACAGCCTTGGCATAATTCTTTGAAGTTCCTATTGCATGTTCATAGGTATATCCCTGTAATAGTAGTGCCATTTCATCTTTGGCAGCGACTGCAGGAGTCAGATACTTTTGAATTTCATCTTTAGACCCATCTGCTTGCGCATAGAGGATACACAATACCATTTTGCAAATCGCCATGCTATCGCCGCTATTTGCTTTTTCTTTAAGCAAAGATAGTTCTTCAGAACTTATAGCCCTTAGTTCATTATAAGTGAATTTATACATAGCAATAATTTTTTATTATATTTTGAGTTTCTGGAAGGCCCTTTTCAAAATCGTTAGTCATTCCATGCGGAAGGTTTGGCGAAAACTGAACTTGCACCTACACAGAATAAACCTGCGAAAATTGATAAGAAGAGATTGGAAATACTAAATGTCCCACTTGTGATAGAAAGTATTATTAATCCAATGGATACAACAGCAAAAATACTTCTAAATAAAATATTCTTCCATTGTTTTTTGTCATTAGAAATGATAGCCACCATCCCAGCCAAAACACCTAACGCGACTAAAATAAACACAGGTATATTCCAAATCCAGCCTAAGAACTCAAGTACAGCAATATAAGACCATACCCCGGCAATAAGACCTGTAAAAATGCTTATGCCCCATATTTTCCTTTCACGTTTAAAAAGGGCTTCTTCCTCCGCTTCCTTCAGTTTGCGGATCCTTTCTTCTTCGGCTTTCTTAGCCTTGCGAATAGCTTCCTCCTCCGCTTTACGTTTGGCTTCCTCTGCTACCTTCGCTTTACGAATTCTTTCTTCTTCGGCTTTCTTAGCCTTGCGAATAGCTTCTTCCTCCGCTTTACGCTTGGCTTCCTCCGCTTCCTTCTCTTTGCGAATCCTTTCCTCTTCAGCTTTCTTTGCCTTGCGAATAGCTTCTTCCTCCGCTCTGCGCTTGGCTTCCTCGGCATCCTTCTCTTTACGAATTCTATCTTCTTCTGCCTTCTTTGCCTTACGAATAGCTTCTTCCTCCGCTTTACGCTTGGCTTCCTCAGCCTCCTTTATCTTACGGATTCTCTCTTCTTCTGCCTTTCGTTCAGCTTCGAGTCTCTTTCTTTCCGCCTCTTTCCTGCGGCGTTCTTCCTCTTCAACGCGTTTACGATATTCATCCTTTTCTTTCTTCATCAAATCATTCCAATCCTTCTTCGCCTTTTTGTCGGCTGAAGTTTCTTGTTTCAATAAGATGTAAAAAGGTTGAATGCTTTCAGAAGTGAATTGCTGATTAAAGACAGAAGTATTTCCCTTGGGTGCAAACTGATTATGCTCTATGCGCTGCATGGCAGATTCATCACCACGCAATGCTTTTTCAATCAACCAACTGACACTGTTTTGAGGATTCTTCGAACTGCGACTCATCAGGGATTGGCACTCTTTCGCAGTTCCTTCCTTTGAGCTTTCAAGAATACGGTATTGCATGCTCTCTTTTATTCGTTCAAGAGCAATCTTGGCTGCATGCATTCCGTTCTTTGCCTGTTCATACCAATAGACAGCCGTCTTTGGCTCCAGGTTATTATCACAATACTCATACCACAGACCTACTCTATACTGCCAAAGAGCATCACTCTCATGTCCTGCCATATTTAGCAGTCCACTTATGATGTAATCATTATCGTGGGCATCATCATCATCAATAAGGCAACGACCTAGGGCATTATTGAAATATGTGTCTGCAGGGAATACTTGTAAGGAATTCTCTTTAAGGAAGCTTTCAAAATAATCGCGTGCCGCCAAAGCCTTCATTATTTCAATAGGCATAAGCAACGTGTCTTGATAGCGGAACTCCCATCCCCCTTGTTCTTCGTCTTTCTGATTGGTAATGGCCTTTGCAAACAATTCACCAAAATCTGCTACATCATTGCTTAATTGAGGCAACAACTTACCTAAAGAATTGCGCGTTTCTGCTGTCCACGGAAAGAGAAATTGACCTTCCTTGAACTGACAGAACTTCTTGATAGCGATAACCTGACCTATGTTTTTAATAAGTTTGTCGTATCTCTTTTCTATTTCTTGTAATGCCTTTGCACCATCCTTAACTTCTTTGCCTGAAGAATGAATCAAGTTAAGAATATCATAGGCCTTAGAATAGCAGTCAACAGCCTTGGCATAATTCTTCGTGGCTCCTATGGCATGTTCATAAGTATATCCCTGCAATAATAGTGCCATTTCATCTTTGGCAGCGACTGCAGGAGTCAGATACTTTTGAATGTCATCTTTAGCCCCATCTGCTTGCGCATAGAGGATACACAATACCATTTTGCAAATCGCCATACTATCGCCGCTTTTTGCTTTTTCTTTAAGCAAAGATAGTTCTTCAGAACTTATAGCCCTTAGTTCATTATAAGTGAATTTATACATAATTGAGATTTTTAGCATTATTTTCTAGGAGCGTTCTCGTGTTAATAAAGTAGGCTTGAAATCTCTCGAGCATCACTGCGGGTGAATCCTCGAGCACGTATCGCCATACCGCCTTTGGTCTCTATAATCACATCCGCAAACATGAGTCCCGCCTTAACAGACACACAACCTATAGCTGCGACATTGATTTTCGTCTCCTTGTAGCCGACAATCTGTCCCTTGCGATAGGTCACAGTATCACCCTCAATGATGATTTCGTCTGGAAACACGGCATTACTTCCTGTTATTCTGCTTGCAGTATAATGATGGTACATACTTATTGTTTCTTCAGTTTTTAGTTTTACTTATATATAAAGAGTGTGAGCCGTACTCTCCATCAAGGAACTTCTCTCGTCATTTTTTCTGCAGCATTCTTTGCCTCTTGATTCATCTTTTCTGCTGCATCCATCGCCTCTCGACTCATCCTTTCTGCAGCATCGATTGCATCTCGATTCATCTTCTCCGCAGCATCGATTGCATCTCGGTTCATCTTCTCTGCTACACTGATAGCATCATCATCACTTCCATCGGACGACCCAACTGTTTCGATATTATTGCTATCTGTGGTCTTTTCATTCTTATTGCCACAACTAACAATTAACATAATACTTAATAGTACTGTAATTGGTACGATAAATGAATGTTTTTTCATACTTATTGTTTCTTCTGTTTTTAGTTTCGTTTTTCATACAAAGAGTGTGAGCCGATTTGCCTAAGCTTAGTCGCTCTCCTCGATGTCGCCAATCTTTCTTAATTGACAATGCAAAGATAGTCATTATTTTTTAAAAATTCAATATTTCGAGCATTTTTTTAATTATAGGCACAAAAATAGCACAATCCAGCAAAACGGGATCGTTCCATTTTATTATCTCATTGCTTTTGTCTGATTTTACCATAATTGTAAGAATATAAATATCTTGCAAAGATACTAAAAATCAGCGAATTACGCAAATTTTACACCTGTTATTTTCTTAAAATATATAAAGTATTTTGGTTGAACTTTCAAACCAAAAATTAACATATAATTAAGAGATAAACTTAACACCCTAGGACCGTCCACGCTACGCATCGTTCGTCTCGACGACGAACAACCCTCACCCCCTGACGGATGCCACAGGCTCACGTCGCTTCATCTGCCTGAGCACTCCAAAGGGGCAGATGATTGACAACACGGGCGGCATCAATTACGAGCAACTCTATGCCCAGGTGCTGCACGAAATCCGCGAGCTGCAGGCTCCCTACTGGTTCAACAACGAGGAGGTGGCTCGCATCCAGGAGCTGAACCTGAACTTCATGGAGCAGAAGGACCTCGGCGAGATGGTAGACGCTTGTTTCCGCAAGCCTTTGGAGGGCGAGCATGTCAAGAGCATCAGCACGACAGAGATGCTGACCATCATGCAGCAGGAGTACCCCTGCATCAAGATTGACGTGAAGAGCAAGACTTATCTGGGACGCGTGTTGAAAAGCCTCGACTATGTCCGCAAGGATCACAACGGCAAAGCCTACTACAAGGCTGTTCCGCTGAAGGCAGCGTGAAAAGGGGAAACCTTCCCCAGCCCTCCCAAGTCAGGTCGAATCAGGAAAAGTCATCACAAAATTCTCAAAATCCTGCCAATCTCCACTCCTTTCAAGCTATTTTCGTTTAAACCAGCTGAAGACGACTATTAATGATTTAGGATTACCCCAAGAAAATCCGCAGCGCCTGTTGTAAACGCTGCGGATTGATGAGTCAGTCAAGTTGACGAGCGGTGGTTACTTCACCACGACCTTGCGAATGGTGCCGTCGCTCATGCGGACTTTGATGATTAAAAACCAATTCGTCGTTGCTCCTTACCCGATATTTTTTCGTTATCACAATGAAGAATCAATGACTTAAGTTTGTTATCTGCTGTGCCATGCAGGATGGTGTCGATGGCATAGTGACGGGCGATATTCTCGATCTGACCACCACTAAAGTCGTACTTCGATGCAAGTACATGAATATCGTTATTGCAAAGCTCTGGAATCATCGTTTTCCAGATGGAGGCGCGTGCTTCCACAGTAGGCTTTTCAAACTTAATTTTGTAGAGGAATCTGCGCTCAAAGGCCTTATCCATATTCTGCTGCAGATTGGTGGTGGCAATCATGATGCCGTCGAGTGTTTCCATCTCCTGAAGGATGATGTTCTGCAGCGAGTTTTCCATTTTGTCTACCGCATTCTCTGCCCCATTCTTTCGTTTGCCAATGATGGCATCTGCCTCATTAAATAATAAGATAGGCGTCAGTTTGGATCGCTTCACTTGTTCGCGATAGCGGTCAAAGAGCGCCTTGATGTTCTTCTCGCTCTCCCCCACCCACTTGCTTTTAATTTGTGGTACGTCAACCACCATGATGTTACGTCCTGTCTGTCTGGCCAGCTGATAGACCGTTTCCGTCTTACCAGTGCCAGGTCCGCCATAGAACAGACAAGCAAATCCGTTGCGGAAGCCCTTTTCCTTCATTCTATCCAGAATCCGTTGGTAGTTCTTTTGCTGAAGGAAGCAGCCCAGTTCGTCCACCTGTCGCTGAATGTCCTTGGGAAAGAACAGCTGCTTCTGTGTCAGTTGCTCATACTCCACAACATCGGCAATCTTCTCGGCTGTCGCATAGAGCTTCATCTCTGCCAGCAGGTCGCGCTTGGCATCTTCCGTCAACTTATAACGATTGACGTTGGCGATGCCGTCCTCACAACGATGCTCTATCAGCTTGTGCCTCTGCAGATAATGCTCGCCAGCTCGCAGGTCAGCCTTCGCATTATTGAAATCACCTTGACTGTCAAACACATCGTCAATCTGATTGAAGCGGATATCGTCATCATCACGGTTCACCAACAGATGACAGAACAACGTCAGCAGCAACTGGTCTTCACTATCCAAATTCAGAGTCTTCATCTTCTGCACAAACCCTACCTGCGGATTCTCGTCGAAGAGCACTTGCAATTCTTCTCGTAATTCTTGTGGTGAGATGGCATCATCATTCAGGTCATCAAACCAAAGGTTGAGCAATTCAAACAACGAGGCACAATCCAGTCCTGTGCGCTTGGGCAACTGATACACCTCGTCGTGTTTCAGACAGCGAATAACAGCCGTTGGAATATCGAAGTCATCCTCATCCTTTACATCGCGGAACTTCAGCAGTCTGCGCCGCACCAGCGCATCAATATCGCTGGCATAGCTCAGCACACCAATCTTATTTAAGTCCAGATAGGAGGCCAAGTCGTCATAGTCCACATGTCGAGGTCCTTTCTCCATACAGACACAGAACAGCACAGCCTGTTTTTCTGTAATCCCATAACTCTTGGCCAGCAGCTGAATCTCAGTCTTGGCCTTCTTCATGAACTCCTTACTCATCTTGGAGTCCTCTGCCAACTCCACTACACGCTCAATGGCCTGCAGTAGTGTCAATTCCTTGTTTTTCTTGCTAATTGTTGTTGCCATATTTTGAATTTTAAATCGTTATGTTCATAATATAGACACATTCACGAAAAAATTCAAAAATCAGAGCAACTATTTTTTCATGGCAATAAAAAACGGCATCCCAAGACCTTTCTACTACAGGATTAGAAGGATGCCAGCCAGCCTCCGGTTCTAAAAAGAACTTTCCACGACTGGTTCTAAGTAGTTTATTCATTCATTTCCACAGTCAGGTTCTCAAAACATTCGCGGAGGGCATAGAGCAGAGGCTCGCCCTTGTCTGCTTCGGTAGTGATCTCGAGTGTATCGGGAGCTTGTCGGTCCATACTGATCACATTGCCACGATAGTAGATGGAATCAGAGCCTACGAGCAACTTCATCAGTATCTGTTGTGGCACGTAGAGTCCCAGTTGATTACCAGGAGTGCCAAACTGCTGGCAGAGGTCGTTGATAAGCTTTTCCACCGCATCAAGTGTTTGCGCATTGCCAGTAAGCGTGTAGCAGAATTCCTCTGGGAACTCTTCACCTGGGTCATCGACATCGTCCCACTCTTCTTCATATTGCTGCGGAACATCACCAGCAAGGTCAAAATAATGCTTTGCCTCTCGTTTGTTGATGAAGATACCATTTTCCTCATCACCCCACCTACATTTGTGGTAGAGTTCACAGGCTGCATACTTGTTACCTTTGTCGCATAACTCCTGAAGTATGGCTGGATTCTCGATAAAGATTGCCTGATCCTCATAGCTACGACGAATCAGTTCCAAATAGAATTCGTCATAATGGCGAGGCCAGAACCATATCGTATTGGCCCTGAAAGTTTCCAGATCCTCATCGCTGAGATTAGCCACATCGGCGATGATGCTCTCCATCAACTCACGTTCCTCACCGGTTGTGTCGACAGCAACTATCTCATCACGATCTACAGAAACTTCTTCACCTGTATCCTCATCGATGAATGTCTCTTTGTAGCGATGATGATTGCGCTCCAATGACTTCACCAGTGACTCAATTCTTGTATCCATAATCATGCAATTATTTTTGTTTTTTCTCTTCAAGTGCCTGAATAATGCTCTGGCGAATCCACCAGACGGCGTAGGCGATAAACTTGCTGTCGGCATCTGGAACATACTTCGTAGCAGCCTTTCTCAGTCCTTCGTTTCCTGCCTCTATCAGTTCTTCGAGTGTCAGCCCTTGCTTTTGATACTGCGCGGCCACACTGATGACAAATCGACTATTGCACTTTACTAGCCGTTCCGTTTCTTCACAGTCGGGGCCTTTCTCCTGTATAGCCTTGCTCAATGCCACCTCTTCTTCCAGACTCAGCAAATCCGTACGACCAATTTCCTGAAGATATTCATCTAATCTTTGGCTTTCTAAGTATTTCAGCACACTCTCCCAATCAGGAAATTTCTCCGAGCCAAACTCAATCCATTCGCCACTGAACTCGCTCGTGCCGTTCTTGCCTCGGTCATCTATCAGATAGTCACCCTGACAGAGGTCCTTGCGGTGGGTGATGATCATCTTCTTGTGGAATACGTCATCAAGGTACTTCGTCACCCACTCTACTTTGTCCGACCAAGCCGATGGATTCTTCCAAGGAGCTGTAGAGAGGATAAACAGGTCGTAACGTTTCTGCAATTTGTGTACAGCCTCGATGGCGCCCGGCATGGGCTTCATCTTGGCGAACAAGCCAGGAATCTCGTCCAGACGGCCTGCATATTCAGCCTTTACCTCCTCACTCACCTGGTCGAGTCCCGACTGGAAGTCCACCAGCACATTGTCCATGTCAATAAATACTCTCTTCATATTCTTACGTTTTTATTGGTTTGTGAAGATAATATAGTAACATTGGGAGAAAAATTCAAAAATCACAGCAACTTTTTTTCAATGGGCACTTCTGGCTGTGTATCTAGATGTGTCACGATTACTTATCTTAAAAATCCTCTCAGGATCTATTGGCAATTTCATAACATCTATTTGTGTAAGGATGGCCTTAAATAAAGCTTCATTACTGTTCCAAAAGGCCTCTAACAATTGACTATTATCCATGCCCTGTATAATTTTAATATACTCTTCTTTTTTTATTTTACGGTTCGATAAAGGCAAAGAAACTAGTTGTTGGGTTTCCAAGAAATTTGTAACGGCTTCGAAATTTTCCAACTTTCCAAGAGTTTTGATAATTTGTTCCATATTGCCTGCAATAAGAGCAGAATAATACAATTCTTTAAAACCGTCATAAAGAATCTTTAATTTTGACTCTTCTACTTCTGATGTGGCAATTACTGAATAACCTTTACCACCCTCGTTTGAGGGCTTGCTGAGATTACGTACATAATCAGAAATGATGTTAGCAGCTTCCTGAGGCATTGTCATGTTGCCTAAAGGGAGAATAACGTCTTTTAGGAGTTCTGGATAGGTTATATGTTTAAAAGAATTACAATCTGGCGGATTGGCACCCTTGGGAGTTAAGTAGACTTCAATCGGAATATCGTTGATGCTTTTTGTCTTATCAAAATAATCATGATAATCCTTAGTCTGGTTATCGCCCTCGTTACTATAAATCTTGTTTTCAAGAATTATGACAAGTGAAACGGTGTTGCCCTCCTCCTTGTTGGTAATAGTAATTCTGGCCCATATGTCTATTCGACCGTTATCACCTTTACTCTTTTTTACAGGTTTTTCTGTATCAATCTCTGATATTTCCAAATCATAGTTTCCTGCCATCAACATGATATTCAGAGCAGGATTTTCATTCTGTAGCATATGAAGGGCATAAAGACGAAGGAATTTTTTCATCGGTTCATCTCCTAACCCATGACTTGAACGATTGTCAAGCAACCACCGAAGGAAGGAACTATGCCTATTCTCATTTCTTTCAATGCCAAGAACATTGAATATCGTAGTTTTGCCATAATAGTCTTTTAATTCTTGATATGTTTTATTATTGTACATATTTACTATAGCCTTATTTATATCCATAGTTCTTCCTACGATTCCCTATACATCGCGAGGTTTTGATTTGGTCTTTAGTTGTTTTAAGTTTCACCATCTTCATGGCAAAGTTACGAAAAGTCGAGAGCAGAACAAAAGATTTTAATCTTTTTTATGCCGAGACGTAGTAAGTTCGCCATTTTTTAATGGCAAAGTTACGAAAAAACTAGTGAAATGCAAAAGAAAAGCTTCTTTATTTTCATTTCCGAGTGCAAAGTAAGTTCGACGAAGTCAAAGTTACGAAAAAAGGAACATTCCACAAAACAATTCTGTGAAATATTTGTAGAACTGGTTTTAAACGTTGTAGCCATGTCTTTGAATTTTAAATCGTTATGTGCATAATATAGACACATTCGCGAAAAAATTCAAAAAACATGGCAACTTTTTTTTCGATTACTCTGTTTCTTTTTTGTTGTTGAGAGAGCTTGATCCGTCTATATCCATTATCTTCTTGATTCTCTCTTTTATCCAAT